>Ga0228710_1005483_pt1 | contig 19668 bp, 8 predicted proteins | sample MedpolnodulmetaG_FD_177995 | JGI IMG/M metagenome (GOLD analysis project Ga0228710, IMG submission 177995) | Root nodule microbial communities from Medicago polymorpha collected in Santa Monica, California, United States - pink nodules | ecosystem: Host-associated > Plants > Roots > Nodule... | reverse complement strand
CTTAGTTTGATTAGTTTGGATTTTTGTGTTATAATGTATATATGTATCAAATATCAATCAAAATCATATATGCCTACAATATGTATCCTTTATATTTGTATACTTTTACGTTCCTTTGAAATGCCTAAATACATTGTCCACGTATTTAAGTTATTTTTAATTTGTTTTGTACAGATATGGATAGGGATGAGGATGAGCAGCAACAGCTTATTATAGAGGATATGATGCGCAAAGGTAAAGCGCCGAGTACCGCTAGCGCTCGGAGAGAAAAGGTGGATCAAAATCCGTATGTCCCAAAGACTCGGAAGCGCAGGGACCCGAGGATAGTTGGAGAGGGCTCACAGTCGCAGATGGATTACTCCTCCCAGGTGGTTGATCCGACACCAGCGCATGATTATGTCGGGTATGCAGATGAGAGTTTTGTTGGATATGATCGGACGGAGGAGGAGAGAATGTTTTATCAGCCGTAGGACGAGGCATAAGATGACGAGGTGGAAGATGATGAGGAGGTGCCAGAGGATGTTGTGGCGGATTATCTTGACGTAGATAATGTAGCTCCTGAGGGTGAGCCTGAGCCTCAGACTCGGCGGCGACCTCGTCGTCATGTTCCGTTGATACCGCCATACCCTGTTGGAGAGCTTCCCTTTCCTGGAGGTCCTGAGACCACGACATTGTTGTCCGACTACGCGAGGCACGTGGCGAACCCTCTTTGGGTGAACCATCATAATGTAAGTGTTTAAATTATGTAAATTCTTTAGCGTAAATGTTTAAATTATTTAAATTCTTTAGCGTAAGTGTTTAAATTTTTTTAAGAATGTAGCGTAAGTGTTTAATATATTTAAATTCTTTAGCGTTCATATTTAAATTATTTGTAGTGACAATGTCTTAATTAATTTGATTTTCAGATGTGGTGTGATGGGGAGTACAAGTGTATAAATGCAGAGAAAAAGCTGAGAGAGCTTGGTAAGTCGGAGGATGGTTTGAGGTGGTTTTGGGATCTTGTGGAGACGTCTGGCCTACATGATTTGATATACATTGGGTATTCTAGTGTGACCCATGCCATGGTATGTGCTCTCTGCGAGAGGTGGCACACGGAGACGAGTAGGGGGGAGATGACGATCCATGTTCGGGAACTAAAGGGTGTACCGTCATTTACCTGAGCAGGTAAAGAGGCAGTTTGAGTTTGTACAAGACGTTCCAGACATCCATCCTTTGTCGCTCAGATGCCTCTGCAGGTGCTGACCACTGTGTTGTTAGACGCTCAGCCGTGGTTATACCCTCATTGCATACATAGGTGCGAGAGACCATGGCAGCATGACACTGGCTACATGGCTTGGTATGCCAAAGCCTCTCACCCTCGTATTCTCTCACCTGATGAAGGATCTCTTCCCAGGCCGGTGAACGTGGAGCAGATCATAAAGGAGGAGCATGCTAGAGAGATGCCTGACACACTGAAGAGGAGATTGTCCAGGAGGTGACGTGGATAGCTAGTACTAGTCGCCCTGCCTTTACGTATCAATATGAACTTATCAATGTCAGAAAAACAATTTTCATTGTGATATTAATAGAGGTACTTTGCATAATCTGAAATTTAAACACTTTGGTGGGCTGGGCTTATAATAAAAGAACGGTGATGGGTTCGGCCTGTTAGTTTGACCTAAAAACACAACCCATATCCAACCATCCCTCACCTGTTAAAACACTTCCTTCGTTCAATTTCTGTCTCCTTTGATTCACCAGCTGCGGCGCCCTAATACCTATTCACTCAGTGTGTATACTCTGAACAACCAAAATGGCGTACGCTGCGATGAAACCCACCAAGCCTGGTTTGGAGGAATCTCAAGAGCAGATCCATAAGATTAGGATCACCCTTTCCTCCAAGCATGTCAAAAATCTCGAGAAGGGTACGTTCTGTTAATCTTTCCTTTACGTTTATGTTGCTTTAACTAATACACTGATGTTTCGTTTTTTTCACTTGTTGTTGCTATTTAGTTTGTGCTGATTTGGTTCGTGGTGCTAAGGATAAGCATCTTAGAGTGAAGGGTCCTGTTAGGATGCCTACTAAGGTTCTTCATATCACTACCAGGAAGACCCCTTGTGGAGAAGGTATTTCATTTCACTCTATTTTATAATTTGTCACTTTTCGTTAATTAATATGGATTTTATGATTGTAAAATGTAGTCAATGGCTAATAGATTAGGAACATGGAACTATTGAAAAAGGTTATTTAGAGAGTATTTGTATTATTTCATAGCATAAGGATTTACCTAAGCGTTACATTTTACTTATAATCCATGATATATAAGCTGTTGAAGCTTTCTTGTATTTTCCTTAGCTCCTAATATGGCTTACAATTGAGTGATTAAGAAACACTTAATTAAGTTGCAAACTCAAATGTGCCCTGAAACTAGCCTGTTCATGAAAAGTTAGATGCAAATTCTAATTTTAATTGTAATTTTAATATTATATAGCTGTGTATTGGTCTGATCTCTCAAAAATAATAAATGGGCATCTAGTTGTAGTTTATGCAATCCCCTTCCCTTCAATTTTCTGCTTCTCCATCTATTGGTTTTGTGCTGTTTTGTCAGCTACGTTTTCTTCTATCTTTTGGAAGTCAATTATCCTAAAACCTTAATTGGCATACATGTGAGAGTAAAAGGAAGGTTTCTGTTTTCGAACTTTGTTTTTATAAGACAGCAACTTGTCTAAATCTTTTTTAAATCAGTTTTGTTGAATGGTTAATATGACTTGCATCAGAATGTTCCTGAACAAATTTTGAAGGACTCAACTACGGGTTGGAATTAATGGGTCATTAACTGTTTTACATGTAGTTATTTATTTATCTCACTGTTGATTCTCTCACCACTAGGAAAAGCAAAACTTGGGAGGGAAATTAGTGACGGAAAAAATAAAATCCCTCACAAACTCCTTGGTCGCAAACTTTGGTGAGGGAATTAGAGAGGGATTTCACGTTTTCCCTCTCTAAATTTCCCTCACTAATTTTTGTTTTTTTAGTAGTGTTTTATGTGCACGGGTTGCAGGGTTCCCTCCTTTGCGTTTTGTTATTATGCTATTGGTTTTATCTTTTATATGTGTATTTGTGTATGCCAAACCTCTGTGCTGAATGATTGATTGTGCTATGTTTTCTGATTTTATGTCAAGTCATAGCATCGTCGTTTTCCTTTATGTCATTTGAATTTTGTGCCTATAGTGTTTTTTAATTGTAGGATTCTCTGAATTTTCTTGCTGAATGAATGATATTCTGTCTTGTGCCAGGTACCAACACCTGGGATAGATTTGAACTCCGTGTGCACAAGAGAGTCATCGACCTCTACAGTTCCCCAGATGTTGTTAAACAGATTACCTCTATCACCATCGAACCTGGTGTCGAGGTTGAGGTTACCATTGCAGATGCTTGATCTTGATCTTATTTTTAACTTGTTATGTCTGCTGTTTCTTTTTTGCCCTCTGTATTTTTTATAGTTTTGTTATTTGGGACAAAGTTGGCTTGTTTTCTTTAGTTTTCAGTTCTGGACATAGATGAGTACCTCAAGAAACTTCATGTTTGATATGTTTCAGATTCTTGTTGAATATTTATTTTGATATATCAAAAATTCTTATCTTTTATGCTCAGCTTGATTATAGATAAAAATATTGCAAGCCGTCCAAACGTTACCAACCATTAAATGGAATGTTTAGGTTCAAACTGAGAGCCTACTAATGTCTATAAAAAATGTAAAATTGGAAAACTTAAGTACTTGTTATCTTGTGAAAATATATACTTATAAAGTGAGACATTTTGATGTAGTTAATATAAAAGGCTAGCTTGGGATTATACATTTTGTGAAATAATGAAAATTTGTTCTGGTTTGACATTTCATTGTTTTTGAATATACAAGAGAATTGCTCACTCATGAGTATATTGTCTTAACAATTAGAATTAACAAGTTTAGTAGTAAATAGAAATACAAAATGAAATCATACATTTTGTGAAATAATGGAAATTGGTATTTTGACATTTCATTGTTTTTGAATATACATGACAATTGTTCAATTCATGAGTATATTAACAAGTTCAGTAAATAGACCTATAAAATGATTTTTAAATAAAGTGTAGTAAATAGATAAGGTTTTATGTTCAATTTTTTCTGTTCTCTAATTCGGTTGGTTAGTTTGGTTTATTAAAAAAAATTGGTTATCAAATTATTCAACTATGGCAAAAATCAGTTGTTTTAGTGCTTGTGATTCTCTTCAACTTGTTTTTGATTAATTTTTAAAAAGATAATATACTGCAATTCTTTGTTGTTTATCAAATAGAAACACCGCCCCTTCCAAACAAACCACAACACATAAAGGTACTTCCAACAATGAAAGCAAAAAAATATATATCCATGACCCTCTTTACGTGAATTTGGGGATGACTATAGGCAGGAATATCTTCCATCAAGGAAAACGGTAACAGCGTTTAACAGGTGACGGAGGGGTGCTGTGTCATGAGGGAAAAATTATAAGTGTGAAGTTAGTGCTAATAAAACTTGCTCAAATAAAACTACTAAAACTATTGTTTTCAATGAAATCGTATAGTCTTTAATTTCATTGAGCAAATTTTTATAGTAAGCAAGTATATTGAGAGGCCAATAATTTACATATTCAATTAAAAGCTTTTATTATATTTTGTGGGTTCTGTTTAATAAGAATACATTGGATGTGTTAAAATACCTCGGAAATTCATAAGAACACCTAGGATGTGTTAAAAAAAATGGCAATCAACTTTGTTTTATTTCTTAATAATGATATTGTTAATATTGACCAAAAAATAAAAAATATGATATTGTTAATAAACATATATAAGATTGTATCTTCGTACACGAACTTAGCTCAGTTGATAGGGACAATGTATAATATATATAAGGTTTGGAGTTCAAACTGCAGCGCTACAGTACAGAAGATGGATCCTGGAGCTCCAAGGTGAACTTGGATGCAAAAGATAGTTGGGTGAAGAGCATTGATATGTGTTTCTGATACTTAGGTAAAGTGATATGGAGGAACAGATTCCAAATTCTAAGTCACAGGGACATCACAAATTTTTAGCTTAATTTTTTTGTCTTGTTAACAATGTAAAATTTAAGCATTTTTAATGAAGAAATTATTATTTAAAAAATTCAAAACTTCAATTTTTAATTTAATAAATACACAATTTTTCATAAAATCTTATCACTTTTGATACTTAAAAATATTTCGGATGTACTCGTTAACATTTACCGTTTGTTTTAATGGAAATGAAATCTCAAACACAAAAAATAAAACTAGAACATGTGTTTTTATTTTATAGGTTTTTCCCATAAATAAAATAAAAACACAGGTTAAACAAAAGTACAATACACACAACAAAAGAAAGAAAAAGGTAGAATGTCAGCTGGAGTTGTTATTGAAAACTGAGATTCATTTTGAACTTAACTAATCTCCTTCTTCCTTTATCACTTCACTTGCATTTGGGGAGCGGTGACCCACACAAACACTTGTTGTGATAATAATTAAACACATCAAAATCTGTCTGCAAATTTCCACCCTGTGGTATTTGACCACACAACAAGTTATAACTCACATTAAACATCCGTAACTCTTTCACTTTGGTCCATGCCACTGGAATCTTTCCATAAATATTATTATGATTAATATCCAACAAAAACGAGCTCTTAGGAACATCAATTTTTGAAAAATCAAACGAAAACAAATTCCTCGAAAGGTCAATGTAATCTGTCCTTTTGTTGCTCCCGAAAAGCACGGAAGCATCACCCACAAGCCTGTTCTTAGACAAGACTATCCTTTCAAGATTTAACTGGCCCAATGAAGCTGGAATGGGCCCAGAAAGTTTGTTATCGTGCAAGAATAACTGTTTGAGGTTAGTCAACTGGGAAAGTGAACTCGGTATTGAGCCCGTAAGTTTGTTGGAGTGAAGGTCAAGAAGCTCGAGATTTTTAAGTTGGCCCAAAAAAGAGGGTGTTGGGCCTGCGACATTGGTTCCGGAGATTGTAAGATATTTGAGGTTTTTTAGTTTGGAAATGGTGGCCGGGATTTGGCCTGTGATTTTGGGTAATTGATTGAATTCAAGGCGTTCAAGATAAGTGAGATTACCAACTGAAGAGGATATAGGGCCTGAGAATTCTGGGTCTGGGACTCCTGAATCGAATTGGATTGCGAGCCAAATGACACGAGAAGTTGTTCCGTCGCAATGGATAAATATCCAATCACAACAATTTTTGCGTGGGTTCCATGAGGACAGAGACTTAGGGTTGTTGAGTTCCTTCTTGATTTGGAGCAACGCTTTCTTGTCTTGTGGGTTGCATTTTTGTGATATTGCAACTGGAGAGAGTAAGAGTAATAGTAGTGAGAAGAAGCATAGCAAAATAGTTGTCATTTTTGGTTTGTTTCTTTGGTAAGTTGGTGGTAGAGTATTGAACTATATTGATATCTATTTATAGAACAGTAGGTAGTAATGAGAAACATGCTGTAACGTGCTCAAGTAATGGTGGCGACAGGCAGCAGCAGGTCCCAATCCAATATTTTATGTACATTTTAAATTACTACTTCACTACCACCCTATTTTCTTTCTCTTGAGTGGATACTACTTTAGATAAAATAATAAATACTGATATTTTTCGAAATGATTCCTTTCTTGCTTGAGATCTCGAGGGGGCTTGATGAACTTGAATTATTGTGTGTGGGTGTGTGCCGGTGCCTCTTTCCTATACCTAACTTGATGAACTTGAAATACTATATATTGGCGGTCTATTTTGTTTTGAATTGTGTATCACATCACATAATAGTATGTTAGCAACGTTTTCTCCACACTTTCTTTTGAACATTTTTTTTAATATTTATTATTTTAAAAATTAAATTCATATAAAATGTGGTGGGATATAAATTAATTTCATTTAACAAAAGATTGATTGTTAAAAACGTATTGAAAAATGAATTTTGTTAACATTCCTACTCTTTTATGTGAGTGATACCACATCTTTTGAGCGAATGATACCACAACATGCTCTAAAACATTCATTTAAGATTTTTCATAAAAAAATGTTTTATTTTCAAAGCTGAATTTGAATTTAGACCTAAGTTTAAATTTAAAGAAACATTTTTAATATCTCATTCAAATTTTTTGGATACTCTTTCAAAAAATAATATATATTCAGATATACCGACAATCGACTACAAGTGACGAGAAAATCAATTTAATTTATATACATCGTCAATGTAAATATTTTATATATATATATATATATATATATTAATCAATTGAATCACATTATAATGCCTCAAATCTAAATCAATTTCTAAAAATCTCTGAATACAACCCATTAAATTAAGATGCTACTGTTGATATGAAATCAAATACAAATACGAGACTCAATATCGGTGGGGATAAGCGTCAAAGAGCTCGTTTATTTATGATATAGGCACGTGAAAACTTAAATTTTTAAGGGAATTGTGTATTATTTAATCACTTTTTCCTCCATGATAAACACGAGGAGTAAAGTCGTTCCACAAAGAGGGCTTCAACTTGTTAATTTTTTTCTCTAAATTTTTTAAAGAAAACTTGTTACTTCTTTAACAAATAAAATATAAAAGGAATCAGTGTCCCACCATATTGTGACCTGTCTCTTGAAGGCTATAGAAAAAAGATTTCAGAAATCTTTTTTATTATAAAAAAATAAAAAAGAGTAAATAGACAGAAATCTTTTACTAGTCTGATACTTTTTTTAAAGATTGTCCACAAACAGAGGGGATCGAGGATGATTGTGCAGATATTAGATGCGTGATTTGCCTATTTTTTATATTTATTAATTAGATATTAAATGAATAAATATCAACTATTATCTTTCTTTTTTTACAAAAATTTATTATCTATACTAGTGAGATTGGCATATGTGATTAACCGACATCAAGCATAGTGCTTTTTCATTTTGACAAAATAGTATTTAACGAAACCTACACCCCTTTCTTCTTTTTGTTTATTGAATAATAAAGGTGATTTAAAGTTAATTTTAACGTAAAAAAAAAACCCAAAATCATCTATTTGAATTGTTTTTTCTTATTTTCTAATTGAATAAGTGATTTTCACATATTTTTAGTATTCTTTCGTTTGCTTTTGTGAGTTTGTTGTCTCTACACAACTCTGTTTGTATTGATTTCTCCTCTTTGTGCGATGTGTTTTTAATTTCCCGTCTTAGTGTAATGTTTATTTGATTCAGGTTGAAAGATTAACTTTAAGCAAGTGCATATTCGATCAAATTGGCACCAAAGGGAATCGAACCTAAAACCTCAAGGAGGAGCACACTCCCAGATCCCAAGTCAATACCACTAGACCAACCCAAGTGGGTTTCGATCAAAGATTTTTGCGTCGTCAATGTTGTAGATATGTGACATAAGTATTTTGAAAACTTGAATATATGGATATTGTGAGTTTTTTCGAAGATTCATCCCTTTTGTTTTTAACGACTTTGGATTCGTATTGTGTCGATGTTTTCTGTCAATTTGAATTAATGAATATCGTTTATTTTTGTAAAAAAAACTATTATTTATACTATATATAAAGAAAATACATGAATTTGAGATGTCTTTTCCTTTTCTAATTTTACCCCTCATCTAAAGTATTTTATTTACTATTTTATCCTTTTTATAAAAATATTTAAATTATTTATTAAAAATAGATGAATCTCATTATAATACTCCACTATAATAGAAACAATATTATCTTAAAAATATATAAAGAAAATATGAGATTTTAGGTTGGATTTTTCATTATTTTGATTATACTTTTATACAAGTTTTCCTATAATAATGTTAAATTATTGATATGATCGAAAAATATGAGAGTTTATAATATATTTGCAATATTGTTGTGTAACTGAAAAAGATAAACATGATTATCTACAAAGAAGCCACAAACACCTATATATATAATTTTAATCAAAATCTAAATTTTATAAAAAATTATTTATAATTTGCACACGTTAGCGCAATAAAAATAGCAGATAAACGAACACAAAATGCCCGTCAACCGCTAATATCAAATAAAGTAAATGAGTAAGATTTTGCGTGAGCTTTGACACATATTTGTAGGAATGAAAATGATAGGAAAGATTGTTAAAGGAAAGTAAGATGATGTTTTTTTTCTGTTAAGGATGCAAGATGATATTTTAATTTTTTTTTAGACATGAAAGTAGAAAGGAGAAAAATATCTATTTTTATAGTGACAATAGTACCCTAATCTAACAGTTGAATAAAACTATCAAATGAACTCTTAGTAAAGAAGAAAATACTTTTAATTAGACTGTTGCATGTCACTAAATAAAATATATGATTTATTTTGATGGTAGTTTTTACCATATAAATTATTACATACCAGTATGTTTTGATTTGACTACCTTTTTTTAGGCAAGGCAGATTACTTCTTTTTGAAGGAGGCAAGGCAGATTACTTATTATTTATAAAAGGGTTAAATATGTTTTTGATCCTTATAAATATACCAATTTTTTGTTTTAATCTCTCTAAAATTTTTCTTCAACTTTTAGTCCATATAAAATTTTCAATCACTACTTTTGGTCCCTAATTTTAAGTTAATTTTAGTATATTTTAACGAAATTGTGCAGAAATGTGTAGAATATTGTAAAAATATTTCCCAAAAAAATTAGAATTTTTTAACAAAACATAAATTTAATATGAATTTTTAACCATCAGAAATATAAAAATTCATATTAAATTCATGTTTTGTTAAAAAAATTCTAAATTTTTTTGGGAGAGATTCTTATAATATTATGAATTTTTCTGAAATTTTTTATTCAAAAATATGAATTCTACATATGATTTACTTGAAAAGAGTGACCAAAAGTGAAGATGGAAAATTTTTGGAGGACTAAAAGTTAAAGGAAAATTTTAGAGGGACTAAAACAAAAAGTTTGTATATTTATAGGGACTAAAAACATATTTAACCCTTTATAAAATTACTTATCATTTATAATTTATTTTTAAGAAATTTAACGATGCTGTATTTCCAAGGTTATATTCAAACTTAAGATCTTAGTTAAGTTAAAAGAGACTTATGTCATTTCATCTAAACGTTTTGGGATAAACTACATTATTATTATTTTTGAAAATGGTAAACTATACTCATACGTTGAAGTTTGAAAATTATACATGTATTATACCGTGGCATTTTTGTCCTTTCAACAAAAAGTACGCTTCCTTTCAACTTTCCTTCCATGTAAAGGACGAAAGTTTTTTATGTGGGTCCCAACAGTACTTTTTTACCTTTACTTTTTTGCTCCCGCTCCAAATAGGCGAAGTCTCTTTCGATCATCTTTCTCTCCCTTCACTTTCTTTCTAACAAATTCTTAATCACTTCCATTTAAATGATTATTAGGGATTTGATGAACGGATAGTCGAAATTAGGATTCGAGGGATTTATGAAGTACCTAAATCTGTTTTTCTTTCATTTCCATCCCTAGTGTCACATCATGCTACTTACGAGTCGAAAAAATGCATACACATAATTTTCCGAGTTAGAGACCATTATTACAACGAAATGCACGTTCAAAAACTAAAATAAATTGTTCATCTTTTTCTTTACAATATTTTCTCGTTTCATATCGTGTCTCTTTAAAAAAACGGTTAATTAAGTTTTTGATCCTTATAAATATCTGCAGTTTTGTTTTTAGACCCTACAAAAACAAATCACAGTCACTACCAAACCAAAAAAAAAAAAACAAATCACACTTTTTAGTTCCTATAAAATTTTCCGTTAGTGTTTTTAGTCCCTGTTAAATTAAAATTTATTTAATTATGCTTAAACTTCTAGATTTTTGAAAGATTTTTTACAGACATGTTCATAACATCGTAAGACACTCTTTTATAAAAAAATTTGTTTTTTAACATGTAATGAATTAAATATGAATTTTTTTAAAAATCAAATTTTGAAGATTATATTAATGAAAATTTGGACCTAATAATAAAATTCTGAGTTACTTTTTTGCGGAGGAACTTTTTATAATATTCTAAACTAATATATAAAACATTTATTAAAAATTTAAAGTTTAAACACAATAAAACAAGTTTTAATTTTACAAGGACTAAAAATATGTGTTGGTCCTGTTAAATTAAAATGTGTTTAATTATACTTAAACTTTTATATTTTTAAATGATTTTTAACAGACATGTTAAGAACATTATAATAATCTCTTTTATAAAAAATTAGAATTTTTTAACATGTAATAAATCAAATATAATTTTTTTTAAACGTAAAAAATTCAAGATAAAACTAACGAAAATTTGGACCTAAAAAGAAATTTTTGAGCTAACTTATTGCGGTGTAATGTTTTATAATGTTTTAAACAAGTATGTATAAAAATCATAAAAAAATTAAATTTTAAGCATAATTAAACAAACTTTAATTTAACAGGGACTAAAACTACGTACTGAAAAATTTTATAGGGACCAAAATCTATCAAATTTTTTTATGAGAACTAAAATCAAAATTCGATATATTTATAGGGACTAAAAACTTAATTAACTTAAAAAATTCAACATCAAGCTATGTAAACACCCACATTGCGGTGTTAAACATATGAATGTTCTTCTTAGAGAACAGTGGCTTTAAAACCACGATCTATCTTTTCACTTTTTAGCTAGCCCCTTTTCAATATTCATATATATATTTTTTGGTACATATTCATATTTTATTTTATTTTGAAAGTAAAAAAATTATTAAAATAAATATTTTATTCACTTTAATAATTTATACTAAAATAAATATTTATGAGACTCATTCAATAATTGTTTGAATCGTTGAGTTTGATATGTGAAGTATTTCTTAAATAATTCATAAAAAACGTACTTATTAAATAATAATATTAAAAAACAACCGTCAAATCACAAAATTTAAGATGATATAATGTCTGATGTGTACATATAAAATCCATTTCAATACTTAAAATGAGAAACTCTATTGTGGGAGCTCCCGATATAACCTCAGTCTCAAAGAGGATAAGTCTCAAACAGTTTCCCCACACACACCCCCACCCCGCTTTCAAGTAAGCGGTTATATATGTCTCAAAGCCAAGATTCAAATTCAAAAAAGAGACTATCAAAAGAAGTTCATTGGAAGTAAGAAGACAAATGACACTTGCAACTTCGGAGTTAGTTTAATTGTTTTTAATAAACTGTAAATGTAAATTCAGACTCCATACAAAGAAGTTCATTTCCTTACAGAGAACAAATGGCTATGAGAAAACATTCACTCCTACAAGATAACACTCTTGTTGAGTTGAAAGAACGATGTATGAAATTTACTTTATGAAGATGTGTATTAGAAAGAATCACCTTTTTTAGTTGAACAAAAATATCGTTATTTTTAAATTAAAATAAAATATAATTTGAGATAAGTATATAATTTTGTTTTTTGTTTCTCTCACATCTCCATCTTCCTCAGCACGTAGAGATCAAATGAGTGAATTAAACTCTACCGCCGTAAAGCCATTTCCCTTCTCCGATGTCGTCTTTCTTATAGAAACACCATACCAACTCAAACAACATAACATATCTCTCCATTTCTTCTCTCTTTCTTCCTCTTCCTCGGACCAATCCTCCCTCTCTTCAAATCTTCGATCTTTGCAAAGTTGATTGCATCGAAGAAGTCACAAAACACGACCAACTACGATTTTTATTATAAAAAAAGTATTCAGAATTTTTAAATGGTTTTTTTTTAAAAGAATTAATTTTTATTTCTCGCTTTAAATTTACATGAATTGGTGATCTTGAATTATTTTTATTTTTTTGTTGCAAGTTATGTACCTAAGAATAAGATGTTTCATAAAATAGTCATGACAAAAGGCAATTTTGTTTGTCTTCACCGACCGAGGGTATCGTATTGAGCAAGATGGATGGAGATGTGGGAGAAAGAAGAATACAAACTTATATTCTAATCTCCCAATTTTCTTTTAATTTAAAGATAATGATATTTTTCAAGCTCAAAAGTTACTTCCTAATAATACATACCTTCGTAAAATGAATGGATATGCTATAACATTCTCATATTCATATTAGTTGATCGAAAAGTTTCATTTTCACATTAAACTCCATTCACTACACATAAATTTGTCAACTAAAAATTCTCTTTAGGATCAAACACAAATCATAGATCCATCGATTAAGTTCATTTGTTATTTTGAAACATTTTCAAATCAACATGTGTAGTTAATATTCTTTTGCATTCATGCAATCAATTATCATTAGCCATTTGATCAAATGATTCCAATTTATGCGCAATATTTTAAAATAGTTTCTTAAAAAAAAATACACAAAAATAGAAAAATCCTAAAAGTAAACTTAGCATTAAAAATACCTTTTTATACACTTTTAAAATTTAACTACATTTCAAGATTTTGTTTTTTTTTTCCAAGATATTTTCACTTTATTTATTTTCGTAGCTAGTACTATGGTGACATATGTTACCATTTTCCAATAAAAATTAGTCTTCTTTTTTCGGACCATGCGATTCAAGTTCGGATGTCTATCCAACTTAGAAAGGATAAGCTGAAAAATTTCATCATAAACTTATGAAAACATTTGCTGAAAAAGAAATTGAAAAAATAATTTAGCTAAAAAATCAATTTCATCAAGCTTAGATTAAACGAAATTAGAACAACAGCTCAACTTAAGACAATTGAACATTAGGCATGGCAATGCAAACGATATCTAAATAAAAGTTTTTATTGAAACAATAGATTTATTTTTGAACTTAGCTAGCTTTCTTCATAACTTGCACTTAGGAAGAGGTGGTCCACACAAACCCTTGTTGTGAAGATAAGCATACACATCAAACCTATCCTGCAATCTTCCAGTCCCACCTTGAGGTATCTCACCAGATAACTTATTATAACTGACGTTAAACTGCTGCAAATTTTCCACTTTGGTTAATGCCACTGGAATCTTCCCATAAATCTTGTTATGATTAATATCCAACCATATCAAACTCTCTTTAGGAAAATCAACCTTAGAAAAATCAAAAGACAACAAGTTCCTTGAAACATCAAGTATTTGTGTCCTTTTCTGGCTCCCGAAAAGCACGGAAGCATCACCTTCAAGCTTGTTCCTCGACAAGTCTATTCTTTCTGGATCTATTTGACCTAATGAAGCTGGAATGGGCCCAGAGAGCTGGTTGTGAGATAAGATGATATCTGGCCCGGGCTTTTTGAAAGAACCGAATGATTCTGGAATTGGGCCTGTGAGTTTGTTTCTGTCTAAGTGTAATGACTCGAGGTTTGGTAGCTGAGAAAGTGAGCTAGGGATCGGGCCTGAGAGGTTGTTGGTGGAAAGGCTAAGAAGCTGGAGGTTTTTAAGCTGGGCTAAGAAAGGTGGTATCGGGCCTGAGACATTGGTGTATTCGATGAAAAGATACTTGAGTTTTGTGAGCTTGGCGATAGTGGGCTGGATTGGGCCCGTGAGCCTGGGGAGTTTGTGGAATTCGAGATTTTCGAGATAAGGGAGGTCACCGACTGAAGGGGGTATAGGGCCTGATAGATTTGTGTCTGGGACGGAGGATTGCATAATGAGGGCAGTGATACGGTGTGTTACAAGGTCGCATTCGACGCAATACCAGTCACAACAATCTGTCTGTGGGTCCCATGAGGCTAGAAGATAAGGATTGTTGAGTTCCTTCTTGATTCTGAGGAGCACCCTCTTGTCTTGTGGGTTGCATTTCTCTGAAAATGCAATTGGGGAGAGTAGTAGGACGAAGCATATGACTATTGAAGCTCCACCAAACATGGTTACCATTTTTTGTTGGATTTTGAATGAGGAGAGTGTTGATATTAATGAGAAAACACGTGACTTGTTATTGTCACAGAATGAAAAGAAAAATTGAAAAAAGGAAATGGTTATGTTTATGTCAATTATTTTTCTCTTTAGGAAGGTACTGGCTGCTAGTACTACAAGGATGAAATTGTTTTCGTTGAACTAAATTTGGAACTCATTTGTCTACATGATCATCATTCATTATGGGCTGTAGTCCTTCAACCTTGAAAAAGCGCAAGCAAATGATTCCTTTCATAAAGAGATCACGAGCTGTGTTGTTCAACTTGGATTATTGCGTGTGGGCAGTGCCACTTACCTATCACTTAGCTGTGTCGCAGTGAAGTAGTATGTATAGTACTTTGTCCTTACAATATCTATTGCACTTGATCGTTTTACAAGCAAGAAATGGTAAATCATAAAATAAATAAATAATAAACAGATATTTTAATGGCTAAACTATTGTGACCTATCTAATTTAACTCAGTTCCACTGATTAGGTTGGTAATGCATGATTTTTTCTCCTTCAAAAAAACAAAAATGCATGATTTTTTCTGTTGTTTGGAGTACATGACATCAGAAGTTTGGCTTCTTCTTATCTCATCCGTGCCATTAGTTGCTTTACAGGCTACATAGTCCGTGTGGTGAGTTCAACTGATTTGTTAAAAGTAATTTTGATTTAATGTCATTTGTGTTTAAATATATTTTTTTGTAAAAATTAATTTTAGAATCAAGAGTTAGTTTAAGTAAAATCAATTTTAGAAGAAGAATTAATTATATTAAACAACAATTAAATATGTTTAAATCAATTTTACACGTTCAAAATCAATTATAATACTTTAGAAGTGGAATCAAAGTTACACTAAGTGATAGTTGTAAATTTTCACTAAACCTTTTAATTACTGATTCTAATATAGCCACAATCGTCATGAACCAATTTGACTATCTCACATTCAAGTGTTTTATATTTTCCTACCCTTCATTTAGTTGAAGGGAATTCGGCTAATCTTAAATTTGACTGTTTGCCATATTCAACTAACAATGTGTCTATATATTTCCTAATTATTCTCATTTTAGAAAAAGAAATCGAAAACAAATGTTATTTTTAGAGGAAAGAGGTAGGAAGCCCCCACAAAGCCCCCAAGCAAAACAAGAAAAGCTACCACCACGAAACCCAACCGATAACACTGGACGGGCTGCACCTCGCATCGTTTGTAATTGTTGTTTTTTCTCGCTTTTGTGTTTCTTTTTACTTTTGTTACAAGGCAAATCAAAGAGACAGCAAAAACAGAAGAAGGAAAGAAAAAATTAGTGCCTAATGAAACTAGTTCCTAACTCAGCTGTCCTTAACAGAGGGAGTATAAACTCAGGAGGAAATGAGTGAATTGTTAAATTGTGTTTTGGTTAATTACTTTAATTTTAGGTAATATATGGTCTTGGTTACTCTAATTTAGAAATAATTGCTTAACCCCGGTTGGTAGGACAATGCATTATCATATGTAGGGGCTGCAGTTCGAACCCCGAACACCCCATTTATTCACCTTATAAGGTGAATTCTAGCTACTAGGCTACTGATCAAAAAAAAAGAACTAATTGCTTGAAACTAATTGTTTGTTTGTATCGTTGATATGTTGATAGCGGTTGAAAAAGAGAAGTATTCATGTTGTAAGAAGAAAAAATGGAGAATAATTTGGTAGAATTCTGAACGGCATTTAATTACAGTTCTTTGAAACGGTAACTAATTGTCCTGGGGTGATATTTTGGTTAGTTTAGGGTGTTTGAGAGTAAAGTATAGGTGCTTAAGGCTTTGTTTGGGAGTTTGGAGGGGAGGGGAAGGAAGGGCTTTGGCGGGAGAAAAATCTATGGAAAAATTGAGAAATCTTTCAATTTTTTGAAAGAGTATTTTTTAAGAGAGTGATAAATTAATGTTTATGATTAATATATTTTTAATTTTATGATTAATAACAACATATATTAAATTTGAAGAATTTATATAAACCCTCTCAAACCCCTCAAAACCCTCCTCCATACAATTTTTTAGTTCCCCCAAATGAGGAGGGTTTTATATTTTGAAGAAAAATAACCCCCCAAAGTCCCTCCTCCCAATGTCCTCTATTTCATTCACTTACTTCTTCCATTTTTTTCAAACCCTTCCCTCCCTTCCCCTCCAAACTTGCAAACAAAGCCTAAAGAGCAATATTATTTGTTTTTGGAACCACAAGAGGGCTAGTTGATGTGGCATGTTTACAAATCCGGGCCCAGTATAAATTGAACGTTTTGAACAAGAAAATTGCTCTTTAGCACCTATGATTTACTCACAGCATCTCAAACTGACAAAAATATTCCCAATAGTAATCTACCATTCGCTGCTCAAACTTAATCCCATTATATTGCGGATTCTAAACCGGAAGCTTGTGATACCATGCAGAAATTGAAAAAATTATGATATATTTCTTCAATGTTGTAATTACAATACAATAGTTATTCTATTTCCCTAAAAAAATAGTTATTCTATTTAAAATAGAGAAAAATCTAGAGCTAATGAGCTTACTAACGGACCACATACTAAAAAATAAAAGTAATTAATAGGTGGCACCACTACTGAATAAAACTCAAATGCAAACTAAATTTAAATGTAAATGTTTTTTAACAATGTAAATGTACATTTGAAATTAAATTACTATATAAAAATACATTTAACCAATAAATAAATTATTCCAAATGGCCCATAGGCCATATATATACATGGCATGTTCATTAAGGCTGTTCTTAATTTCCAGTACAAAAAGTATGTTTTGAATTTTTGGTACACATTCTTTTTTTTAATTGAAGGGTATACATATAATTATCACATTCATGGTCAATGCATATATAGGAAGATAGGAACACTAAATAGCCGTTCGTATTAAAATACCTCGTTCCAATATGTGAAATTGACTGTTACAACTAACCTTGTAAGAATGGACCACCTAATTTACTCATTCACATTGATGGAATTAAAATAAAGGATAGTGTGCAATGGAAGATATATATATCATTTGAAAATAAGAATCAAAACTAAAGACCAAACCAACGTGTATCTGGTCTACATCAAGTGCATTAACTCAACAGCCTATGCATGCAACCTTTCAAGGCCAAATGGACTATTGAGTTCAATACAAGCTTCCCTTAATTGTTCACGGTAAAGAAAAATGATTTCCAAACAATTTAGGAAATTATTGCAGAAATTATGAAGAAGTAAAATCACCAAGAGTTGTTATAATTCAATTCTATTATATAGTTATCTGTCTATATATTTGTACAGAGCTTAAGATTAAAAGGGACGGAGGGTAGCAACAAAGGGAGAGAAAAGAACATTAAATTTATAATGTTAAGAAAAATTAAAGAAGCTAGAAATTAAGGACCATATATATAGCTATAGTTAGCTTTAGGTGATGAGCCACTGAATGCTATTCTTGACGAGGGCGTGCCAACCACAAAGAACTCAAGGCTCGCATACGATGGAAGTACTCAGCCATGGCAAGAAAACACCTTGCTGCTTGACGCGTCGTTAGGATCTGATTCAGACGGTGAATGGTTTGGTGTCGTAGATTATCCGCCTGTAAGTTCAATTCAAATCACAATTACCGGTTAATTTCTTTTTTTTTTTTTTGAACGACAAATATTAGTACGGCCAATATTAAGTGGCCATTGAATCGTCTAAAAAAATTAAATGAATAGTGAAAATTAGAGTAGTCAACTCTTTATTTTGCTGCTAGATCTTCACTATAGTGATGTATACTTTCAATTGTTAGATTAATCCAACCACAATTTGACTTGAGGGGATGGAAAGTGGAAACCCTAGAGGATAAGTACACATAATATATATTTTATATGGTAAAATTTTGTTATTTGACAATGTATATGTTTGTGTGTGGAGGTGTGTTGAAATTTCCACTTTTGCTTGTAGATTCAACTTAATACAAATATATGAAATTACAATGTCAGACACAGACAAAAGGAGGTTGGAGACGAAACTGTAACAAGGTATTCTTTTCCCTTTCTAACTTTGAAACAAGAATAATAAATAGTTATAGGAACCTGATTTAGGTTTTCTTAGTCAAATTTGGAACGTTAACCGAAATTTTGGTTATCTATAACATTAGCACTTCAACATATAAGGCATTAGAGTATGTAAACGATTTTTCAAAGTAAGGGTAAATTAGACACCTTATTAATTAATATATAGATATAGACTACATGACATTCAGACTATTATTGTTCAACATATATGTATTGTTTTCAAAGAGTGTGTGTGACTATTATTGTTCAATATATAGTGTGACTAAAAGTCCAACTAGAACAAATACTACAAATTGGTCAAACTATGACTGGAAGAGCTTATAGATTAACTTTATACTAATGTTCATATTCATAATCATTATCATTAGTATATATGGTCTACCTAATTAATATTCCTCTAGCTTTTGTTTCCCATTGTTCCGATCGGTTACGTACTTACAATAGATTCAAAGATGTATTATTGGATGACTTGTAATAATAAAACCGCTACTAATATAGACATTGATAGAAGTCGGTGAACAACTTTTGGTGAGATGAAAACAACAAATTAACACATATATGATACGGGCGAACCTAGGTTACCATTTAAAGAATTGTTAATGAAAATTACCCAAAGTTAACAAACAAAATTTTGTATGTTTGCTTCTGGGTAAAAACTATCTTAAATGTTTGTGAATGTGTTTGGATAATTTACTCATAATTCTTCAAAGAACAACATAAAAAAAAAAAAAAATAAAAAAATAACAAAAAAACAAA
>Ga0228710_1005482_pt1 | contig 19671 bp, 8 predicted proteins | sample MedpolnodulmetaG_FD_177995 | JGI IMG/M metagenome (GOLD analysis project Ga0228710, IMG submission 177995) | Root nodule microbial communities from Medicago polymorpha collected in Santa Monica, California, United States - pink nodules | ecosystem: Host-associated > Plants > Roots > Nodule... | reverse complement strand
TCATTTGGCTTCTCCATCAACCTTGCATTTCTTCCATGACCACCACCATTGCTTTTAAAATAGCCTAGTTCTTCAGCTTCATCAACCCACACAAAAAAATTACAATTTTCACCATCATCCTATACAACCAAAAGACAAAATTAGTACTATTTAAACAAATCATTCCCAGATCACATAACCATTGTTAAACAAACTTTAGGCAGAGGGCAAGCATAGAAAGGCCTTCCTGGGTTACTGACAGTGTTTGCTTTTCTTACAACACAAATTCTAGGAAACCAACATTGAAGCTCTATCACATCATCTTTGTACATAGAGCTTGAAGATGAAGACCGGCTGTTGTAGTTGTTTTTGCCCATACGCCCACCATCCATCATTTCTGAACACCGAATCTTCAACAATGACCACTGATTTTTGAATTTCGAATTGAATCAAAAAAATTAGGGTTTTAAGTTTTTTGAATTCGGGAAGAACATTGACATCAATTCATGGAAGAATTTTGGGGGATTTTGAACTCTAGGTGACAAATTATAACATTAGGGTTTCACATTTATATATTTGGGGAAGAAAGAGCCGTTAAAGAGAAAGAGCCGTTGGGAATTTTCTGAAAATCAATCAATTTGGTCCTTGGCAATTTTCTGAAAATCCATCAATTTGGTCCTTGGAAATTTTCTGTAAATCAACCAATTTGGTCCCTGCTTACGTGGCATCTGACGTGTTAAGCCTTGTAAGAGGTTAACGTTACACGACACCTCCGTTAACAGACCAACTTAACGGAGGGACTGATTTGATTGACATTTTGTAAATTCAAGGACTAAATAGCTATTTCGCAAAATTCAGGGACGAATTTGGCCGATTTGTTAAAATTCAAGGACGAATTTGAGGTATTAGTCCATATAAAAGCCATATAGAAATTATGCATTGGAATTGATGAAAATAGAATATTTAACTTTTTGAAAGTTAACAAGTTGTTGTTTTTAATATTTTTTTCTTTCTATTTTTGACATCCTTAATAAGGGCAATGGTTAGCATAACTCTTTTTTTAATTGCTAATAGCAGTTGTATTGTTTATCCCATACTGAAAGTGTCGTGGGATTTTTTCAACTTGCAGGGACTATTACCTAACTATCCTTTGTCTATAGAGATATTTAATGTTAACATTTCATATTTCAAGATATATTGATAATATTAATGAAAGGTGTATTTAGAAAAAAAAAGAGAGTAATAAATGCATCTAAAAATTTGTAAATAGTCTTATACAATATTTAAGAACAAAACTTTTTTGTAAAGTAGTCGTATAAAAAGAGACGGAGAGAGTAATATAATAAAAATGTGTGAAATGCTAACTTGTCTCTAAGAAACAAGTTAAAAATCTAAATAAAAAAGTATTTTTCTTGAAAATATTATAGTATTCAATATTGTCAAAGTTTGAACATTTATATTTTTTATATAAAATTTAGGGGGGTTTTAACTTACTCCCACTCAAAAACATGAATGAGTAAGTTAGCAAACCTTCTCCCACTTGTTTTTGAACAAAATACCCACTTACCACTATTTAAACCAATTTTTATAAAGGGTAATTTTGTAAGTTACATTTAATTAATTAAAAAACAAAAAATCTCTCTTTTTATATCATAGCATGGATTTATGAAGTTAACTACTGATATAATTTGATACTAGTGTTTTAATTTTTTTAATACCGGATTATAAAAAACAAGTTACGGAGTCTTTTTTTTGGTTACTATGCAAAAAGAAAAAGAACATAAGCCTTTGTAAAAAAAAAAAATGAAAAACATAAGCCTTTTTTACAGAGAAAGAAGAAAAGAACATAAGCTTCACTTGATTTATTTACCTATCAAAGAAAACAGGATGTGGCTTATCAGGAAAAAGAATAAATCGAAGGGAACACCGAACATGCCACAGTTGAGAAACCATACAGAAATCTCGGAAACAGTTACTAAATTTTTGTTTCAAACCAAAATTACTCAGTTATCCTTCACTTAGAACCATTTTAAAAAAGTAACATGTGGGTGTTTTGGTCAAAAACAAGTGAGAGTTATTATCTTACTCATTTATGTTTTTACGTAGGAGTAAGTTATCACAACTCCGTCTCCATGAGTTTATCTCATTTGGGAAAGGATGATGCACAATATGTGCAGGGGCCGGGGTTCGAACCTCGGACACTTCACTTATTCATCTTTAAGTGAATTTCTCTAGCCACTAAACTACTTGACCAAAAAAAAAAGAAGTTATCACAACCCCTTAAAATTTATTTATTATTGTTTTAGTTCATTAGTTAATTCGTCCTTTAAATCACAAGTTAACATTGACGGTAAAAAAAAAAGGAAAATGTTAATAAGTGTCCTAAAGACACTTGATAAGAAGACTAAAAAAGAAATGTTGTCTTGGAAATGGTGCATTCATTGAACCTTTAAAATGTAACTTTTTCTACTTAAAATTCACCAATTATTTTTATGTGTATTCTTAACAAGTTTCCTGAGGGCATTTGTTAACAAAACCAAAAAAAAAATATATAAGAGTATCTGAGTTCTAAGAAAATTAGGAAAGATTGTCTTTGAAAACTTTCCTTTTTAAGTGAATGAGCAATGGGCAATAATGATGGAGCAGGTTCTAGATCTCTTGTGTGTCCACTGCATTTAAACCATTCACTGACTGAATTTATTTACTAGTACTACCATTTTTGCATGCATTTGGCTCGAGCTGACATAAAACGATAAGGCATTGAAGAAAAGCATGAAGTTGGGTTGGAGGAGATTTAAAGAGCATTCATGTCATTCATGTGCACTTTCTGAGCATAGCCACTGCCATTGGAAAGTGTCATTTCGGTGAAGACATTAAAAGGTGAAATAACTCCTCATCCCTTCAACAAAGAAAGAGCACCTTTTGCATTCAACAATTATTTATAGCATATTAAAGCATCTATGATGGTAGTATATTAGTATGGACTTCTTAATGGATCTACTGTGTACACATTATTTATTTATAATTTTTTATGGAAGTACCTATTAAGGACTCAATGACTCTAATGGTAATACACTAATAAAGACTCAAATTAAAAGTACTTAAATAGGTTTCACTAATAAAAACTCTAATTAAAAGTACTTAAAATATTACTTCTTTTGCAAGTGGGATCAACTATTACATATTTTATTACTTCTTTTAAACGTGAGATCCGTTAATTGCCTAGGAGAGAGAAAATCCTTATATAATTGCTTGTTGCTTAATAAGAACTCATTTTTTCTTCCTCTAATGAAGAGTGGTCCTTGTTAAGTAAGGACCTAGATTGAAAATGCTCTTATCATATAGAGAAATACATCTGCCCCTAATTATAAACTTTCTTTTAAATAAAAATTGTCCCAAAATATAAATTTGATCTTGTTAATAAGTGTCTCCTACACAATCTTTAAGAATCCAAATCAATAAATTATTCTTTTAAAAAAGACAATTGCTTCAAGTTTCAATGCATTAAATATACACATTTACAAAAAAAAACTTACTACAAATGGTCCATAAAGAGTGTTCCATAGGAATTTGTTAGCATTTTATATATAAATTTCTATGCGACTTTCTAAATACATTTATCACTCCATCCGTTTTAAAATGAACGTCGTTTATGCAATGTTTAGAAGAAAGAGGATAATCTCTCAAAAAAAGAAGTAAGAGGATAATCATTTTACCAAATCATCCCTATCAACTATTGATCTATTTTTTAATATCATAAATGCAAAGTGAAAGTAATGTTTTGGAGTAGTAACCAAAAGAAGGTACAATTGAAAAGATGTAAGTAGTAACCAAAAAAAAAAAAAAGATGTAAGTAATATTGCATTGAAAATAGAAAGTGACGATCATTTTGAAACAATTTTTTTTTGCTAAAGTGACACTCATTTTGAAAAAGAGGAAGCTTTTTTTTCCCAACATGCCTTTTTATTAATACTATTTTTTTTATCTTTGAATTTGAAAAATTGAAGTTAGACATTAATATATATATATATATATATATATTGTATTTTAGGAAAATCCACATAAGAAATGAGCACATAAAATCCACTAACCACTTTTCTTAATATCTTTATTTTTATCTTTATTATTATTGTTGTTGTTGAGCATGATATAACCCTCATGCAAGACCGCATGAGAATAATGATCTCACAAAGCAATTTGGACCATTCAGTCCGAATCTAAGGCCATCTTCCCCTAATATGCACACAACTGTCCCTTGAGGAATACATTTGTCCTTCAAAGACAGCTTCCCAGGTAAAGGTTGGAGGATCAAAGCTCTAAACTCATAGACATCGGGACAAGTACACTCACTTTTACCATAAAATACCAATCATTCCATTGCACTTAATGACTTGACCGTTATAGTGTGTGCATGTACACCACCCCCATTCGTCTAAAGAAAGGTTGATGCTGACAAAAGAAGCCTACTCAGTGGCCCTTCAACGCCGTCAACTAAGGATATCAAGTCCGAGAGGATCGCTGGCGACTTCACTAGGGAAGAAATCTTAGAACAAACCTTTCAATTCCTTTCTAAAAAACGAGATCCCATGGTTAACATTTACCTCTGTTCAACAGTCTCTCACCGGTGCCCTTCCCCACAAAACAAACTAGAAATTGAAACACTTGTTTATTCACCAAATACCATTTCGGAGAAGGAGTCGCCTACTACTCCCACCATATTCAAAATGAGATCTGCCTCCAACCTCTTATGAGTACTTGACCTTGCGCCAATTTCCACCTTCAATTGGGAGGGGCCTCCACTTTTCCTTTCCACCACCGACATATACCAAAGATCCAGAGGCCCCTGATGAACAACCTCTGGAGAAAACTGAAGGAAATATTGTCTCCACTGAATTACGGTGTCACAACTTTGACGAACAAAAGGAAACGACCCATTTATCCTTCGACAATGCTTATCTAGTCAATGGGAAACAAAACGACCACATCCAACGGGTGGTCTGGGTCTTGTTTTGCACTATCGGTATCATATAAACAAAGAGAGACCTCTCTGCATATGAGGGTCGGGATCCTTGAGGTTTCGACAGATCATTTTCATGCCCTGAGGTTTTGTAAAATTGTCTGTGACTTTTGGGATGAAGGAGTCACGAAAGAACGTCGGTAGTCAATTAATGGTGGTTGACTGCTCCTCAGTATATGTAACACCCTAAACTCTAAAAGCGATAATTTAAGCTAATGACGCAATCATATAAAGAATTTAGATGTTACATCTTCAATAATTCACCAAGCATGCATAAATAATTTTCTCAAAACATCGCAGCGGAATAAAACATCATTACACCGACATTTAAATAAATCATCTCAACAGTCATCCATAATAAAATAAGTCTCCAAATAGCCATGTCAACATACTACATGTATCATCATCAGTTCATAGTTTTAAAAAAAAAAATCTAACAGACATAATAAAGACAATCCTTGAAGACTGACCCCTAATCAGAGCCCTAAGTCTAAGACCCCGGAATGCAGTAAACGAGGTAGCATCCAAGCTATCCTCAAGCAACTCACCAAAGTAAAGCAAACTAGTCCTTCACGCCGTCTACCCATCCATAAGAATAAGGTAGGCGGTCAACCAAACGACCAGTTTAGGCTAGTTCATAATTCACAATTAAACATAATCAAATAAAATAATTAACAAAATTCAATTTCATATGATTAGTAAATTCAACGTCATCATAAGTCCAAAAGTATACAAACACAAATCAATAATGTATGCAATTAGAGCCTGGTTAAAATATTCACAACCATCAACAAAGTCCACCAATGCACATCTACACCAATTCACATAATCAAGTATGACTCGACTCACCAAATACAAAATGCATACAATGTTCTAGACTCATCTAGATGCATGTGGTACCATAGGATTCCGGAGATAATTTTACCGTTAATGAATCCACCGACATAATAAACACCTCGCATTTATGTCCTGCAGAAGCTATGTAATAATCACCCCGCATTTACATACTTCAAATAACCTCATATGACTATGAATGCATGGACTTCAAGTAAGGACTCGACAATGCATAATTCACCACCATAGACATTAACATAGTAATCACCCTGCATTTATGTTATTCACCAACAATTGCATTATCAAATACTTACATCCAAACAATCAACAAGTCATCATTAATTCATCTATTTATAATCATCAAATGAATCAACATCATAACCATCAACAACATTTAACACCTCAAATAAACGATAAAGTTTCAAATTCACATTTCACATAAAGACGAAGATCTAGCCACATCATGACCTTCATCATATTAAACACCCAATACCATATCAATTCATTCACATTCAATCATACTAACATGAATTCAAAGTCTACTAGAAGTTATCCGATCATAAAACATTAATTTCACAAAGTTCGTCTATTTTCGTAAAAACTAGCATTTTTGATTATTTCTCCGAAATCAAAGTAACCAAATTCAAACGCCTCAACCGAGTATATATACAATCCACATATGAGTGCAGTAACATATACATATACGTTTCATAGGTCAATTCTGATTATTTCCAAAAATCACCTAAGTTCGTCTCATTTTGTCATTTTGCAAAACCAATTCATTTTCAAAACAAAACCAAGTTTGATCCAACATATCATAGGTTAATTTACTCCTACACATCCTAATCAACTACTAGCAATCAAGTTTTGAGGTTTGGGACCAAACCATGACTTTTGGGTTCACTTAAAAATAGTTACGTTGAATTTTCATAAAATTACATCAAGACCTAGTTGTAGTATTTTTGTCATAACTAAAAATCTAAAAAGTCAAACCAAAAGCATTAGAAAGATAATATTTTTATCTAAAACTTTCATGTTTACACCAAAATCCAATTCAAAACATAAAAGGATGAAAAAGGCTAAAAAACGTAAAAGTTGAAGTTTTGACAAACGAAAACGCACGGTCGTGCACTTTAAAACGCACGGTCCAGAGGGAAACGCACGGTCCGTGCGCCCCCTGAACCAGACCATGCGTTTTGCTCCAGACAGCAAAACACACTTCGCGTTTTCGCGCGTAAAATTCTACTCGTAACTCCGTTTTTGCCTATGCGTTCCTCACACTTAGCTATATCACATTCTACAGAAAAAATTCATGTTTCTCCCATCCCAAAAACAACTTACTCAAAATCACTTATAACCACTTGTTTTCCAAAATCACTTATAACTAGCTTTTCATATAAAAATCCAAGTTTCTTTCCAAAACTTTTCTCAACCATAACTTATGACCAAAAACAGAAGTTCATCTAACCTAACTCAACATAACAACATTAACAATTCACCTCAAATCACCAAAGGATCACAATTCACCATTTACGACCTAATTTATCCAAAATTCATTAAAACAACAACAACTTAATCATAACTCACAATTAGCAAATACCTAAGGTATAACTTGTCATCAACAACATGACATAATCTCACAATTTCATTAATAATCAACAACAACAACTTCATTTTTATCCATTTAAGCAAAAATAATGAAAACAATTTATCAACAACAACAACCATGAGTTTTAAGCACATAACACATCAATTTCATAAAGTTTATCTTACCCTTAAATTCACATGAATTAAGAGCACGAAAGTCATCATCAAAAACCACAATTAACATAAAAGCACTTAAATTCCATAATTGAAAATAATAGATTATAACTTAAATGTGAAAAGGAAACCATCCCCCTTACCTCTAGTCTTCAAGAATCCAAACCCTACCTTCACTTTAGCTCATAGACTTCAATCACAAGCTCTTTCCCTCTTGCTCCTCTTTTCTCCTCTATATTCACTTTCTCTCTCTACATCTCTCTCAAAATGTTTGTGAAATAAGTGAATGAATGTAATGACCTAATTTTCTCACAAGGGTTGTGTTTATATAGTCACCATATAATTGGGCTTAAGTATCTAGTCGTCTTAATGAGCTCAATTCTGTTACCAATTAATTCACCAAAGTTACTACACACTTAAACCGTAAAAATAACGAATAATTACCATCTCTTAAATAATTACCTTAACTCACTAGTAACATAGTAAAAATATTTATTCCCAGTTAAACACTAAAAATAACCTTCTAGGTAAAATGACTATTTTGCCCTTGCTCACCAAATGACCAAAATACCCCTGAGTCTAAAATGACTAAAATACTTTTCTTAAGCCAAAATTCACTTATCCCAAATAAAATACACGCAGAGACAGTTAATCACACGCAAGCACATACAAAAACACATAATAAATAAGTAAAATAATTCTAGCAAAAAACGGGCTGTTACAACTCTCCCCCACAAAAAAAATTTCGTCCTCGAAAATTACTTGAAGAAAATAACTCCGGATACGAAACCCTCATATACGCTCTGATTCCAAAATAACACTCTGACCAGTTGGTCCAACCCAAATCACCTTCACCAAAACGACTTCCTTGCCTCTCAAACACTTCACTTCCCGATCCTCAATCCTAACTGGCCAAGTCTCAACGGTCAAATTATCCCTTACTTCCAAATCATCCACATGAATGATGTGAGATGCAACATACACATACTTTCGCAACTAGGACACATGAAACACATCATGAAGATTCAACAACGATGGTGGCAACACAATCCGATACAGTACAGTTCAAACCATCTCAACAATCTTAAATGGTCCAACAAAACATGGTGTCAACTTTCGACACTTCAAAGCACATCCAACACCGGTTACAGAATTCACTCTAAAAAACACATAATCATCCAACTGAAACTCAATCTCCTTCTTCCTCTTATCATGATAGCTTTTCTGCCTACTCTGAGACGCTCTCATCTTCTCTTGGATCATCTTAACCTTCTCCGTAGTCTCTTGCAAAACTTTCGGCCCTAACAAAGCACTTTCTCCTGACTCATACCAACACAACAACGTCCTACACCTCCGACCATACAAAGCTTCAAACGACGCCATCCCGATACTAAAATAAAAATTGTTGTTGTAAGTTAACTCAATCAACGGTATATATTCGACCCAACTGACACCTTGTTCCAAAATACAAGCTCTCAGCAAATCCTCCAAACTCTGAATAGTCCTCTCCGTCTGTCCATCAGTCTGGGGATGATAAGCAGAACTCAACATTAACTTAGTTCCCAAAGTAGCTTGCAAACTTTCCCAAAACTTCGAAGTAAACCTCGGATCCCGGTCTGACATAAGACTAGAAGGAATACCATGCAATCTGACAATCTGCTCAATGTAGACCTCCTCCAACCTCGCCACAGACATACCGGTCTTGATAAGAACAAAATGTGCCGACTTCGTCAACCGATCAACAATCACCCAAATCGAATAAAAACCCTTCACAGTCTTTGGCAATGCTCTGACAAAATCCATAGAGATACTATCCCACTTCCACCTAGGCACAAACTACAATTGCATCAAACCCGACGACTTCTAATGTTCAATCTTCGACTTATGACAAACCAAACAAGCATACATAAACACTGATATATTCTTCTTTATTTTAGTCCACCAAAAAAACCTCTTCAAATCCTGATACATCTTCGTCGCTCCTAGATGAATACTCAGACTACTCTTGTGACCTTCTTCCAAATCCCGCTTCTTAAGCTCAGGTACATCTGGTACATAAACTCGATCACAAAACATCAAAACGCCATTCTCATCCAATCTGAAGTCCACACCTTTACCTTGATTCACCAACACCACACGTCTACAAGTTCCTAATCCTCCTTCTGACCATTCTTAATCTCTTCCAAAATATTACTCGTCAACTTCAACATTCCCAACTTCACACCATCCGATGTCAACTCACTAACCATACTCAAATTGTGAAACTGCTCAATCAACTCCAACTCCTTAACCATCAAAATAGACATATGCCGCGACTTCCTACTTAAAGCATCTGCCACCACATTCGCCTTTTCAGGATGATAAATTAACTGAAAATCATAATCCTCAAGAAATTCCAACCACCTCCTCTGCCTCATATTCAACTCCTTCTGATAGAACAAGTACTTCAAACTCTCGTGGTCGCTGAACACTCCAAACTTAGAACCAAACAGATAATGCCTCCAAATTTTCAACACAAACACTACTGTTGCCAATTTCAAATCATGAGTCGGATAATTCTTCTCATAAACTTTCAACTGCCTAGACACATAAGCTACAACTTGACAATTTTGCATTAGTACTCCACCAAGAACCATCTTAGAAGCATCACAATACACGACAAACGATTCCTTCACATTCGGAAAAATGAACACTGATGCTGAAGGTAACCTCTTCTTCAACTCTTGGAAACTCTTCTCTCTCTAAGCATCCCAAACATACGCTTGTCCTTTCTGAGTTAACTGCGTCAACGGTAAAGCCAAGTTAGAAAATCCTTCAATAAACCTCCGTTAGTAACCCGCCAAACCAAGAAAACTTCTGATCTCAAAAACAAACTTCAGAGTTTTCCACTACAACACTACATCAACCTTAGACGGATCCACTACTATACCACCCTTCGAAATCATATGACCAAGAAAACTCATTTTCCGTAGCCAAAACTCACATTTCGACAACTTAGCAAACAACTTCTTCTCCTTCAAAGTATGCAATACAATTCTCAGATGCTCAACATGCTCTTCCTCTGACTTCGAATACTCCAAGATATCGTCTATAAACACTACCACAAATCGGTCCAGACAGGGATGGAATATTCTATTCATATATTCCATGAAGACACCAAGCGCATTAGTCACACCAAATGGCATCAAAGAATATTCATAGTGACCATATCTCGTTTGGAACGCAATTTTGGATATATCCTCTGCCTTCACTCGTATCTGGCGATACCCTGACCTCAAATCAATCTTGATAAACTCTTTCACACTAACCAACTGATCCATCATATCATCAATCCTCGGGAGCGGATACCGATTCTTGATCGTCACCTTGTTCAACTGCCGATAATCCACACACAACCTCATACTACCATCCTTCTTCTTAACCAACAACACTAGAGCATCCCACGACGAAACACTCGGCCTGATAAATTGCTTCTCGAGCAACACTTCCAACTGCTTCTTCAACTAACTCAATTCCGATGCGGACATCCGATATGGCACACTCAAAATAGGACTTGTTCCTAGTACCAAATCAATTGCAAACTCCACTTCCCTCTCCGGCGGTAAGTCGATAATGTCGTCTGGAAAAACTTCTGGAAACTCTTGCACTACAGGAAAATCGCCAACTCCTTTCTCACAACCTTCCTTCAATGAAGCAAACATCATAAACACACTAGCTTCACCATCCAACGACTTCTTCACTTCCTCCGCGGTCAAGAACTTTCCACCTACCTCATCTACTTTCTTAGAGAACGTTATACTCCTGGTTAAACAGTTAATGTTAACACCAAACGATAGCATCTAGTCCATACCAAAAATCACATTCATATGCTTCAACGGAAGGCAAACAAGATCCAACTCAAAATCAATGTTACCGAAATTAACAGGACACTTACCTCGGATAAGATTATTCGGCTGCTCCACTTCCTCTGCGTTTAACGCGAACACCTTCCCCGCCGCCTTTTTCGGCTTGGTACACTTGGTACTGATATGACCTGCCTCCCCACAATTGTAACAAACAATTTCCTTCTTGCATTTAAATGACTTATGACCCACTTTTCCGCACTTGTAACAACTCTCGCCCTTCTTGCAATCATTGGAATATTGCCCAAAACCTCCACACTTGAAGCACTTCACATCAGCAACATTCAGCTTAGAGCCTCTACCAACATCCTTCTTTTTCCCTTAGTCCTTGTTGTACGACATTCCAAAACCATGACCTTTCCCTTTCTTATCATTCGCCGCCTTATAGTGGTTCACCTTAGCCTTATCGGCATCATCAAACATGCGACACTTGTGCACCAAAGTATCAAAATCCCTGATCTTATGAAAATAGATGTACTGATAAATCTTGGGCCTCAGGCCATTCTCAAACCTGAGCCATCGCAGTCAAGGCCTCTACGATCGCATCATCATTCCTAGTAGCTCCACCGATCATCTCACTTCTACACAGAAACCAAAACCAACAGGTAAGAACAACAAGAGAACAAGTACCAAAGGTAACTCATTACCATTCACATACAAACAGAAAATTCATCCGGTTCTGGTTAGGACAAGACTAACCAGGCTCTGATACCACATTGTAACACCCTAAACTCTCAAAGAGATACTTTACGCTAATGAAACAATCATATAAAGAAATTAGATGTTACAGCTTCAATAATTCACCAATCATGCATAAATAATTTTCATAAAACATCGCGGCTGAATAAAACATCATTACATCGACATTTAAATAAATCATCTCAATAATCATGCATAATAAAATAAGTCTCCAAATAGCCATGTCAACATACTACATGCATCATCATCATTTCATAGTTTAAAAAAAAAAATCCAACAGACATAATAAAGACAATCCTCAAAGACCGACCCCTAATCAGAGCCCTAAGTCTAAGACACCAAAATGCAGTAAACGAGGTAGCATCCAAGCTATCCTCAAGCAACTCACAAAAGCAAAACAAACTAGTCCTGCACACCGTCTACCCATCCATACAAATAAGGTAGGCGGTAAACCAAACGACCACTGGTAGTTAGTTCATAATTCACAATTAAACATAATCAAATAAAATAATTAACATAATTCAATTTCACATGATTAGTAAATTCAACGTCATCATAAGTCCACAAGTATACAAATGTAAATCAATAATGTATACAATTAGAGCCTGGTTCAAATATTCACAACCATCAACAAAGTCCACCAATGGACATATACACCAATTCACATAATCAAGTATGACTCGACTCACCAAATACAAAATGCATGCAATGTTCTAGAATCATCTAGATTCATGTGGTACCATAGGATTCTAGAGATAATTTTACCGTTAATGAATCCACTAACATAATACACTCCCCGCATTTATGTCTTGTAGAAGCTATGTAATAATTACCTCGCATTTACATACTTCAAATCACCTCATATGACTATGAATGCATGGACTTCAAGTAAGGACTCGACAATGCATAATTCACCACCACCTACATTCACATAAAAGTCACCCCGAATTTATGTTATTCACCAACAATTGAATTATCAAATACTTACATCTATACAATCAACAAGTCATAATCAATTAATCTATTTATAATCACCAAAAGAATCAACATCATAATCATCAACAACATTTAACAGCTCAAAGAAACGATAAAGTTTCAAATTCAGATTTCACATAAAGACGAACATCTAGCCACATCACGACCTTCATCATATTAAACACCCAATCCCATATCAATTCATTCACATTCAATGATACTAACATGTTTTCAAAGTCTACTACAAGTTATCCGATCATAAAACATTTATTTGACAAAGTTCGTCTATTTTCGTAAAAACTAGCATTTCCGATTATTTCTCCGAAATCAAAGTAACCAAAATCATAACGCCTCAACCGAGTATATACACAATCCACATATGAGTGCAGTAGCATATACATATACGTTTCATAGGCTAATTCTGATTAATTCCAAAGTTTACCTAAGTTCGTCTCATTTGGTAAATTTGCAAAACCTATTAATTTTCAAAACAAAACCAAGTTTGATCCATGATATCATAAGTTAAATTACTCCTACACATCCTAGTTAACTCCTAGTAATCAAGTTTTGAGGTTTGGGACCATACTATGACTTTTGGGTTCACTTAAAAATAGTTATGCTGAATTTTCGTAAAATTGTATCAAGACCTACTTGTAGTATTTTTGTCATAACTCAAAATCTAAATATTATTTTTAAGTCAAACTAAAAGCATTAGAAATCTAACATCTTTATCTAAAACTTTCATGTTTACACCAAAAGCCAATTCAAACAGAAAAGGGTGAAAAAGGCTCAAAAACACAAAAGTGGAAGTTCTGACAAATGAAAACGCACAATCGTGCACTTTAAAACGCACAGTCCAGAGGAAAACGCACGGTCCGTGCGCCCCCTGAACCAGACTGTGCATTTTGCACCATACAAAAAAACACACTGGCGCATTATCTGCTCGTAACTCCGTTTTTGGTCCTGTTTTTGCTTATGCGTTCCTTACACTTAGCTCTATCACATTCTACAGAAAAAATTCATGTTTCTCCCATCCCAAAAACAGCTTACTCAAAATCTCTTATAACCACTTGTTTTCTAAAATCACTTATAACTAGGTTTTCATATAAAAACCCAATCTTCTCAAAACTTTTCACAACCAAAACTTATGACCAATAATAGAAGTTCATCTAACCTAACTAAACACAACAACATCAACAATTCACTTCAAATCACCAAGGATCACAACTCACCATTTATGAGCCATTTTCTCCAAAATTCGTTAAAACAACAAAAACTTAATCACAACTCTCAATTAGAAAATACCCAAGGTATAACTTGTTATCAACAACATAACATAACATCAATCAAAGCATAATGTCACAATTTCTTCAACAATCAACAACAACAACTTCATTTTTATCCATTTAAGCGAAAATCATCAAAACAATTTATCAAGAATCCAAACCCTAGCTTCACTTTAGCTTATAGCCTTCAATCACAAGCTCTCTCCCTCTAGCTCCTCTGTTCTCCTCTATATTCACTTTCTCTCTCTACATCTCTCTCAAAATGTTTGTGAAATAAGTGAATGAATGTAATGACCTAATTTTCTCACAAGAGTTGTGTTCCTATAGTCACCACATAATTGGGCTTAAGTCTCTAGTCATCTCAATGAGCTCAATTCTCTTACCAACTAATTCACCAAAGTTACTATACGCTTAAACCGTCGAAATAACGAATAATTACACTTTCTTAAATAATTACCCCAACTCAATAGTAACTTAATAAAAATAATTATTCCCACTTAAACACTAAAAATAACTTTCTAAATAAAATGACTATTTTACCCTTGTTCATCAAATGACCAAAATACCCATGAGTCTAAAATGACTAAAATACCCTTCTTAAGCCAAAATTCACGAATCCCATATAAAATACACACATAGATAATTAATCACACGCAAACACATACAAACACACATAATAAATAAATAAAATAATTATAACAAAAAACGGGTTGTTACAATATACAACTTCATCATTGGACCCCCCACTTTGGTGGCCTTGTGTGCAGTTTCCCTAAATGGTCCACCTGAAGATGTGCTATCACAATGATAAGGGGGCTGCGGGGACTGTATTAGCTAACCTAGATGAAGGGCGTGCATGTTTAAAAAAATACTAGACCATCGACCCGTGCAAACGCACGGGTCATATGGAAGGTAATATTTGACGGTAATAGGTAACAAAATAGTTTACATAAATGTCGTGATTGTCATATAGTATTTCATAATATTAAGAAGCATATACGTTAACATAATTTTCCATGACATCGTCCTTGATACCATAACGTAACATAATAAGTTAAGTATAACAAGACGGGTTAACATTTATAATTAAGAGATTAGGTTAAGTATAGCGAGACGGGTTAACGGTTATTCCTTTCCAAAAAAACAGCATATAATTAGGAACATAATTTTATTTTACTTTAGATAAACATTAAATGCAAAAGTGTGGAGGGAAAAATTAGATTAAAATTAGGTTAAGTATAGCGAGACGGGTTAACATTTATAAGTAAGAAATTTCCAAAAAAATAGCATATAATTAGGAACATAATTTTATTTTACTTTAGATAAACATTAAATGCAAAAGTGTGAGGGAAAAATTAGGTTAAATATAGCGAGACAGATTAACATTTATAAGTAACGTAACATAATAGGTTAAGTATAGCGAGACGGGTTAACATTTATAAGTAAGAGATTAAGGTAAGTATAGCGAGACGGGTTAACAGTTATTCCTTTCCAAAAAAACAGCTTATAATTAGGAACATAATTTTATTTTACTTTAGATATACATTAAATGCAAAAGTGTGGAGGGAAAAATTAGGTTAAAATTAGAGATGACATTTTGCATAAATTAAATCTAGGGTTAATATAGTAAAGTCATGCTAAAAAATTAGGTTAAATCTAGGGTTAATATTGCGTCACGGGTTAACATTTAGAAATAAGAGATGACATTTTGTATAAATTAAATCTAGGATTAATATTGCAAAGTCACGCGAAAAATTAGGTTAAATCTAGGGTTAATATTGCGTCACGGGTTAACATTTAGAAATAAGAGATAAGAGATGACATTTTGCATAAATTAAATCTAAGGTTAATATAGTAAAGTCACGCGAAAAATTAGGTTAATCTAGGATTAATATTGCGTCATGGGTTAACATTTAAAAATAAGAGATGACATTTTGCATAAATTAAATCTAGGGTTATAATATAGTAACGTCACGCGAAAAATTAGGTTTAATCTAGGGTAAATATTGCGTCACGGGTTAACATTTAGAAATAAGAGATTATCCTATAGTACTTTAATTTCTTGACAAATATGTTGTCATCTCTTCGACGCATTATTTTTACTGAAAACTTTTCATCATTCGTCACTATTATTTCTATTTTTTTATGTGTTTGTTGTCTATCATGAAAAGTTAAAAGAAAAAAAAAATACCGAAAGTTTAATAAAAAAGAATAAGAATTTTGATGATCATCAAGATTTTTATGTGAGATCTTTACAAAAATATGAGTGATCAATTGTGTAACCAAAAGAGCAAAAAACAACACATTGATGTACTATTAAGACATTTACCAATAGTGCCAATTTTATGAACGTCTTCATGGAAATCCAAATGGTTAAAAACAATTTAGTTGGAGTTATAGACCATAAAATTGTTTTTTATAAAGTGATCAAACAATTTTCTTTTTATTACAAGCAAAAGAGAAAATTTATGGCTCGAATCCTATGTTTTTTTATGCTTACATGCATCTATCATTTGTTTGAAAGAATGCTTACATCTATCATGAAAAGCTAAAAAGAGAAATAAAAATATAGTAAAAGTTTAATAAAGAAAAAGAGTGAAATTTGATGAGAATCAAGATTTTCATGTGAGATCATTAGAAAACACAAGTGATCAAGTGAGTAACCGAAAGAGCTAAAAAAACATTGATGTACAATTAAGATGTTTACCGATAGTTTTAATTTTATGAATGGCTTCTTGGGACTCCTAAGGGTTAAAAACAATTTAATTGGAGTTTTAAGAAAATGAATATGTTTCTTATAAAGTGATAAAATAATTTCTATTTAGTAATGCAAAGGAGAACAATTATGGTTCAAATCCGATGTTTTTTTTATGCTTTAATTATCTTTCTTTCTCCATTTCTTGTTGCAACCCATCAAAGTGAGTAATTTTTCAAACCATTTTGAATTATAATATAAATTGTATACACTATTTCATCACCTTTTAGTAACATTTATTATGTTCTTATTAGGCATCGACGATGTTATTCCTTGCGTTGTGAACACTGACTGTCCAAGAGATATGTGTCCCATTCATCTTTTTCCAAAGTGCATTAATTTATTATGTCGATGCAGTTATTGGGAGGCCAATTAAGTTGTCAATTTCGTTGGAAAGCTCAATGAATGCCTTGAATTGGTTATAGCAAGAGAAAGTGAGAAATTGATCATGAAGTAATTGAGTAACTAGCCTTTTTTATCTTTTATGGTTGAACAATTTTTTTTGTTTTATACGATCATCAATTGACAAAAGGTTAATCTGTTATTTTAAATAGTAACCTATATTTGTGATAAAAAATTGTGTTGTAGTTTAGTGAAAGACAATAATCTCTGTGTTTGTCTTGTCCATTGTCCTTTCATTTTGTCATATCTTTGAGACAATTTTACAATCAAACACAATACGATTAAACTTATCATGTCCCTTATCTTTTAACAGATCAGACGTTCCATTGAGTCCTAACTTTTCTCGAGCAAATTTTAGTAATTTTTTTTCAAAAAATGAAATAATTTTGTTCACTTAACTAATAAAAAAAAAAATACAAATTAAGATGCACTATTTCTTTTATTCTTTTCTCCATTTTAAGATGTTAATGTTATATTTATATACAAAACAAAATGTTTAATGGGGTGAGAGAGGCTCGAACTCTCGACCTCAGGATCACTCAGTAGCTATGAGACCTACGCGCTAGCCAACTGCGCCACCACCCCATCTTGTTCCTTTTTTAGTTGTGAATGAAGATGCTAAAATCCATTTAACATATTTTTCTTAGTTCGTTAGAAAATTGCCAAAAAGAGAAGAAGACATATACTTCTGGAAACTTCTTTGGCGTTGCAATGGCCTAACATGCGCTCAGATTTAACATGGACCTAGCACTTAACAACACCAGAGGACCTTTATTGCAACAATTACAAGTATTACAGAACTAAGTAAACTATTAATTTGTGAACCTTACAGAACTATTAATCTCTGCTGCAATGTCCAACACCGACACGACAATGAGTCATGACATTACATTCAATTATGTCATTTTAATTTCTCAAATAATATTTGGTGTTAACGTTTCAGTCACGTGTTTGTGTCCGTGCTTCCTTAGCTATTAATAATCATTGATGAAGATTCAGTAATTGTCTTGATTTGTTATTGTTAATTAATACAAGGATAAGAACATCATCTTAAATATTCTTTTTTTACTTTATCTTAACCATCTCGGGAAATTATCCCTAATTTGCAATCAGAGAACTATAACACCCCAAAAATAAACCTAAAACTCATTAAAACTAGTATCTAATGAAAAGATCATGTTTGAATAAACAACTTAATTGAGCTCTAATAGAATATGAACATGCATGTATTGATTTATTTGAGCTTATCTCCGAACATAAGTTGTGAGATTGTTTGTGGGAACTTGTGAAAACAGCTTATGACATGTTCCTAAGCCATTTTCAGCTTAGTTTCATATGCTCTCTAGGATATGTAAACAACTTATAGCTTACATGTAAACAAATTGACTTTATTTTATCTTTTGTTATAGAAGTAGCTTATAAACAACACTTATATACTATGAAGCATATACACATACACCACACACACAACACGGACGCTGACATGTCGACAACAATAATAATTTAAGAAAATGACATAAGTCAGTTATCACATATGTCGGTTTCGTGTTGGTGCTATAGAGCTTATATGTGATCAGTGTTTATGCTATAAGTTGTTTATCCAAACGAGCATAAGTGTTTATCATATAAGTGCTTATAGATAAACTATTTTGATAGCAAAAGATTAAATAAAGTCTAACTATTTTGATATAAGATATAAGTTGTTTTGATAAGGTATCACAAAGAGGTGATGAAAATAAGCTAAAAATAACTCATGGGCATTTTCTTCACTATGAAGGTGAGAAAAACCACAAGAAGGGGGGGTTGAATTGTGTTTTTGGAAACTTCTTCTTTTACGTTCTATAAAACTGTTCTCAGATTCAGAGTCTGAAGTAGTTCAGAGTCTGAGTAAGTTCAGAGTCTTTGCAGTGGATAAATGTAAAGAACAGAAGAAAACAGAACACAAGCAATTATACAGGTTCCTTCCACAAATCGGAAGTAGTCCTGTCCTCCTTGCACTTCCAAGGAGAGTTCCACTAAAATGTAATCTCAAATTACAAGTTGCTCAATCACACAAGAAAG
>Ga0228710_1005481_pt1 | contig 19672 bp, 7 predicted proteins | sample MedpolnodulmetaG_FD_177995 | JGI IMG/M metagenome (GOLD analysis project Ga0228710, IMG submission 177995) | Root nodule microbial communities from Medicago polymorpha collected in Santa Monica, California, United States - pink nodules | ecosystem: Host-associated > Plants > Roots > Nodule... | reverse complement strand
AGAAGGAAAAAATAGGGTTAATAATTAAACAGGGGTATTAGAGTAAAATTAACCATTAGGGTTAGGTTAAAATTAGGGCAAACATTTGCTTCCGGGTTAACTTTAATAAATAAGAGATAAGACAGATCTGTTTTGTTCAAAAAAATAGTAGATTAGGTGTGATGTGTTGAGAACATTTCAAAAAAAATAGGAGATTAGGTGTAATTTTGTTGAGAAGGAAAAAATAGAGTTAATAATTAAACAGTGGTATTAGAGTAAAATTAACCATTAGGGTTAGGTTAAAATTAGGGCAAACATTTGGTCTGTGTTAACTTTAATAAATAAGAGATAAGGAAGATTTGTTTTGTTCAAAAAAATAGGAGATTATGTGTGATTATGTTGAGAATGAAAAAATAGGGTTAATAATTAAACAGGGGTATTAGAGTAAAATTAATCATTAGAATTAGGTTAAAATTAGGGCAAACATTTGCTTCCGGGTTAACTTTAATAAATAAAAGATGATAAGATCAATTCGCTTCTGCTTTTCATTCACAACGATCAACCTACAACATTGCTATAATTATTTCAAAATGACAAATAAAGACAACATATGCACTATTAAACGATTTTGTTTGATTTCCATGACACTAAAAAGAACAAAAGCATATGATTTATCTAAGAAAAAATTATTTACGATCTGGAATTAACTTCTATTTTTGGTGATGGTTCAATTATGATTTAAGTTGATCCGATATTTTTTCTAGGGTCATGCTAACCGGTGCTTCCGGGCACTGGTTAAGCATACAAAAAAGGAATTTATTACCATAAAAGGAAACTTTGTTGACTTATTTATGGATTAATTACACATTTTTCAATGCAATAATTACTATATAATTTCCCTTTTTAGTATCCTTAATCAGTGCCCCGGTTAGCATTTCCCTTTTTTCTAATACTAAAAATTGTTTTTTTTAATTTTTTTCAATAAAAAAATGAATCTCAATTTGTTCTATGCTAAAAATAATATTGAATGCATTAATTGAGATAAAAGTTTATCAAAATGTATACATTAATTATGAATCAATTGAGTTTTATAGACAAAAGTTACCCATTATTCACCCTAAAATTAAGTAAATGTCAATAAAACTTGCATAAATGGTGTAATTTTAAAATTCAAAATAACAATCCCTAATAACATTATAGTCGACTCATAAATGTTTTTTTTAGAGAAATGATCCAAAATGATGAGTAGTTTCAATGTACTCCATTTATAATTATATGTCATTCTATTATAATTTGTTTGTTTTAAATTATATGTCGCAATATCAGTGATCATTAATGCTTATTTTTCCATTATGTTCTTTACTATTTATCACTTTATTTTTTAGAATTATTTTAATTTATGTTTTTCATACCAACGATGAATGATATTTTTGTAAAATAACTTATAATTACTCTTTCTATACAATATTAATTACATTTATTAATATATGTAAAATTGCTAGAATGACATATAATTTATAACGGATAGAGTAGTTTGTTGATATAATGAAGTTTTCATACACCCTCCGACCACTATTAGAAGCCAAAATTCATTTTTCAAACACAAATTCAATAAATGATGTATGTGGTCTATATGTAGACCATATACATCATTTATTGAATAAACCTATAACGTTGAATTTTCCTTATAATAGTGACCGGAAAATGTATAATACTCCATTAAAAAGTTTTGATATATAACAAATATTACATTGAATTGAGGTGCACATTTTTCCATGTCCATTGATTCTCATTCAACTAGCATTATTGACTTTCCTTTTCATTTTTGTTTTCCTCTTCTTTGATGGAGCTTTAACACTATACTCTCTGTTTCTAAATACACTTCGCCGTCAACCACTTTACACGTGTCAATATGCAACTTTGACTATTAATATCTTTAGTTATCTATAATAGCAAATTATGAAAATTTAATTTTTAAAAATATTCATTGAGACAAATTGAGCAACATCTTACATGCTAACATTTATATTGATATATTAGTTAAAAATAATTGTCAAAGTAAGTTAGATGAATAATGGACATTTTAAAACTGCAACATTTGTTTTGAAATGAATGAGTATTTCTTTTTTCAGTTATTAGTTGAAGGAGAATGAAAATACGAGATATGGTTATGTTTGTTCTTCTAAGTAATGTTCATTTATTTTTCAAAAAAAGTTAATGCAATACAGGAAAGAGTTTTGCATTTAATAAAAAAAAAATAGTGTGATAATGCTAGGAGCAACAATCATTTAATAAAAAATGTCAAAAATGAAAAAATAGTTTTTTTATTAAGATGTGATAGGAATAAGAAGGAAAAAATCGAACGCAAGAATCACAAAGCTAAATCAAGAGATTACTTCATCAAACATGCAACTCAAAAGATAAATTAAAAACTTAGCTTTGAAGTTAGTGGACTATTATGCACAATTTCAAGATAGATAAAGTGTATCATACTAAATCTACAAGGGTTGACAAAGATGATTTACCATAAAACATGTATCATTTCACGTCACGGGCTGGTACCTTCCAAGAGTAATTTTTTTATTCGTTCTTAAGTTAGTTTTACGGTGAAACATAAGCTTTTCGTTTCTTTTAACATAGGTTGTGTTTCCATTTAAATTGGTTTAGGTTATTAAAGTTAGGCGTTTTTTAATAGATTCTTTTCCATGTATATCATATTAGTTTTTGGATCAAAGGCCTTCCTTTCTAACTGTGAATAAGCATGTTTATATAGGTTTTTTTTTTTAATTTTTATAAAAAAATTTGTGTTTAAATAGAACCCACTTCATTTTATATTAATTAAACAAGAGATTTTCTATTGCACTCAAATATAAAAAGAATAATTTTTGGCAAGTACGATCAAAAGATGTCATTAAAATAATAAAATAGTTTAAATAATATTATAAAAATAGTCGATGAAGGTTGGCGCATTTGGTAAAGAGTTAACTTATTCGCAAAATCGTATGTTCAACTTTTGTTGCCAGCATGATTACGTCTATCTCTAAAATCCAAAATGATATAATAATTTAAATCAAAAGAAACAGTTGATTAAAAAAATCACCTCAAAGATACGTGTATACCCATTATATGTAAGATATACATAAATTTGAATTTTTTTTTGACAGAACATGTATTTTAAATATTATCAACATAAATTAAAATACTTAAACAAAACATCAGCATAAAATTTTCCATGCAAGGCACGAGTTTCAAACTAGTACTACTAACTTGCATTGTAATATGAAAAGCCAAATTTAATACCATACAATTAAATGACAAGTTAATAAAATTCACACACAAAGTAGACACACTAATTACACTATTAACTTTTCTTAATATGTGTGAAATTAGTTAAAGTGACTTATAATAAGCGACGGAAGGAGTGCATATTAACATTTCTATTTATATACTCCCTCCGTTTCATCATAAATGTCACTTTAGCTAAAAAAAAATTGTTTCAAAATGAATGTCACTTTACATTTCCAATACAACTTTAATTTTTTTTTTAACTTTACCCTCAATAAATACTCTAACTTTTCTCTCACACAATTTTCAATGCAACTTTAAGTTTGTCTTTTTCTTATAAAGTAAGGAGGACATTGTAGTAAAAATGTTATGTCTAATGATTATCTCATTCCATTGTTTAGTCTGTGTATCAAAACCTTAATCGATACTCTTTATAAAATGGAAGAAGTATTAGTTAAAAAATAATGTCAAATGTATACTCATTATAAACTAATGAAGATTCAATTTAAAATAATTACTTTTATCCACGAGTTGAACGTGAAGAGGGGGCATGGATTGTTAGAAAAGGGACTTTTACTTACCATAGTTGGTTGGTTTCCTTTTAAAGTACTCGTGTCTTGTTCTTTTATTGTTCTTTTATCATAGGGCATCGTGTATGCTTTCTTACCAAGAAAATATTAGTAAAAGAAATGCAACAATGTCTATATGTCTATTCTTAAGTGGTCGCACAAAAAACAATGTTCATAATTAACAGAAAATACGGATAGTTGATGAAAAGATTGTTTTTACGAAACAATATGGCAGACAATATTTGAGCCAGCAACGGTTTAAATTTTAATCATGGTACTATTATTGACCTTAATTTTATTCAGAACTCTAATTGATGATTTTGACTATATAGATCACTGCCTTTCGCAATCAGAATCCTATAGATTTAATCATTGTGTCTTGACGGCAGAACCTTTGGGCAATTGTGGAAAAACGTGTGAGATGTGAACACGGATACCATAGTCGTGGTTTAAACATCTCTTTCGCAGATATTTCCTCCGCACCATTTTAATTGAGTTTTTTTTTATTTTTTTATTTCGCATTTATTAAAAAAAATTATATGTAAAAAGGAGAGAGAAAAGTGATTTTGAGTATCTTGTCAAATATCAGTGCATTCATTTTTATCATAAATGCAAAGTAGAATATATTATAGGATCCTTTTATGAATTTTTTTTGTCTCTATTTATAAGATCACTTTGCTATTTCCAAGTACATTAATTAATTCTTTACCAACATATCCCTATTTATTTTATATCTTTTTCTTCGATCAACATTAAATACTAAATTTGTCAATGTTGCGATTTTGGGCTCATAATAAAAAAAATGAAAATTGACAAACAAATTTTAATTACTAAATTTTTATTTCTTAGGGGTCAAAATTTTCATTTTTTTTATTAGGGGGCCAAAATCGCAACATTGACAAACTTAGGGGGCGAAAACTGTAGTTTAGCCTAAATACTACATTGAAAACATACACTAACCCTCTCTCTTAAAGGACAAATTTGTAAAAACAATAGTAATTACAAACAAATTTATTACCACTTTTAATTTTTTTTAATTCCTTTTATTTTTTTGCAAAAGGGCCCTATAATTAGGAACGGATGTAGTATTAGGAGTGGTGAAAGTAGTATTAATTAAAGTTACAATTGAAAAAAGAGTAATTAATATTTTATTGAAAAGTGAAATAAGTCTTAGGACAATATTTTTTATAAATGAGTCACTTGTTATGGGACGGACATATTAGATGATAATTCATGGTCCCTTATTATAAACCTCTTTACAAAGGATAATAATCTCAATTTTAAACTAAGCCGCAAAGATTTTCCATACATTATGTGGACTAGCTAGTCGGCTACTATCTGGTACGAGCGTTTAAATCCAAACCACTCAAAAATAAAACCGTAAAACGATAAAAAAAATCAAAAAGTAAGAAATCAAATATTTTTGGATGTTGTTTTGAATTTCGGATCACTTTTTTAAAACCAAATCAAACTGAAAAAATAAATTTTAATACTTATTTATTATGTTATTAGTATTATATTTTACATTAATTTATTGCTTGTTGGTATTTAAACTTATTTATTGCATTAATTTAATCTATATTACTATTACTACATCTGTTGTTTTTTTACACATCTGTTTTAAATATAATCGATTATTTTCATCATGTAATGTTAATTTTTTAATACATCTGTGTTATATTTTGTATTAAACATATTATTTTACTAAGTATGTATAACATTAATATTAATAAAAAGAAAATTTGGATATCCAAAAACCCATCCAAATTAAACCGCATATATTTAGATTAGATAAGATTTTTTAGAACAATAATTCAAACCGAATCGAACCACATGTGGTTTTTATTTTGGATCTTTTTTAACGTTTTTATATATGTACACTGAATAATTAAAAAGAATTATGTGATTTTTTTAAATTATTAACGGCGTCGGCGTGTCAATGTCCAAGTTATGTCCAGTGTTCGTGTCCATATTTGTGCTTTGTGGCTAAATGTATCCTATATTAAAACAGAAAATGTTATTTGGACACCTGTTTTTGAAACCGTACGTATATGATCAAAGAGAAGACCTACCCCTATAGTATCTCTCTCTCTCTCTCTTCAATAATGCAGATTTTGAGAGCCAATTTTAACCTTTTTTGGAGGGATTTGAGAAGATAATCTTCTTATTCTAACCTCTGCCAGCTTCTCCCACGTACATGCAATGTAGGACAATATATATAACAGATGGATCATTGAAAAATTAATAAATAGTTCTCCAATGTTAAGGGATATTAACTTCACTCTTAATAATATATACAATAATTATACAATCAAACTTTCTCCAAAGTAAAGAAGGGGAACTATCATAATACTCTAATCTTTTGCTAGAAATTTTCTGTGCTATATATATATTTTTCCTACTTTGTTTCACCAACAAAGGGAAAAAGTTGAACAAAAATACAGTTCATAATACATCAAAATTATTAGCTTCAATATTACTTAGATCTTCTGACAGCGATGTTAAAGGATAGGTACTGAAATCCATTGAATTTGTCTTGTTGATGTATTCTTCACATTTTACTGCATTCACTTTAAAACTGCAACAAAGGATCCAACAGCTTATTGTAATTTTCATTAATCACGTTGCTCATTTGATAATAATCACGATCACTTTCAATATTCATCAAAGGAGAACTAAATTTGGAAAATGAGTTGTTGTTGATGTTGTCTGAAAATTCTGAACTATTTAGACAAGGCATTGAAGAGAAGAATTGATTCTGTTCAAATTGTAATTGACTTGGTTGATAATAATTACTCATACTTAAATTGTAGTTCAATGGATCAATATCAAATGTTGGCTTATTCATAAGAAATTTTCTTGAACCTTCTGTTAAAGATGATCCACCAATATTATAGTGATTAATTGAATCACTCATTAGAAGTGCTTCTGAATATTCATGTGAGGATTCTAGCATTGTGTGTGTAGCTAAAGTCCTTTGAGGTTGAGATAGAGACAGTGGCATTATCATTGATGGTTTTTCCTTCTCTTCCTTTACAAGAGATTCATTATTGATCAAGGGTTTATGTGTAGCTGGATCAATCCCTTGTTTCATTAGTTTCTTCTTCAAACTTGAATTCCAAAAGTTTTTTATCTCATTATCTGTTCTCCCTGGTAATTGTGATGCAATTTGAGCCCACCTGAGGTATCATTTCAAATTAATAATCACTTTTGAAGCATTATTAATTAACATATATATAACCATCAACATGTTTGAACATTATATATGTTACCTATTTCCAAGTGCTTCATGAAGATTGACGATAAGATCTTCCTCTTGTTTTGAGAACATTCCTCTCTTCAAATCAGGCCTCAAATAGTTTATCCATCTCAATCTACAGCTCTTTCCACACCTTTGCAACCCTACAACTCATAAAAATTATATATGCATAGAAAAAATATAAGGAGTTTTTTCTTTTAATATATAGTTCTCATTAATAAGAGACAGTTGTAAAGTAAAAAAGATATATGTTGATAACTTGATATGTAAGTATATATATTAATACCAGTATTCGACCCGTGCTGCGACGCACGGGAGAAAAAGAGCAATATTATAATGTTTGAGAGAGTGAAAGTAAGAATAGGATGAAAGTGTGGGTATTTGAATTGTGAGTAGAGTTTGTCTTGTAATTTAATTGAATTCTAAATAAAAGTCATGTTTATAGTTGCTATATCTTGTTGGGTTATACAAGTATATATGGCATTCATGCATGTTTATGGATGAACTTTATTTTAAGATTACCAGCTAGTTTAGGAACTGAACTCCAACATCCAACACCAAACATGGTTATGTAATTGAAAAGTTTCTCATCTTCTTCAGGGGACCATAAACCTTTTTTTAGTTTTTGCTTTAAAGAACAGGAATGACGACTCATGTCTGTGACTTGTGAGGACAACAGAAAAAAAGGACACAAATGACAGTTTCTTAATTATGGAGAAAGGCTATGAACAATGAAGAAGTGGTCACTGGGCACTGGCTATATATATAGAGATAAATTACCCTTGTGCTTTTGTCATTGAAACTCTTAATTATGAGTTGAAAATATACTAAACATTGTATCAAAATAAAATTTATATACACGCTAAAATAAACCATCAATCTAGTATCTCATTGTTATAGTCAAAAAGTTAGTATCTAAGCTATACTCTCTCCTTCCTAAAAAAAAAGAAGCAAAAACTGTATTTTAAATATGATAGATTTTATATATTTTATTTTATGAGCTAATCATCTTATTTATATATTTTAGAAAAGAGAAATTGTATAAAATATTTTTTTCTAAAAGTCTTTCTACCATTCACTCTTCTATTGAGTGAAACACATATGAGTCTCGCCGCTTTGTATAAGATTTATTTTTAAAGTGTGATATCCACATAAATTTTACTCAGTAAGTGAATAAATGTTATTGAAGATATTAAAAAATGTCTATAACACTCCTCTTTGAAAAATTGAAAAGAGTGTGATAGTTTGGAGTTTAAATTGATTTATTCTATATTACCTGCTGATGAGGGTGGTAAAACTCATCAGGAAATAATTGTATCAGTGATGATTTAATTATTTAAAGAGAAAAGGGCAAAATATTATAAGCCAAAGTGATAGTTCTTGTTAAAGTTACGAGAGGTGAAACCTGAGAAACTTAAAAGCAATCAAGTGGGATTTACGCCAAATCCGGTGATGCTTGAATGGATTGGTTTTTAAGAGATCCCTATTTCTCTTTCTATAAAAAGAAATTAGAAAAAAGCAATCCATCATCAACAAAAAGAGAATAAAAAAAAATAGGTTTAGTTGATCATTTGGTCTCCTAACTTATTTTTTGTTTTCAATTTGGTTTATAACTCTAAATTTTTCTTTTCAGTCCTTCAAATATACATCGGTTAATCAATTTGGCCTATTTCTGTTAACTTTAACCACAAATGTGTAAGATGTACCAACATTATAAGTAGTCCATTGTAAACGTTATTAAACAATTTAACTTTAACCGTTGATATTTTGTTTTAAAAGAGAGCAGTTGGATAATGCATGTTTATTATATCATATGGTGCATCACCAACAAATAATATTTTCTTACATTTCTTCATCTTCTTCACCTTCATCATACTGATTCATCCATCTTCATCTTTAAATCTAAAAAATCAAAAATCAAACACTCAAATTCTTCTCTCTACTCTCTCTCTCTCCCCCTCTCTCTCTCTCCCCCTCCCTCCCTCCCTCCCTCCCTCCTTTTCTAGATTTTCTCATTCGGCTCGAAACTCGACCCGAGTTCAATACAAATCTCTTTTTTGGCTCAAACTCGACTCGTTTCAAGTTCACGGACAGTTCGGTTCAGCTCGTTAGATTCAACTCGTTTTCTCAAATCACAATTTAAAAGTCAATTTTTTTTTCAAAAAATATTAAGATTTTAGATCATTGACCTTTTAATTTTTTTTCTTCAAAAAGACAAAGATTGAATTAAAATAAGAGTTATTCCAAGTATAAGGGGTATAACGAAAATACACAAATACAAAGTTAAAACTTCCATAAATATGCCTAACTAACTACATATGCTCGAAAACAAAATTACAAAACCACACTAAAATTGGTACAGATAAGTAATTGAGAAGTCCTCAAGATAATTTTCCGCTTTTAAACTTCAATAGCTCGCCGCATCAAAGACAATTGCATCAGCTGAAGATATATGAAGGCCACACTCTTAAAGTCACCAACAGAGCAAGGCTAGAAGCATTCCTCCATTCGAATCTGCCAAATAGAGAAACAAAGCATAAATGTAGTTAATTTTTTTTATATTTTTTATAACAATGTACAAACGATAAAATGGATTAGGGAACATAATGTCGAAACATGACAATATAGGAAAGAGTGTTAATATATGAACTTGTACTAACTAGTTCAACAATACTACTGTACTGTTGAGGAACTAAAAATGCATGAAGCCCCTCCTTGCTTTGCAGATCCAGAATCAAAGATCCCTACTGGTTATTCGTTGTTACATTCATTTATAATTTCAATCAACATAACCTAATTCTAATGTTATTATGTCATAGACGTTGAAGCATGTCCAGTCCAGGGCATGCATATATGAGAATTTCAACATTCAAACCATTAAAAATTTAACAAGTATAGCGACAATAATATGAATAAGAATTTTTCAATTTAAAGGAAAAATGAAGAATTTACCTATAAATCATAAGGGAGTAATGTAATTTATGTAACTTTTTCCACCTATCAACAAAAACAAGGAAATCAAGGTAAGCTAAATAAAAACAAGGAAATTCTACTATAAATCACTCAAACAGGCAATATAGAAACACCACAAGAAAAGAGACAAACTAAGAAAAGTAAAATAAACACACGTTACAGGACCAAAAATAAAAACAAAAAATTGATTATTAGAAACAAATACCATAGGAGAAAAGGAGAGCAATGATTTTCTTAGGGTGGAGTCTTCTTATGTTTTTGCTTGCCAGATGCCGCCGTCAAAAAAAAAAGTGGAGCAAAGGTTTCTATATTTTTCGATAACCATTCTCATTCTTTTTATAGGCACCCAAATTTTCTACTGGACGATAATGGTGTCTAGTACTTCCTCCGCCTCATAATTATTGTTTCTTTAGCATTTTTCCTTTTTCTTAAAATAATTGTCATTTTATAATACCAATACAACATTTATTATTTTTTTTTTCCACTATTATACCCTTATTTATTGAATTTCGTCCAACTTAACTACTCCACTAACTACAATTAATAAAAGTGTTTTAGTAAATAATACGAATTTTACCATTAAAATCAACACAATTAATCATTTCCTTAATAATCGTGCACAAACCTTAAACGACTAATATTGTGAGACGGAGGGAGTATGATACTAAACAGACGAAACAACAACCATTGTGGATGGTCTTATATAAAAGAAAAGTATTAAGTAATTTGGTAAGTACTTAAGTAATTTGTTTTTAAAAGATCTAGATAATTAATAATCGATTTTGTATTCACTAAATGTAAAAATATGGCCAATAAAAAATAATATATATTACTTAAACTAATAAAGGTAATCAAACATGTCACTATCAATTCTACGCATTCAGAATTAATTTAACCCTTATAAAAGTGGAACAAAACATGCGTTAATAAAAGTAAAATGATCTTGGAACATTTAGCATCACATATGATTATGTGTCATTAAGGAACATTGCGGTATGTGGTAAAGTGAGGGATTTAGTACCCTTGGTGGACCTAAAGCAAGCCTTTAATACCTTGTATCAGTGGTTGGGTCGTTCAACTAATTTGAGCTAATTAAGAAAATAGAGTTGGAGTTCCTAGATTAATATCCAGACGAATAAGTAAATATTAATCCAACAAATTAACTACTAATATTTGTTATTAAAAAAAAAGAGTAGCCTTATATTTTTTATTAGTGAGAAAATGAAAGAGTAAGAAGAGCTTGAAACCAAAAACTTGGGACTGTGATACTTCTTTGATAACGGGACAACAAAGGAAAATAGTAAGTGCACTGATCATCATATTATATAGTCTTATAAATTGCTACTACAAGTGTTTCAATTTTTGTAAATACTACCCCGCCACAATTCCATTATTCTTCTTGCTATGATGTGTGGTTTTTTAAAAAAATTGATAGTTGATTAGTGGATCCCATTTAAAAAAATTGTATGAGATGTTGGGTTGGATGGAATGAGTGCTTATTAGACCATCTTCAATGGAAGAGTTTTAATCTTTTAAGACTCGATACCTACTGGGTACCCTCATTGGTGAAAAATTCTTTTGGGATCCTATAGAACCTAGGGTGTCACTTAAGACCATCATTCTTAATTGGGACCCACACTCTTTTAATACTAAAAAATTGATATGTGATGGTATATACAATGTTTTTAAAACCAGACCAGAGATTGAACTGATGTGACCTTCGATTCAAGGTCCAACCGGTTTAACCGCGATTGAACCAGATACTAAAATTTATAAGTAAATTAAATAATGCACTTGGTTTTATTTATTTGTTTATGTTTTGAAGAAGACTATTACTTTTCCCACCATATGCCTTACGAGCGCGTCATGTAAATTTTTCAAAAATGCCCTTGAGCAATTCAGATTTTAAAATCCGAAATGAGATTTTTCTTTAGGGTGAAAAATGAGTTCTTCACCAATTCAGATTTTATAATCCGAAAACTTCAAAAAATAGGGCGCGTTACTTGATTTTTTCGGATTATATAATCCGAACGCCCCCTAAACACCATTTTTCAAGGGAAAAACAGTTCATATTATATAATCCAAACTGTGTCGGCATAAATTCTAAACATGTTTGTAACATGGATAGTTATTTTATGGACAATATTAATCTTCCTAACTCTCATCCTTATGTTTTGGGTCATTGTTAGCTGTTCTTAGTCAAAAATCGGGTTTTCGGGCTACTTGATCGGATTGCTCGAAAACTTCCCCAGAAGAAAAAAAATCAAGGATCAAGACTTTCTTAGAATGGACTTCCTATGGTACTCAACGCCTCAAAATCCAAAATTTCATCGTTTAGACCCATTTTTAATTTTTCATATTCTCAGAAAAATTCGAAAAAATTTGCATTAGTTTTATTTGATTTTTAGAATTTTTTTGTGGTAGTTATATATTTTTTATGATTTTATTTGAATGGTGTTTAGCATTTTGTACTTTGTTTTTTTGTTGTTTTAAAAAAACAAAATTCAAAACTGCTGAAATGTGAAAGATTTTGATTGCTGATTATACATAAGCATAGTTCGGATTATAAAATCCAAGTTATTGAAAAATGAATTCGGATTTTAAAATCCGAATTGCACAAGGGCATTTTCAGAAAAAATTACAGGGCGCACTAGTAAGGCATAGGGTCAAAGAAGTAGTAGCCTATGAAGAATGCACTTGCCTTTTGTTTTGGGCCATGCGTTTGTATTTTTCATTGAATCCCGCTCTTTACCCAAACGTTTTTGCTTACTCCCAAGTGAAATTCCCTTTTTACACTTACGTACGTTAAGTTACGCTAGTGCAAATAGCAACGTGAGTTAACTCACGCTGGTTCTGAGCGCACCAGAACAGACAGGCAGTAGCTACTGCCTTGTTCTCTGTTTAGCTTCGTTCCTTCATTCGTTCATACATAGGAACAACCATTCATTCATTCAACCAAAACTAATAATTTAGAGAACATGCATCCATTCATTCATAATTTAGAAACACAATTTTAACGAAAATTAACTTAAATGTCATAAAGAGGCGCAACCGCGCAAATGTAAATGTATTACATCCAAATCCAACAAAATGTCATAGAAATACAAAAAAAGTCATAAAATAAGACACTGTTGCTGCTCCTGTGGACTATGACTCCTAGACCTCCTCCGTGGAATCAGATGCTGGTCAAACACGCTATAATTGGTCTGGAGGCCCTCCAAAATGTCGAAGAAGAGTGGATTTGAAACCACCTTCAGAATCTCCATCGCATGCTCCACTCTGCCTCTCATGCTGCTAATGCTAATGACCTACAATGGATCAGGAGGATGTCTGGCCCAGTCTTGGTCAAAAAGAATATCCTGGTAGACAGGTCTCGGCATGACAATGTCAGGCTCTGGAGCAGGGTTGACGATAAGAGGATGGGATACACGGTAGAACCACCTAATGCACATATCTGAATGCTTCCAAGGCTCGTCGTCCGGGACCAGGTCACCCCTCTGCTGTTGGGCAACGACATGCAGAGCAAACTCCAAGAAGGCAACAACCACATCAGCTGGGGCAAGAGGCATAATCGTAGTAGGAGATTGGGGAACAGTCTGAACATATTTGTACTGCCTCAGAACCCGCTCGGGAAAGTGACACACCATCTTTTGTTTTTCGGCCATGATTTATCCGGAGTACCAGCGCACATCCTAAAAAGGCGCCACGTCTCGTCGGCGCTCGTATGGCCTCCAGTATACATGACAATGCTCCATCAAATCCAACAAGTCTCTGAAGTGTTCAGCATCAGCGAACCCCCTTTTAGGTTTCCATCTACCCACAAACGGGTTATGCCATTCGTAATCTTCATATTTCTTCCTCGGAACAACATGTCTCATGTGAGCTATAACCCATCCCTACAAACACAAAAAGACAAATTTATATCAGCACACAAGTAGCATATAAAAAACTATACATTTACGATTAACTTAAAAAAATAAGAAAAGAATATATTACCACAAGCAAGGTCATGTAACCACCAACGGTGCCAACATGTTCGCTAGAGGTAAGATTCAGCTGCTCATACAAGAAAGCAAGTCTCATCCCACCTCATGACCACAGCAAGTCTCATCCCACCCCATGACCACGTGTCTATGTCATCCAAATCCCAAATCGTAAGCATCCACAACAAATTAATGGTTTTGTTGTTCTTGCTGGCAAAAAGGGTGTAGCCAAGCAAGAGCAACAAAAACGCCTTGACACAGGCGGGCCTAATATGACTCAACTCCTCCTCCTCCTCCTCTGATAAATCCTCTCCCAACAAATGGTTACACCTATTCAACAGGTGCTCATAACGCTCTTTTAGGGCCGTGTAAATGACAAAGGCACCTGAATTATTACTCGCTTGCTCCACCGCGTCCTCCACCGGAAACAATATGTGAGTCACCATCAGGTCTACACCCTGGTCATGATGGTCATCTAGTGTGATGGTCATCTCCCCAACATGCAGATGGAAGTTGTTGGTTTCCTGATGCCATCTCTCAGCCATAGCACACACTAACCCGTGGGAGATGATGTCATACCCAGTCAGAAAGAGGGGCCTTAGACCGGATCTATCCACCGGTTCTCATAACCAAGGGTTATCTTCTATCGGCAACGAAAGTGACAAGGCAGAAAACTTAAGTTTCCTCCCGTGCGAGACGCCACACAACTTACGCTCCACTTGCAACTGAAATACAAAAAAAAAGAAAGTAAAATAAACATGAAATAATTAACTACAAATATTCTACATAAAAAATAAATCTCATGTACTCTAACAAACATTGTTAAAAAAAAATAATACGTAAAATAAGTATGACATATTCTACGTAAAATAAACATGACATAGTAGTAAAATATCATTAAATTACTTATTGTTTTATTATTCCAAAGCTTGTATGTCACGTGTTTACCGAAGTTCGGTAAAAGAGACAACTCGTAAGGCCCTCCTGGAAAGCCCCCATCCTCACCGTCCATACCAGGCTCATGCTGTTGCCGAGGAGGAGGCTGCTCATACCGCTGTTGTTGAGGAGGAGGCTGCTCAGGTTGATACCCGTGTAGAAACTGAGCCTGATACTCCTGGTGATACTGATACCCCTCCTGATACTGATACCCTTGCTGAAATTCAGGCTGATACGCCTGCTCCTGATAATGCTGCTCATGCCAGTATTGTGTCGGGTCCACCGTCTGGGATGGACCCATCTGTGACGTCGATCCCCCGCAACATCAACCCTAGCAAGTCTCGTGCCCCCACTCTCCCTCAACCTCGACTAGCCATCAGAAGCTGTAGTGCTTGCTTCTCCCTCCGTGCACTACTAGTAGGGGCAGACCTCCCTAACCTAAGTCTGTCAGTCCTCTCCGGCTCAGACATATCTGGACAAAATGCAAAAAATCTTTAACACATTTTCTCATAATTTCGACAGCAACACATGTGTCATCTTTAATAATACAACAAAAACACTATAATTTTGACAATGCCATCTGAATCCATAAACTACCACATTGAAGTAAAATTAACTATAATCAACATTTACAAACATATTTCTAACTAATCACATCATTAACAATCCAAAAAAACAAAAAAATATCATTGAGACATTTTACCAAACACATAATGTGCAATTTTCAAACGACTAGGTAATCTAACAATTTCTAAACCCTAAACTACCACATTGTACACTAAACAACATCTAAACAACAACTCCTAAGTTAATTCGTCACTAACAATCATCAAAACTAACATGCAAGCAAAATTTATAAAAACCTAAAAATGTTCAATTTCTTCAAAAATTCAAAAATTTCAACCAAAACAATGCAAAGAAGTAGGATAATCATCACTTACTTGATATTGTGGTCGAATTTGGCTTTGAATGACACAAGAATGATGAATTTCAAATTTTGGGGTGGAATTTTCGTGTTTTGCAGAAGTTGGAAATAAGGGGTTTGTGTGTTCTATGTTGTTGTTAAGTGACTTAAGTTACGTAGTGTGAGTTAACTCACGCCACGGAGCGTGAGTTAACTCACGCTGCGTGACTTAACTCATGCTAACATTATAACTGACGTGAATTAACTCACGCCACGTGAGTTAACATGCGTAGGGGTATAATCGTCATTTCACTTGTGAATGAGCAAATCCTTTTGGGTAAAGAGCAGAATTCTTTTTCATTTAATTAGCCCAAGCCCATTACATAAGTCATAACCCTAATTTCTAGTTGTATTGTTTCTGGCTTAAAAACAAGACTATTACTTTTCTCACCCTATGACATTCTCACGCGTCCTATTTTTTTTTCTTCCAAAAATATCCTTGGTTCGGATTATGTAATCCGAAATATACTTATATATAAGCAAGAATTAGCATCTCTCATATTACAACAGTTTTGAACTTTGCTTTTAAAAACAACAAAAAAAAAACAAATAAAAATATGTCAAAAAAAATCAAAAAATTTAAAAAAATACCACCAAAAAATTCTAAAAATCAAATAAAACTAATGCAAATTTTTCAGATTTGTTTTCGGATATGAAAAATTAAAAATGGGTCTAAACGATGGAATTTTGGATTTTGATGGTTGGAGTCCTGTAAGAAGTCCCTTATACGGGAGTCTTGATCCTTGATTTTTCCCTGATTTTATGGCTAAGTTTTGGAACAATCCGATCAAATAGCCCGAATATCGTTTTTTTGACTTGGAACAACTAGCAATGACTTAAAACATAATTACGTCAGTTAGGAAAATTAATATGACCCTTAAAATGACTATCCATTTTACAAGCATGTTCAGAATTTGTGCTGATACAGTTTGGATTATATAATTCGAACTGTTTTTCCCTTGAATAAGGGTGTTTATGGGGTTTCAGATTCTATAATCCGAAAATAGCAATGAACACGCCCTATTTTTTTGGGTTTCAGATTATAAATTCCGAATTGGTGAAAACCTCATTTTTCACCCCATAACAAAGGAAAAACTCAGTTCAAATTCTAAAATCCGAAAATCTCATAAACATTTTTAGAAAATTTATAGGGCATGTGAGAACCTCATAGAGTGGAGAAAAATAATAGTCTAAAAACAATCATTCGCCACCTCTCTTGCTTGATCAATAGCATCCACATGTTTCTCTTACCTTTTTCATCTTCTCTCTATGTTTATGTTCTTATCATATTTTTCATTTTCTCTCATAGATTCCTTTATATTTTCTTATTTTTCTATCAATTAATTTTTGGTTGTCTTCCTCTGTACAACTAACTCATTCAAATGTCATACTCTAACATAATTGAGTTTCATCATTCCTCTACTACCAAGTGCTTTTCTGATTTTGAAGAGGTCTGAGTTTTTCTTTTAAAAAACGTTAACGATAAAACTCAACAAAAATGAAGAAAAAAATATGTTTCAGGTTCGCACGGTTCTGGTAAACCGCGTCAGGTTCACCGGTTTTTACGGGTAAAGACAGTTTGATCCGGTTTTCCTGTTTTTTACCAATTTATAGACTAGCGGTTTATTAAGGTTGTCCGGACCGAAACCAAGTCCGGTTCACGGTCCAACCTATTGAACCGACCGGTCTGGTCCAATTTTAAAAATATTGTTATTGATAGAGTATTAGTGGGTCTCATTTAAAAAACTTGTGTGAGTGCTTATTATGTATTATTATTAAAAAAGTATAAATGAGTGACGTGTGCACGTGAGACCCATTTAAGTACCAAAAAATGGATGTCTCCATTGTAGATGCCCTTGGGTACTACTAATACAAAATTATAAATTAGTGTTGTGTACACGTGTATCCCATTTAAGTACCCAAAAATAAGTGTCTTTGTGAATGTTCTTAGTCACAGTGGTAAATCATTTCATCGCAACGATTTGTTAAATTTGAATTTGAATATTGCAGTTGGAGGAGAATGAGGCAATAATCAAGTTAAAAATGACGATGCTTCTGAATGATTAACGATCACAATATTTCACAAAAGAAGGCCGAAGAACAAGTATCAAAGTTTGGCGTATAAAAGATATCTTCGACAATGAACACGACTTATTTTGTTTTGTTGGGATATCATACATGTTTTCCAATAAATTAGCTTTCATTTTTTTAAATTGTCTATTTTAATTTCATTCTAATGACATATTTTGGTACTCATTTAATTTAATATTGGCCTGTCATTTGTCAAATGAGGACTTTTTTGGTTGTCCTATTCTAAGAGTACCACAATATGGGATGACACTTCAGTGCCTTTGCTTTTGGTGCTTTTAATTCATTTTTTATGAGAGAAAATGTTGGATGAATGATTAAAATAAATTATTTAGATGAGAGAGAATGAATGTTTAAGAGAGAGATAGAAACAAAAATTAACAAAGGCACTGATGTAGTATCAAAAGTAAGTATTTTTGTGTTATCGTCTCCACAGAGACTGGTGCGATATTCTAAGTCGTTCAACAATCGATATTGTTCTGAGTTAGGGTTTCAAGATGTTTTGTTTCATGAACTATAATACTACGGAATTGTAAAAGATATGAGAGTTAACAGGGAAATAACTATGCTGGGATTAAACTTCATCAACCTACTCATACGTATTCTTGGATTAGTGTTGTGGATTCTAATTATCAATTGATATTATCACATATTGCTTGACAACATTAGTCGTGTCCAAATGATGTCGTGAGTTCTATTGAGTCGTTCAGTCGTCAATTTCCCAAACTACTAAATGATTCAATAGTCGATTGTATCATTGTATAGTTGATTTCCCAAACTATTCAATGATACAAAAGCTTTGGATTCCAATAGTTAAAGTGATTATCAAAACCTAAATTCCATGTCTAGAACAAAAGATTTGATAGAGGATTATTGTAACTTAGATTCAAAAGGTATTTTTCAATAACAATTCAAATCCATAAGATTAAAATGAAAAACAAGAACAACCTCAACATCAAAAGATAACTAAGGCCAAACAACATCATAATCAAAGGGAATACATACTAATAGAGTTGATTACATTTAATCTCAACAAAAGAGTTTAGTTACACATTGTCATGGTAACCTTACAAGGAGAAAAGAAGAGATGAAATGAGCAAGCCATGATGTCTGAATGATCTTGGAAATCCCTTCAATCCTTGTGCTCCTTGCTCCTGAGGTTCTCTCTGATTTTCCCCTGTTTTCTCTCCCTAAAGTGTCCCAGTAATAATCTTTATTATGATATGATATCTAATATGATCCCCTCTACTGAAATGAACAAATTGGCCTTTTATACTTGCAGAATTTTATGAACTCGCCATGACAAGTAATTTGCTCGCCATGATGAGTTGAGCTTTCTTCCCCAGTGGTTTCTGCCACGTCAGCTTTGAGGGATTATGCCGCCTTGACTCGCCTTGCGAGTAATTTTGGTCGCCATGGAAAGTTAGCTCGCCATGAACTCGCCATGGCAGGTTGGTGGCGAGTTGCCTCTGATACTCTCTGCCTCTACTCGCCTTGAACTCGTCTCCATGCTCGCCTCGCGAGTAATTCACTCGCCATGGCAAGTAGATCACTTGCCATGGCAAGTTGACTTTTTTCACAAATCCTTGTTTTTCTTTCTTTCTTAGTGTCTTGACATTCAATTCCTGCACAAATG
>Ga0228710_1005480_pt1 | contig 19675 bp, 13 predicted proteins | sample MedpolnodulmetaG_FD_177995 | JGI IMG/M metagenome (GOLD analysis project Ga0228710, IMG submission 177995) | Root nodule microbial communities from Medicago polymorpha collected in Santa Monica, California, United States - pink nodules | ecosystem: Host-associated > Plants > Roots > Nodule... | reverse complement strand
GACACAGATTCTGCTAAATTTGCAACAATGTTTCTAAAAAAATAAAATATTGCAACAAGTTTTGGTTTAATTTTTAAATGTATAATATATTTGTTTATGCACAACAATAATTCTAAAAATCTTGTAAAAAAAAAAAATAATAATTCTAAAAATAAACATAAACCTTAGGAACAGAAAAAAAACAAACAAACCGGTAAACTAGTTAAACAACCTTATTAGCCAAACAGCAAAAACAACCTGTACATCTTTCAGAGTGAAAGAGAAAGCTAATACAAACAATTCAAAACATACCTTGAGGCATTTTCTTAGCAACCAAGCAAAAACATTGAAATCACAAATACTTTATAAAACTTTACATAACCATCTTATTAAATTTTAATTTGGAATTCCATATTCATGTCAATGGCATATAATATGCCCACCATTCACCCCTACTTGTAAACCATTCAAGGGTAAACATGATCTGACTTTAAGACAGGGATCAAAAGTATGTATGGAAAACTTTTAAAGGATAAAAAGTCAAAGATTTTTATTAGGAGAATTAAAATGAAAAGTTAAAATGTACATACAGACCAAAAATATTTAACTGTGATCTATTATTTTACAAAATATAAAGATAAAAATATTTTCCTTTTATTTCTAGCAAAATGGTGTTTTTAAAGAACATCAATTATAAATATATTGTTTTTTTTTTTGTAATAAAAGAGGGCTAACACCCAACACTCATATTTCTTTCTCGTTAGATATGATTGAAACTTACCTGTCAATTCAACTTTAAGAGCTCCTGAATACGACATACTAAGGTGGGCATATTACCATTGATCTTGACTTTCCCTGTGACCATGTCAACCAGAGTTTTTGAGTCGCTTTCAACTTGAACGTAGTGTAAACCCTATCTCCAAGCAAGTTGCATTCCCAAGTACATATTCCCAAATTTCAGCAAAAAACGCATCACATCTTTCAATTTTACGAGCGTACCCTTTAATCCATCTACCATTTGAGTTGTAAGTGTAAGTGTGAAGCTTTTTTTAAGCTGCCACGTCATCAAAATTCTAACTTAAGATAAACTCAAATTTAGTTTACAAATATGTTAATCTAGAGGTGCCACATAATCATAACTCTAGCCTAAAATAGTCTCAAGTTTATTTTAGATAGATAGATAAACATTATTTTTAAGAAAAAAATTACATCATACGTATAATTAATGATTTAAAATAACGAATAGCAGCAGTGTAAATTCAAATGTATGCATGCATTAAAAAAAAAACACATCAAACATGCATTGAATGCATGTCTTTATTAAAGAATATATATACTCTGTTTTAGACTCAAAACGTATCATTCTTAATTTTTTAAACCAATAAAAAAACATCCTTTTACTGAAAAATGTGATATAATGTAAAAATATATTTTGGTGAAACTAGTTCAACCTTAATTGAAAAATATCTATTTATCTCAATTTTACTCGTGTAATCTTAATTGAAAAAAAAAAATTAAATATATCACTTTTATGAAACTTTAAATTTATAAGTTAGTTCAACCGCTAATTTTAATAAACATTACAAATTCAATCAACTATGTACTATCTTATCAGTCATCCGCAATAAACTAACTTTTTGTTTTTTTAAGAATCAAAAATGGAATATATTACTACGACGGTGAAACCTCTTTATCACAATGTGTACTAAAAAGGCCGCTCCAAAATACAATCAGTTAGTCAAGATATGTACAAAAACACGGTCAGTCGAAACCCAAGCATAACAAAGGGTCCGACCACCATCTTTAAGAACCATAAACAAAAGAGGTGTTATTCGCCTTCAACCACCGGTAAGAATTATGCTTCACTTTTTCCATAAGAGTTATAATGACAGTTTGGACATTATTGAAGAACATGTTATTACGTTCGTTCCAAACTAGCCAAATGGTAAGAAGCCATAAAAGTTGAAGAAAAGAACGTCTCGCCTTTGAACCACCTAGACAATGAGTAAACTGGAAGAAATGATCTCAGATACTAAGTGGTTCTGTGCCTGAGACACCAATCCAGAATCTGACCTGCTGCCACAAAGATCCGAAAATGTCACAGTGAAGAAACAAATGTGCTGCAGACTCGGCAATGCCACAACCCGCCACACACATGTTCGCCTCAACCGATATGATGCCACGGTTCAATAAATTTTCCTTTGTCGGCAACCTGTCTCACAACAAACGCCAAGCTAAAATGGATACCTGCTTATGCCAGATGAGATCTTGGGTAATGTCAACAATAGGAGTAACCTGAGAAGTGAGTAGTTGATACGCTCCGCGCACCGAATAACCCCCTTAATGTCAGGTTGCCAAATCCACCTGTCAGAAAACACTAGGCTGCAAAATAATATTGTTAAGTAAACGCATACACTCCGCCTCCATCTCCTCCTCCCAAACCCGCACCTTCTCCTCCATCTCCACGCCTCACCCCCTTCCTCTCAACCTGAGAGAACATAGAAGCCACCGAACACACCTTATCGACCGCAAGATAAAAAAGGTTACTAAACCTCCTGCACAAAGGAACATCACCTAACCACATATCATACCAAAATAAAGTATTCGTTCCATCCCCTACCTTCCTCGACACCCTTTATGAAAACCAACCGCCCTCTAAACCACCTACACCGTCCCTAATCTTCGCTACCTCCCTCCACCAAGAGAAACACTCCGACCCCCAACCTCCAACCTCCCATCCACCTCACCATACCTAGCTACCAACACCCTATACCATAAGCCACCTCTATCAATCAACAACCTCCAACACCATTTACCCAACAACGCAAGATTAAACTCCCTCACCCCCAAACCCCCATGCTCCTTTTGTAAACAAATTTTATTCCAAGCGATCCAACCCCCCAAAAAATAGAATTTTTAAAAATAGATTCAAGGGAAGAGAGAATACCTGATGGAGCTTTGAAAAAGGAAAGAGCGTAGACATGCAGAGAGGTCAGAACGGACTTGAGAAGAACCAAACGGCCCCTAAAAGAGAGAAAGTGACTCTTCCATCCCGACAGTCTAGATTTTATGGTATCCACAACAGGCTCCCAAAACATCAATCTCCGAGGGTCACCTCCAATAGAGAGGCCCAAGTACACAAACGACACCTTTCCCACCCTACAATTCAGAATAAAAGACGTCTCATACAACCAGGAATCCGAGATATTAACACTAACCAATAAAATTGTATGGAAGTTCACTTTCAAACTAGACATAGCAGCAAACAAAGACATGACCGCACGCAAGGCACGCACGTTGGCCCAACTCTTATCACCTAGTAACAACGTATCGTCTGCGAACTGCAAATGAGACACCACAACTGAGTTTTTCGATCCAACACCAAAACCATTAAAAAGATTATGAGCTACCATCGATTTCATCATTACATTCAATCCCTCTGTGGCCAAAAGAAAAAGGAAAGGGGAAAGCGGATCCCCTTGACGCAGACCTCTCTGAAGAGGAAACTCGTCTGTCAGACTTCCATTAACGAGGACTGAAGCAGTTGTTGTAGAAACACATTCTTTTATCCATTTCCTCCACAAAACCGGAAAACCCATTTTACACATCACTGCATCCAAATACCCCCAATCGACCGAATCATACGCTTTTTCAAAGTTCACTTTAAAAGGCATAAGCTCCTTTTTCGACTTACAAGTCTCATCTACTACCTCATTAGCTATAAGGATTCCATGCAGGATTTGTCTATTTTTCACAAAAGCACTATGAGTCTCTGAACTGACACTTCCCACAACCACTCTCAATCTATTTGCTAACACTTTTGCCAAAATTTTGTACAAATAACCAACCGATGAAATAGGTCGATACTCATTTAAATGTTGAGGACTATCAACTTTAGGAATAAGTGCAATAAAATTAGTGTTTATACCTCTTGTCAATTTTTCGTTCCTGTGAAACTCAGTCAGGAAGCGCATCACATCCTTCTTTAATTCGAACCAAAACTCCTTATTGAATCCAAAATTAACCCCATCTGGCCCAGGACTCTTGCAACTATCACAATCCCAAACCGCGTTCTTAACTTCGTCAACTGAAAAAGGTTTTATCAAACCCTCGCCCTCCACATAAGTAAGAGTTTTAAATGGCAAATTTTCAACACATGGTCTGTTCGATGCCTGAGATGCATAATGATCTCGAAAATGAGTAAAAACCGCATTCCAAATTGGCTGAACCCCTTCAACCAAAGAACCAATTACCATAAGGGAGATAACCGCGATTGCTGCCAACTAATACTAGTGTTAACACGAGACACAGAAAAAATCTCATGCGTAACACTCCTCATATCCGCTATTTCTTCAGGTGACAACCCTGCGTCCTCCCCTTTTTCATCATACTTAGATAAACAAATTTTTAGAGAATCAAGTCTAGCTGGAATATTTTTAGCATGCAGATAGTGCCACTCCTTTAAAGTCGCCTTAATTAATTTCAACTTCTCTTTAGCCACATAATCGGCCCACCCATCTAGCTGAAACGACTTCCACTTATAACACACAAATTGTGTGTACCTCGACATATCTTGCCAACACTTCAACATACGCGAAGGACGCAGTTCCCAATTATCCTCATCAACAGACAACTGTAACGAGCAATGATCAGACAAGACCCTAAGAAGGGCAACCTGAAAACAATTAGGCCATTGAATGCACCATTCTTCGGACAACAAAAATCGATCTATTCTACTCATAGATAGGCCATCACCCTTGAACCATGTGTATCTGCGCCCGCATAAAGGTAAATCAATCAACACATTTTCATCAATAAAATGATTAAAAGAGGGGTTGTCATGCACACTTCCACTCCCCCTAACAGACCGTCTTTCATCCACACTTCTAACTGCATTAAAGTCTCCGCACGCACACACACCTTTAGCCCCCTTAACATATGCAATCACGCCATCAAAGAGGCCCGTAATTGTTGTTTTCCTTGCAAATCACATGGAGCATAAACATTAAACAAATGAAACTCCTCATTCGTCCGGATAAACCTGCCATGAATAATAAGCATGTGCTCCTGAATCACAGAAGACCACACCTCCACTTCTGTACTATCCCACACTGTCAATAGCCCCCTGATGCCCCCACTGAGGGACAAAAAAAGAAAGCATGACTCGAATTTCTCCACACCGCTGAGCACACTGACACATCACAACTCGAAAGCTTAGTTTCTTGCAAGCATTTGATAAAAGACCGCTTTTGTCAAACTATTTGTCATTTTTTTATCAAACATAGCGAAAGTTTTGTTACATGTGTGGAGTACATGTTAAAAACATGAAAGGTCAACAGAGGAATTCATCATATTTATACTATATATAAAGAAAATAATCCCTTTCAACAGTTTTGAGCTATCTTTTTCTCTTTTCAAAAATGTCCTCAATTTTTAATACAAATAACACATGTAACAAATAGATCAGAATAAATTTAAATATTAAAATAAAAGTGTAACAAACACAAATGTCCATTTTTTTTCTCTATCATTTAAAAAGTGTAACAAACTAGATGAGTGTATCTATACTTACTTTTTCAGGCTAAATTAATCCAATGGTCCCTCAACTAATTCCCAGTTTTTATTTTGGTCTCATAAGTCTTAAAATAAACAATTTGGTCCCTCAACTTATGAAACAAATTTCAAAAACGTCATTTCCGTCAAATAAGTAACTGTGCCGTTTTTTGATTTGATTTTAGCCATTCGATTGAATGTCCATTGTATTTAATGTGGTATGTCAACACCTAATTATTTATCCCTTTCTTTATCTTCTTCCTCACTCTTCCTCATCATATTCATATCACTTTCACCAACATTCATAAACAAAATTCCAGGAAAATCCAGAAACATCCACTACCACCACATCATCATCATCATCACCATCTTTCTTATTACTAGAATTGGCATCAGATCCCGTCTAAATCAATTCCTTTTCTCCCGCTTTACTTCATTAACACAAAACTTTCTTTTCTTTCTTCTTTTTCCCACTATATGTTCATCAACAACAACATCACATCAATTAAAAGAGCACACTTCAAATCAACCCAAATCGACCCATTAATCACAGACAACATCACATCAATTAAAAAGAACTTTTCTTTTCTTTCTTCTTTTTTCCCACTGTTCTTCCTTGGCTTCCTCGTTCTTTTCCATGACGACAGTTTCAGCTACTGTTGTGGTTCCACCACCACCACCAGCAGGTGCAGATCCGGCAACGACGACATCGCCAAAGTTCAAAACGAGATCGCCAACGTTCTTGTTATGAGCAAGCTTAGCGATTTGGAGGGTTTAAGAAATCCTCTTCTGATTCAGATTGAGATTTGTTGAAATACAAGGTTTGTTGCTGGTTCACGGTGAATCAATCGAAATACAAGGTTTGTTAAAATACAAGTTTACATAAGCTTTCTAAATTTAACCTTGTATACGCGGATTCCATAAAAAGTTGCTTAATTGAACATTTCTCTTTCACGCTGAATGTATGAAGATGATGAGGGAAGAAGAGGACAATTGTTGAGAAAAGATTATGTTGTTTCATTTTTGCGTTTGTTCTGGGTTTATTGTTTCATTTCTACAAAGTTTTTGATTCCGTGAGAGAAGAAACAGACAATGGTTTAGTGGTGGGTTTGGAGAGGATGAGTGGGTTTGGAGGGATCTGGAATAAATGATGGTGTTGATGAAGATTATGTTGAAGATGATGAACAAGAGTGATGTAGAAGATGAAGAAAGAGAAAATTAATTAGATGTTAATGACTCACCGTAAGATAAAATAGACATGTGTGATCTAATGGTTCTCTTTTAATAAAAAGGATCAAACGATTTAAATTAAAATAATTAATAGGATCTATGGTGGACCACTCTTAAGGTTGGTCCACCATAGACATTTGGGGATAAAGTTAACAGTCAGGGACCAAATTGAATAACGTAGCAAAAGTTGAGGGACCAAATTGATGATTTTAAGACTTATGAGACCAAAATGAAAACTGAGAATTAGTTGAGGGACCATTGGATTAATTTAGCCTACTTTTTCATTATCTCAATTATAACTTTAAACAACAAATTTTTCTATAATAAAGATTAGGCTTAAATCCACTTTTCACCCCCTATGTTTCAAAAAGTTGCGATTTTGGCCCCCTTTAAAAAAATGGATATTTTGACCCCCCCCTAACTTTTGGCCCTCTTTTGATTAGCTGATTTTGATGGAGATTATGACAATTTCTCAGTCTCAGATAGTGTAAACTGACATGGGGATAAAAGGATGCTGATAAGTGGAGTTCAAACTGGCATGGTGTAACTTTTGACCCCCCTAAAGAAGGATCCACTTATCAGTTTGGACTCCACTTATCATGCCAGTTTGGACACCATGCAAGTTTGGACTTCACTTATCAGCATCCTTTTATCCCCATGCCAGTTTACACCATCAGAGACTGAGAAATTGGCATAAAATCAGCTAATCAAAAGAGGCCCAAAAGTTAGGGGTAAAAATATCCATTTTTTTTAAAGGGGATCAAAATTGCAACTTTTTGAAACATAGGGGGTGAAAAGTGCATTTAAGCCTAAAGATTATTGGTGTCATTAAAAAAAAAAAGAATTTAGATTATATTTTTTTGTTATATTGTTGGTTTCTTTAAAATAAATAACCACGATTAGTTTGATCGGTTATAATTTGAAAGCAAAAAACATTTATATTTATATTTTTACTTTTAATCAAAATCAAAATTTCATAAAAAACATCGTTCATAATTTTTAAATGTTAACGCAATAAAAAAAGCTAAAAAATAGACACGTGAGTGCCGTCTTTTCGCTAGTATGGAATAATAGAACTAAGCTAACTCCAAAGATCCAAAGAAATGGTTTGAGAGAGGTTGCAAATTGATAAACCTAATTTTACAAAAGGGAAGCTGTTGTTAGAAAACAAATATTACATTATTAATTTTTTTTTTGCAATTTTTTTTCAATATTTCTCGACGAAAAATACTAATGTTTCAACTAAGACATTCTAGTTTTGTATTTTTAATACTTGACATTAATATTTATAAAAACTGTAAAGATAAAAAAAATGACTTATATCAGCCTAACGATTGTATTAAAAGTAAACTTTAATTCATTATTTCCTAAGAAAACCATTTGAGCAGGAATAAAAAGTATATTTTAGAAAAATACATTACCTGCTATGCAAATCTTTTTTTATCTTGTTAAGGACCAAGTGATCAGGTGACTTAAATGATTAATGAACTCTTTTTAAGACGAATCGTTTAAGAGAATCCAAGTTTGATTTGATAGAAATAATTATTGGTTAGAATTTACTTATTTTTCGGTCGAACTTTGATCCTTTTCCCCTAAAAATTAGTGGATTAAGAAAAAAGGAAAAAAACAACTTTTTTTTTGACAAGGAAAAAAAAACAACTATGCCTAACTTGTTTTAATATTTTGTAACAAAAAAAAAACTTGTTTTAATATTTAAATCTAAATGGTTTCTATGCAAATCTAATCTAATTTAATTTGATTTGATAAGAACAAAAAACGGATAATTGGATTTGATGACAACAAACAAATAAAGTGTAGGAAAGGTTTTATTAGGTAAAATAAAAAAAAGGAAAGAACATGAAACACTTTCCAACTTTGTTATCAAAAATAAAAAAATATTAATGATAAAAAAAATTAAAAATATTTTTTTAGCAAAATAATAATAATAATAATTTCCAACTCTGAAAAAGAAAAAAGAAGAGTAAACTGAATGATGAAAGTGGTCCTCTCTCTTCTCTTCTTCCTCCTCCTTTCTTCACACCGTTAATTCCGGGGCCTTTACTTTCTCTCTCTAAATCAATCCACTTTCTCTCTCTATTACTCACTCATTTCACTCTCAATTTCAGATTTTGATTCTTATTCTGATTCTGTAAGACCCTTTTCTATTTCAATTCAATTTTCAATTTTGTTTTCTTCTGCAACTGTTATTTGATTGAATTTGAGTTTGATTTCATGTGGGTGTTTTAAAGTTTCAATTTTTCGGCTTTTGGGTTTGTGTTGATTTGGTTAGAATATGTGTTAGTTGAAGTAAAAATTGATTCTTTTGTTTTTTGATTGATGGTTATTGGATCACTGTGATTGTGATTTGATATTGTTTTTGTTTACCCTTTTGACTGATTTGACTTGTAGTGTGTGAAATTGAGTTACTTGATGTATTGGGGATCGCTGTTTGAACTGAAGATGGGTGCTAATTGAGTGATTGATTGATTGATCAAGCTTTGAATTCTATGGTTTTTGTGTTGTTTTAGGCTTTTGGCAAATCTGAAAGTTTAATTGTGCCATTAGTTTGTTTTGATTTTGACTTGAACTGAAATTGATTAATTTGTATACAGTAGTTTTTAAATTTTGCAAATTTGATCAAGATTTTTGAAGTCTGATTTTTCTGTATAATTTGGATCACTAGATCCTAGGGAGTGGTTTCAATTTTATGAGCTTTATTTGGAGATTATTTCTCTTTTTGTTACGATCTTATGGTTAGCTTTAATTACATTCTTTGTGCTACTTTTGCTTACTTGCTCTAACAAATTTTCTTGTTAAAATTTGGTTATTTATGATTACCCTCTTCATTGCAATGTAATCTTTATTTTAAAATGAGTTCTTAAAACTGTTTTTGTATATTTTCATTTGTAAGTATCCACATTTTACTTTGATTTAACAACTCTTAGAGTCTCTTAAACTCTATCTGCTTGTTGAAGTTTTGCTTCTGATCAGCTAAATAACCATGCTCATGCTTAAGTTTACTGATCCATTACCTTTTTATTTTCTGTTTGGACAGAAGTAAGTGTGTGGTGCAAAATGGCTCCGTGATTTCTTTGCTGGCGGAATGAGATTTTTGGTTAACAAAACTTCTAATATTAAGTAGTCGGTGAAATAGCGTATGTAACACAGCGGGATTAAGCTCTTTATAAAATGGACAGTTGCTGGTTCCATAAGTTCAAGTCAAAGGACAAAATGCATTCTTCAAAAAACAAGGAAACTGCAGGCGTTGCAAAAGAAAGGTCAAAGCCCCCAACAAATGAAGAAGCTCCTTCAAATGTCACCAAACAGAAGGTTGAAGCTGCAAAGCAGTACATAGAGAACCATTATAAGAAGCAGATGAAGGACTTGCAGGATAGAAAAGAACGGTATGTTCTCTCAACTTAATTTTTGGATCATTATGACATTGAATCCGTTAATATGGTAATTTTTGAAGCTTGAAAAATAGCTGCTTTAACAACCTGTAGTCTTCTCTAAGGAAATATAAATGAGAATTTTCTTTAATGTCCTTGCTCACTGTTACCACAGACCAAAAAGGTAGCAACTAGTTGGTATTCTTTGACATTGAAATATAATTTTGCACAATGTTCTTGACATATTATGATGCAATGTCTGTGATGTGCTGTTATGGATTAAGTTCTAATAAGACCTACAAATGGAAATTGTTGTAAGCTCTTAGTAATGCTAGACACATTTTCTTGCAGGCGTAATATGCTAGAAAAAAAGCTGGCTGATTCTGAAGTCTCTGAGGAAGAGCAGAACAACCTGCTTAAGTATTTTGAGAAAAAGGAGAGGGAATACATGCGACTTCAGAGGCATAAGATGGGGGCTGATGATTTTGAACTCCTGACTATGATAGGGAAGGGCGCATTTGGCGAGGTATAGTCTACCTTTATTTTTCATTAAAGTAAAACCGTGTTTCTGATGTTTTCCATATGTTACTTTGACTTTGTTAAAATATTTGAAAAATATCTTGTTCTTGTCAAATCATTATTTATCATAAAATATGTTATTGTCTTAGGTTATCTCTCTCTTTCTTTTTTCTTCAATTTGTTCTTATTTACTAAAATAAATATGGATTAGTGGTTGGTTTGCCTTATGTAATATCAATAAATTTTTATTTTATTTACTATAGTTTTATAATTTTTTTGGGTATAGGTCAGGATCTGCCGAGAGAAGGCAACTGGTAATGTATATGCTATGAAGAAGCTTAAAAAATCAGAGATGCTTCGCCGAGGCCAGGTACTGAAAGCATCAGGGCTTCTTCAGATTGTTTGTGTGAATTGCCTGTGTCTTGTTATAGTCATTGCTTACTTTTGTATTCCTTGTTTAGGTTGAACATGTAAAAGCAGAGAGGAACCTACTTGCAGAAGTTGATAGCAATTACATTGTAAAGCTTTACTGTTCCTTTCAAGACGAACATTATTTATATCTTATAATGGAGTATCTTCCTGGTGGCGATATGATGACATTGCTCATGCGGAAGGATATACTGACCGACTATGAGGCCAAGTTCTATGTTGGGGAGACTATCCTAGCAATAGAGTCAATTCATAAACATAATTATGTTCACAGGTAAGCTAAAGCAGTAAATAGTAATATTACATCATGTAAATTTTGTTATACTAATCTTACAGTAGTCTTATTTTCATGTGCATTATAAAATATATAATGTTCTGATTTGATATGCTTTTCAGAGATATCAAGCCTGATAACTTGCTGCTAGATAGAAACGGTCACATGAAATTATCAGATTTTGGATTATGTAAACCACTAGACTGCAGTAATCTTCAGGAAAAGGACTTCTCTACTGGAATCAACAGAAGTGGAGCCCTTCAGAGCAATGGACAACCTGCGGCTCCTAAAAGGACTCAGCAGGAGCAACTGCAGCATTGGCAGAAAAATAGGCGAATGCTTGTAAGTCACATCAAATTTACTTAAGTAGGCTTTACTGCTTTCTTATGGTTTTTCAGGTTAACAGTTGTTTTATTCCTTCCCTAATTAACCAATAAACTATGCTTATTCATATTGTTCTTCATTGTGCTTATAAATCTGGTGACCTTTTGTTCTGACTTCTGTTGTATTTCCAAATAAAAAAAAATATTCCCATGATCCAATTGTGACTTAAGACTTGCAGCATTTGAAATTTTTCTTTCATTGCAACACTGCAGGCCTATTCTACAGTAGGAACACCTGACTATATTGCTCCTGAAGTTCTACTGAAAAAAGGATATGGCCTGGAATGTGATTGGTATATCATATAACATGTTTTTCTAGCTTTCCTTTTCAAAATTACTTTAAAGTTTTCATGATTTTGTAAGCTTCATATTCTTTCTATATATTCTGATGAGATTGTTCTAATGTTTCCAGGTGGTCTTTGGGAGCTATAATGTATGAAATGCTAGTGGGATATCCACCCTTTTATTCAGATGAACCAATGTTGACTTGTAGAAAGGTAATGCCTAGATCAACTGTTGGTGAATTACGATGTGTGGATTAAGGTTTAGCACATATGTAGGAGTAGGACTCTTGTGTTCATGAAATTTTGGCAGGCTTCTGTGCTTAAAGAAAACCTATATTTCTATATTAAGTGCAAGCTAAATAGGAATTACAATATTCTTTAGGACCTTATCATTGATATTAGCCTTAAAAGTAAATTATTACCTTTGTTTGAAAAAATGAAGCTTTTTCCCTATTTACAAATATTAACAAATGTATATTTCTATTTCTTTGATATGATATTGATTCCCCTCTTTAGTAGTATCAAGTACGTTCTTCACAAAACATATTTGGATTTATTGGCCAGTACTGTTATTTTATAATTTATAGTTAGATGTCACATATTAGTGATTAACATTATAATGTGTCTGTCTTCTTCCTTTTACTGTGTATGATTTTTTTGAATCTTTATCATATTGTATTTCCTACCCTCAAATTTGCAGATAGTAAATTGGAGAACATATTTGAAATTTCCAGAAGAAGCTAAACTATCACCAGAGGCAAAGGATCTTATTTGTAGACTTCTGTGTAATGTTGAACAGAGGCTTGGAACCAAAGGGGCTGATGAAATAAAGGTGTTTTGATGAGTTCTTTTCTAAATTCTATAATTTATTTTGGGTTACAGTTCAACATTAACAAAATAATTGGCTGGTCATTTTTTCTAGGCTCACCCATGGTTCAAAGGTGTTGAATGGGATAAATTGTACCAAATGAGAGCTGCTTTTATTCCTGAGGTCAATGATGAATTAGATACTCAAAATTTTGAGAAATTTGATGAGGTATGTTATTTATGTTTATTTTCAAGGATATGTTTTTTTCCGTCTGTTCTTGTAATCCAGCATCACTCACTCTCTTGATTTCCTTATGATATGTTAGGTGGACAGCCAATCTCAACCTTCTTCAAAATCAGGTCCATGGAGAAAGGTTCGTTTTTATTTGAATTCGTTGTGTAAATGGTGTGTTGGTTTCTGTAATTTTATCTGTGTCATTGTTAGTTTAATAGGCATGATTTTTACTAGGGGCACTTTTAGTAGGTCATTTCTTCTTTGAAGCTTAACTGATATGTTGTGAAATTCTTGGAATTTTTTATCAAAACTAAAGCTTCTATCATATGCTCCGGTTTTTTTCTTTTCTTTTAAATCCTGTATAATGTCTATCTATCTAGTAATTTGTCTACCGCCTATCTGCATTAGTTTCTGTTTTTGGTGAAACAATAAATATCTTGGACCTGTAACATGGCGTGTGATAAGCATGAAGTAAAGTTCTTTGAAGTAGTTTGAGTAACTTTTGATTAGTTAATTAAGGGCCTGTTTGAATTTCAATTTTTTTGAAGTCTTAATTTAAAAAACGCAACCTTTCACCTTTTTTTCTGTTTTCAAAGTGTTGTACAGGAAACAGTGAAAACAAGGTGATCTTTTTGTAATTAAAACTGAGAACAGAAAACATTTTCGGATACCAAATCTTAGGTTTTGAGTCTAATTCAACCCACAAAGCAAGGTTAAGGTTGGCCGTTCTTTATAAACTATTTTCAAACTTTTATTCAATGTAGGGGTTATGCTTGCATTAGACTAGTTAGTTTGAAGATAATTGATTTGCTTTACATGGCACTAGAATTTTACACAACTCTCTGTAACGATAACTCTGAATACAAATGTTTCTTTATTGAAATTCATGGATAGTGTTGATGAGGAACATACATTCTTTCAAGTTCAGATTTGTAACTTAAGCTTGTTTTATTGCAGATGCTGTCATCTAAGGATGTTAACTTTGTTGGCTACACATACAAGAACTATGAAATCGTGAATGATGATCATCTACCTGGAATGGGTTTGTACATCTTTAATTTTATGTACTATATTTGTTGCCATTGTTTTGTTGAACTTATTCATCTCCCTTCCATCATTTTTTCTGTAATTAAAAAATTCCTCTCCGACATATTGTTTCTTGTACTCAGTGATTCTTTTGCAAACTCCTTACATTCCCATGCAAGCCATTGGATAATACCTTAGTCTGACTGTAACTTATTATGAACTGTCCAGATTGTGCACATACATACCTTGCATTATATGTGCAAAGTATCTTTGACCTTTTCATGCTTAATCAGCTTATGCTTCCTACCGTTTTATGTTTAATAAACACTTTCCAGCTTATTTGAACCCATTTTATTGATGTCTCAAATGCAACATGTCTTTGAAAAAAATAGTCTCTTCTTACTAGAATAGATGTATGTTATTCTACCCGTGGTTATTTTCTTGTTTAACTCATTTGCACGCTACATATGGAACATTCATTATTATATTTGGGCACATATCTGTAGCTAATTTTTGACGTTGATGCATCAATTCACTTCAATAGACTGTTTTTGTTGAACCTTGCAATTATTGTAGTTATTTCATGCACTCTTTGTTTTATTGTTCCCTTTGGGACCCCCAAATTTTATTTCTCTTTCCTAGTTGATTCATCATTGCAACATACTTCCATAAATAATTTGAGTGTGTTTTGTCTTATCAGCTGAATTGAAGAAGAAGAGCACAAAACCTAAACGGCCATCTATTAAGACCTTGTTTGGTAAGAAGAATATGCTCGTTGTTTTTCTTTTCTTTGAGTGTTTTTTCTTCATACTGTAAAAGTAACAATGTCTCATGATATGCTTGAGATCTGATGATTCACTTGACTTATGGTTAATGTTGTGGATTAACCTTACCTAATGGTTCATGACTATTTGCCTCCGTCCCCTCCAGCCAAATCTCAACCACTGGGTTAATCTAACAGTTGATAGTGTTGATCTCTCATCTGTTAAATTAATCCAACTGCTGAAGTTTTCTTGAAGAGGCTGCAGGATCCAAACTCTTGAATCTTGATCTTACCACTCCTTGTAGAGACTAACAATTACTTGACATTGATGAAGAAATTGATTGCAAGCTTTTACCAATTTTCTGGTTTTAGTTTAATAAATTGTGCTATTTACATGCCACAGATGATGATTCGGCTACAACCGCTAATCAACCTGTCCAAGGAAGCTACTCAACTGGAAGTTCCCGAGAAGTGTGAATATTCACTCAGTGATAGAAAGTAGAAAACAAAAATACTTTACAACTTTTATAGATGGATGAGTAAATGCAAAGTTAAATACTGATTGTTTTACTCTTACTTACATTCTTTTGTTATTTATGGGAGGGGAAGCCTCTAAAACTTTGGTTTTGGGTTGAGTGGAGTATTTATCTGTGTAAAAAATCTCTAGGTATATGTTTTTTGTTCATTTTTGGTGGGTGGTGTTTTCTTTTGTTCACCATTTCTTCTAAGCTGCAATCTGATAAGTGTCTAAGTTATTCTATCTTGTAATTAAGTAACTGCATAATTGCTGAAAAGAATGTGGTATCCATCACATTCTTTAACAAATTACTTAATCTGTAAGGTTGCTTTTTATTTCTACCGTCAAAAAGAAAATGTTACTTTTTATTTCTTATACGACTCCAAGAACTCCATTTTCTACAAATCCAATCTTTAATCTCACTCTTTCTTCAATATAAGTATGTCATTTTTTTTCTTCATAAAAGATAAACATGTAGATTATTGGAGACACACCTCATGCAAGGACGGATAGAATCACCAACATATTGTGGAATTTTGACTAAAAAATTCAAACTACAATTGGTGTGAGCAGGAGGTCTAACTATCTATGTCAATTGCAACTGGTTTGTTCGTATCACTTTACGATATTAGTAAATAATTGAAAAACAATAATAATATGTGTGACTATTTGGCAAAAGAATCTTCGTGACTAAGGATTCAAATTCAATAACGCCATAGATTTCAATTATGTGAGTTGAGCTGTGAGCTCATCTAAGAAATATTCATCTTTTTTGCCACTTAATCCAATAAAGAAATTAAGTATGTCATATGTCATTTGATTTGAAATCACATACTTTATTTCCATTGTGATGCTGAGGTCTTACTTTTGTTGTTTTCCTTGATTTTTTATTGATAAAAAATATTTCAATTGCATGAGTCACAAACATAGAATTATTATAAGGTAATAAACAACAAATAATATTAGCATCAAATTAATAGAACTCTAAATACAATTGAATAGAGAACAAGTAAATTTATCGAGTATTGATTGAGGCGTGCACGAAATACTGGACTTAAGAGTATTTCGCCACCCTGGATAAGTTACCTGATGCAGTAGGTCTCATAGCTAATACCCTCCAGGATACAACAGTCACTTCTTGCTAACACCGCACGTGAATTAGCAAGGTGTCAGGAACCAATTTTTGGATGCTAAAGGGAACTTGATTTTTTATTTGTTATTAGAGATGAAAGTGAAGATAAGAGAGATGAAAGTAGCTATCATCTATGTCCTCTCCTCCTCTCTGGAATCACTAATAACTCCAAAGGCTTGGTCTAGTGGTAAAATGACATGTCTTGAATCCGAGAGAACCCGGGTTCGAGTCCCACTAGTGCCTTTGGAGGGAGGTAAATGTAAATATTTTTGTAAGTGCTCATTGAGCCCGAAGGTTTTCCCTGCCTTGGACTGGGCACCATCCTCTCACCCTAAAATTTTGTAAAAAAAAAAAAAAACTCTATTCACAAAATATGCATTATTTGATTTCTAATTGTTTACCTTGAAGTCCAAATTACCAGGTCTGAAAAGGTCAAAAACAACAACATATGCATGATTAACTGCAATTTGATTAGTAATTTTTTTTTTAAAAGTTGAACATTAAAATATTTGAGAAACAAAAATGTCAAATATTGAAGTATAAAATATCAATTCAAAACTTAGAAGTTAGAACATTACAAGAACAGTGAAACACAAATTTATTTATTTTTTGAACCGGAGTTATTAATTTTTAAGGGGTAAAGTATGTCTTTGTTTTGGTAGTGTTTGGGGTTCGAATCCTAGACTTTACATATATTATACATTATCTTTATCAACTGAGTTAAACTCACGGGACAAAGTAAAATATATCTAATGTTAGCGAAAAGGGATCAAATTTGTCAAAATTTCTCAAAACTAAAGGGATCAAACCTATAATTGAAAAATCCATGGAGATAAATCAATACCATATAAGTAATATTATTTACCCTGAGTACATGGATTATCAGTGTATAGATATAGATAGACTAGGGGTTGGATGACTCAATGTTTGGGCTATGAAATAAAAGAGTTGGAGGAACAAATCTTAATCAATGAGAACAAAAATATTAATTTAACAACTAATAATAATAAAAAAAATTGTAAATTTTGAAAAATAAGAGAGTAAAATTGAATTTAAATTAATGTAGAATAAATAAATATATTTTACATATATAAAAAAATTGTATAAAAACAATAAAAAAAATCATATATAACATCACATCACACAATTAAATCATATCTTTCAACTTAATCAAAAGTGTTTAGTTCGAATCTTGTCTAAAAATGCCGTAACTAATAATGTGTTAAATCTCTTTAAAAAAACATTGTCATCTATTATAATCATATCTGATTTGCTTGAAGAATTAGTATTTACGATTCTGTGCAGAGAATATCAGATCAAAAAAGAAAGGAAATGTCAGTTTGGTGTGGACAGTAATCCATTTTACGTTGTTTCCACATCTCATCTATCTCACCTGACTTCACATCACAACTTTTCTTTCTTTCCATTTTCTTTCTTTCTCTTTCATTCCACTCTTTTCTTTTCCCGGAATCCCGAAATTTTCCCAGAAAAATTCACACCTTGTCCTCAAAGACAGATCCAAAATCCAACAACAATCCATATCTTCTCCATAAATGTCCTTCTTCTTCACCCTCTTTCTACACTATTCACTTTCTTAACCCAATTCCACTTCATCCACTCAAATTTAATTCCATTTTTCTCATACCCTTTTCGAGGAAAAGAGGAAAAAAAGTTTCTTTTATTCACGCATAATCGATTTTGCGTGCAATTCAGGGTTTTGTAGTAGATTCTACTTGTTCTTATTTTCATTCATCAAAAATCAAAATCACTTTTTTCCTCTGTTCTGTTTGTGGGTTTTCATTTTTGAGGTTCTGGGATTAGTAAAGTCTGAATTTTTTAGTTATTCAACACCCTTTTGGATCTCAATTTTGGATCTAGATTGTGCTGGAAATAGGAAAAAAAATGTTTTTGCAATTGATGTGTGTAGTAGTGTGGTTTTGAAATTTAGCTTGAATTAGGAGATTGGGTTTGTGATGATGGATCATGTTATTGGTGGAAAATTCAAGCTTGGGAGGAAAATTGGTGGTGGGTCATTTGGAGAGCTTTACTTGGGTATGCATGCACTATGTACCTTTTATATTGTTTTGGTAGGATTATGAAACTTTTGTTTAATTTGAATAATAATAATTTGGTTTTCTATGCTTTTGTTTGTTTCAGGTGTTAATATACAAACTGGAGAGGAAGTTGCTCTTAAATTGGTGAGTGAAGTTATTGACTTCTATTGTTTGCTTGGGAATGTTGATTTTTTTACTAGTGCATGGATAAGTTTTATTTGATGTAGAAGTGAAGTGATTAGTATCTTTCTTGTTATTTATGTGAAAACAATATGCATGTTAAGGGTGAATAGGTGGGGAATCCGGGGTTTGAACCCCGGCCCCTTCATATTGCAATGCATTGTCCCTACCAATATTTACTGGTTACTTGAATTTCAGTTGGGGAAAAACTTACAACTCTTGTACATGCACGCTCCTTCTCTGCATTACTGAGATGTTGCCTTTAAAAGAAAGGAATTGTTAAGGATGACAATTGAGTTGGAGGACAGTTTGACGATGAAAAACTTAAGGGAGATTGCTACTTAGCAGATTCCTTTGTGATGGTGACTTCTGATAGTAGTGTAAATTTTCTAGAAATTAGAGACATGACTAATAAATGGAAAGATCATATGGCTATAGTATGATTACATGGAGATTATTTCAATAGACAATAATGGTACAAAATGTACCTAGAGTCTTGGCATAGAGTCAGGGGCGGATCCAAACTTTAGATATATGTGGGGCTAAAATTTTAAAAAAAATAAAACTATATAAACTATATTAAAAATAAGAAATAACATTGTTTGATACAATATACTTGAAAAAACACGTTCAACACTTGCAGTTGCTACCAGCAAGAGCAAAATCAACTTCAAAAGTTTATAAACCATAGCAAATGTGTTGCACTTATTTGTTTCCACAAGTTTTGCACAAAGATTTGAAAGCCCTTTCAACTTAGCAAATTTTGGGTCAGATCAAACATTTGTAACATAATTCTTAAGTTGACAGTGTAACACCACTTCCGACGCATCTATAAAATCATTTGGATAAAACTCGGTCATCCTTAATAATTTGTTGACATCAAAAGAGAGAGTTTACACTACTTGTTTTCTCTTGTGTTTT
>Ga0228710_1005476_pt1 | contig 19686 bp, 10 predicted proteins | sample MedpolnodulmetaG_FD_177995 | JGI IMG/M metagenome (GOLD analysis project Ga0228710, IMG submission 177995) | Root nodule microbial communities from Medicago polymorpha collected in Santa Monica, California, United States - pink nodules | ecosystem: Host-associated > Plants > Roots > Nodule... | reverse complement strand
GCATCATCTGCATAAAGTTCGTATTTTAATTTGTGTTATTTGTATTGAGCTTTTGACTTTTATGTGGTGAGTGTTTTATTGTTCTTCTTGTCTTGTGTCTTTATGTCTATATGATTGTATTTTGTGGTTTAGGAATACTGACTCCTTACAACCAACATGTTAGGTATGAATTTGAAGATTTGAAGCAAGAATGATGTTTAGCTTGTACGCTTGCGGGGAAATAAACTTGGGTTTTTCTTAAATTCTAATTTAAAATAATTCTTGAAGTTCATTATTATTTTTTTGTAGTAATGTCTTGGATTAAAATTCCGGGCGTTACACATAAGCTTACCAAAACCGTTTCAAACCGCACCGACTCAACCTCCTCATCACAAAAAGTAAACCAAATCGGAGCAAGAAAGAAGAAGAGGAATTGAACCGGAACAAGCAAGATCCAAGCACATCGAACCGGAACTGGAAAAGAGGAGAGCAGATCGGGCCGGAACAAGAGAGAAGAAAGAGAGGTTACAGTTTACTCTTTTTTTTTTCTTTTCGAATTTTAGAATCTAGTTCTAGCTCAAACCGCTTTGCTTTTGAAAAAACTAAGGTCATATTTCAATTCAGCACAAAAAAGGATGTCCAAATATGTGTTCATTTTTTAATTTAGGTCGGTTCGATCAAACTCCGACGGCGGCGTCGCCACCCTAGGGTGGCTGGCCACCGCCCCGGAGTAGAAGGCAGGCCGGAGAAGATGAAGATTATTCTTCATGTTCTTTATTTTTTTTAGAAAGGAGTAGAGAGAGAAGAGACATTTAGTTATGTTTTTCAACTCTTGGATCTTTGATCTTGTAACTGTGATATGATTCCCTGAGATCAGATCTGAGCCTTCTGATCAATCAGACAGTTCAGATCTGATCTGGATTTGAGCCCAATTATTTTACTAAGCCCAAGCTGCTTTTCATTTCCACTACCATTTTACTGATTAAACCCCTGTTTTACATACTGTGCACCCTTACATCTCATTTTTTTTAATCTCTTGCATTCTTTTTTAGTTTCTTTTATGTTTTTTCTTTAAACATCTTATTTATTCATACCTAAAACCATTTCATGCATTTTCAGTATTTTCATTATTTAGTATTTTAACTTTATTTCATGTATTTTAGTTTATTTAGTCTCATGCATTTTTTTAGTTTATTTAAGCTTAAAAAATCATTTCATGCATTTTTTATTTTCTTTTATTTTGCTTTATTTAGCATATTTATCTATTTTAATTCATTTGTCATTTTATTTTATTATTGCTTTATCATTTTATTTTATTCCTGGAGGTATTAGAATGTTCTTAGGACTAATGTAAATATATTTATGCATTTTATATTCTTGTCATTTATATTTTATTTTCAAGACCTTAGAATGTATTTAGGAACAATGTAAATACATAAACGAGAATATGCACCGACACAATCACACTTTATTTTTACCGCTTTATCTCATAACCGTAATCGAGCCCGAAATGAATTAGTGACAAACTAGGAATAATTATTGGACTAATTTGAGGACCTTAAAATCAAACCACTAGTAATTTTATGTTCATTCCAAGAACTTGAGAATTCAGTTTGGATCCAACATCCTTTGTAAATTTCTCCGCTTTATCTTTTTACGCTACGTCGAAACGCTTAATTTTTTTTAAGCTCACTTTTAACTTAGAAAAAATCATTTTCAAAAACATTCAAATAAACCAAAATTCAAAAATGTTTTCTTAATATGCCTTAGACTTTAACCCAAGAGATTCCTTCTTCCTTTTATTTCTTAATCAAATTTTTAATATGTTTTAAACCATACTTAAACTTGGTCTCTTTTTATTAAAATTAATCAACCTCACTTCATTTTATTCTTCTTATGCCTTCTAGGCCTCTTACATCTTCTACAAATATTTTCAAACTTTAAAATAAATCTAACTCATCACTCATTTTTTTTAACAGTGAACTACATGATTTTGATCCCACTTTTGGGTATGCAGGCAAAAGACTTAGGTCTTTCCAAATCAATAAAAAATACCAAAAACATGCTGCTTCTTCCTCCATTCTCCACACTTAGACTTTTAGGCAATTATTTACAAATAAATAAGCAAGGAATCTAGCACAAGATAAACTAGAAACAAGAGGTTCTTATGGAATACCATAGTCGTTTAGGGTGCATAAAACCTCCCTTTTGCGAAACTAACCCTCGTACCTTTAATCTCTTAGGGTTTTTCTTTCTTTTCCCCTCCCAAAATAAAAGACCGATAGTTCAAAGATTTACGATTCAACATTAACCAATAGCTTGACATCCAAAATCACTGAGCACAGTTGGGAAAGGGATGCTTACTAGGGTGGTGGCCCAACCAATCCCTGTTTTTGTTTTGAGTTGTTTCCTCTTACCACAAGAGATCGGTGTTATGGTTGAGAGTGTTGTCTGTCAGTTTTGGTGGGGCAGTAAAGGTGATAAGAGGAATATTCATTGGGTTCAAAAGGATAAATTGCTGAAATAAAAAACTGGAGGTGGTCTAGGTTTTAGATGAATTAGAGACTTCAACATGACCATGCTAGCCAAACAATTCTGGAGGTTGCACACTAGTCCTAATTCTCTGATCGCCCAATGTTACAAAGCTAAATATTTTCTTGAAACAGATAAGTTGAAGGCTTCTGTGGGATCTCATCCTAGTTATGCTTCGAGAAGCTTGCATCACTCTATCTCGGTGCTTAATAAGGGTTGTTGTTGAAAATTAGGCAATGGTAATAATATTTGAATTTGGGAAGATATGTGGTTGCTTTGCCAAGATGGTTTCAAAATCTTAACCCAAGATATTGGGGACCCTAATGCCTCTTTGGTTAAGGACCTTTTGGTTGGAAATCCTCCCTATTGGAACCAAGATCTTATTGATAACACTTTCCTTCCTTTTGAAGGGGCTTAAATTTAGCAAATCCCCCTTATGCAAAAGGAGAATCAAGACTCTATCATGTGGATGCACTCTGAGTGTGGTAATTACTATGTAAAGACGAGTTGTCATGTTATTCAAGCTTGGCTATGGCATGTAAACTTGAAATGTGGATTAACTAGGCGTAAATGATCAATCGTTTCAAATGCTAATTGGGCTAAATGAAATGATGATTATGATGATGACTATGATGATGATGATTATTGATGATGAATATACATATATAAAGCGAAGATGAAAAATGATGATGTTAACTAGTGACGGTGAAAATATCTATGTATAAAGTGATGATGTTGATGACGTGTGGTATAGTGTATGAATATATTCATTGTTGAGTCATATGTTCATGCATAAATGGTCAAGTCCAAGTGATGATGGCGATGAGATCAATCGGTAATAGAACTCCGACATCCAAAAATGGTATCACATGCATGTAGAGTCCCTTGCTTTTATGCTTGCTTTTGGAGTCTAGTTGTAGGCTCTGATTTAGGATTTCGTCGTGATTTTGTTTATTTTCTTTTGTAGGTTTATTTTTGAGAAACCCTGATGTGTATGATGATGTACCTTGAGATGTTGGTGTTATGTTGTTTTACTTGATGAATCCGCTACAACTGTTTTATAATTAACTAAGGCTAAAATATGTGTTTAGTCCTTGCAAATAGGGCTCAGATAAATTTCCGTCCCTGTACTTACTAATCCTTCCAAAACGTCCCTACAAATATTAATCATTTAAGTTTTGGTCCTAATCTCATTTGATTACTTACGTGGCACATGATTAATGACATGACAATGATGTGGCAGAATTTGACTAGGAAAGGACATGGATGACTCAACAGATTACACCCCAAATGACTATTTTTCCTTTAATGAAACTAGACAAAGCAAAATGACAATTATACCCCTTCCTTCTTCTTTCTTCCACCATCACCAACACCACCATCAATCTCAATGATGAACCCAACAACACCAACAACAAGATGAACAAAAATTCAGCAATAAAGCGTGGTTAGGATATGAGAGTGTTTATCATCTCTAAGTCATGTTTATCATCTTTAAGCCAACATACACTAGGTGCTTTCTTTCCTGCAAACACAAGCGTGGTTAGGAAATAACAAAACAAACTAGCTGACCTCCTTCATCTTCCAATCTAGATTCAAAAACAAAACCAATGTTTGTTTAATAAAGGAAACAAAAATTACAAAATCTATTTATTTTTCCTCATGAGCCAATCAATTTCCTTCATAACTAGTACCCCTCTTCCACGATTTCCAGTGTCCAATTGAAAGAATCGCTCTTCAAATTCAAAATCTAAACTGGACTTCACTCAATTCATAATCACTCTTCCAATTGACAAAATCAATCGATTCCTTTCCTTTAAAGAATCGTGGTGGTTTTGGGTTTGGGTTTGAATCGATTCCGGAGCAATATTTCGTACGGTGAAGCTCTGGTTCGACCTCGACGGAGGAGAATTCGATGCCGGTGAGAGTGAGAGTGGAAGAAGAGTATAACAGTGTGTGAGAGCATGTTAGTTACAGTTGATGTGAAAGCTCAATGGTGTTGGTAGTGATGGAAAAGATTGATGGTGTTGGTGATGGAAGAGATGGATGATGTTGGTTGTGTTGATTGAAGAGTCCGATGGTGTTGATGGTGGTGGTGGTGATGGAAGAGATATAGTGGTGGTGGTGGAAGAGAATGAAGAGAGGGAAGAAGAACTGGTTCTGAAGTGAGTTAGAAAGGGAAGAAAGAAGCCAAGGGCATTATGGCCTTTTCATGCGTGTCTTGATCATTAAGGGTAAAAAAGTCACTTCGGGTAAAAAATGCTGAGTCAACAAGGTTATGTCCCAGTCAGATGTCTCCACATCATTGCCACGTCAGTAATCACGTGACACGTAAGCGTTCAAATGCAATTAGGGCAAAATCAAATGGTTAATAATTACAAGGATGTTTTGAAAGGATTAATAGGTCCAGGGACGAAAATTCAACTGAGCCCTATTTACAGGAACTAAACACATATTTAAGCCATTAATTAATGAATTATGCATGTTTTTTTGGATTATTGAAGGTGTAGAACCTTGAACCTTGTATTTATCTATCTGTTGAATTATTATTAAGTATTGTATGTGGGGTTTGAGGGTGTTACACATAAGTTTTTAGATAGAGAGTCCTAGAGCAAATAAGTCTTTTGCAGTTGTGCTTGAGCAATTATAAGTCTTTTACAATTGTGCTTGAGCAATTAGAAGTCTCTTACCGTTGTCCATGAAGAATTAAAAGTCTCTTCCTGATTTATCGTCACCTATTTACTGATTCTTCTTAGAGGAAGCAAATGTAAAAATTATTGTCCTATGGTCTCAAAATTTACATATTCTATTTATAGTTCTGACTTTCTAATAATAACTAATATGTTGGATATTATAGTCAGGTTGATCCTACAATGGCGTCATTCTCTGCATTAATGGTCGTCGAGATAAACAATGTAAAACAGCAGGAACAAAAGAGATGCAAATATTGTCTTGGTAACAATTCATAAAGATTGGGATTTTTGTATACACAAATATTTTATTTTCTTGCTATCAAGAATATGAAGAGAAGTGTAGAAAATGAGATCGTGATTGTTGGAGGTGGTATATGCGGCCTTGCAACAGCCCTAGCACTTCATAGGTTTTATTATTATGCAAGCCAAATTTATTTATATATAAAACATTGATATGATCATATAAGATAAGATTGCATTTTCATTAATTTTGCAGGAAGGGAATAAAGAGTTTGGTGTTAGAAAGATCAGAGGAGTTGCGAGCTACAGGGGCAGCTATAATTGTTCAATCTAATGGATGGCATGCACTTGATCAGCTTGGTGTTGGTTCAATACTTAGAGAAACTGCTATTCAAATACAAGGGTAATGTTTATTTTTTATCTCACGGAAACCAAAATAAAAATAAAATTCTCACCTTTTCACTATTAGATTTAGATCACAATTTAAAAAAATTACGATTTTTTTCTTTTCATTTTAGCGACAAAATTTGCACACACTAAATGCGATAAAATTGTAATCACTTAAAATAGATGAATGAAATTGGAAGTTGTATTGATTAAGAATAAAAGAGTACAATTGACACCCTTAGTAAATTTTATGGAAAGAGCAGTGCGCTATTGAACACGACTGAATAACCCCACGACAATACACGATTTTGTAATAAGCGGCTGTCATACAATACATGGGGGAAGAGAGAATTAAAGGAATCTTGTACACTATTCATCCAATGGCCTTAACTGCGTCGTGCGTTTTCGTGCTTGATTGTGTCGTGCTAACAAGCAATTTCCTTATGGAAAAGATGAAATAGCATTAGAAAATAGAAAGGAAAGAAGAAATAAGCACAAGTGCTTAAGGTCATTACTATACTAGAGTGTAGTAAAGGCAAAAGACTTTTCTTCCTTTTTTTTTACACCCTTTATTAATTATCATTTCTCTATGATAATCAACACTTCCTTAGTTTTATGATCACTAGTCACGTGTTTTTATGCCTCAGTCAATTCTATTATGCCAAGTGTATTTTCTTATATGCTAATATAAAAGTATTGCAAGCAGTATTGTAAGTTCGAGCTTGTGCCGTCAGCCTATCACATGTCATTTTTCTCATAAAAATGAACTTATTCTTCACCATTAATTGAATGCCTATGTAGAATTTATATAATTTTTTTCATATACATTTTCTTTCGAAAGCAAATGAATTTAACGGTATGTGAGTACAATTGGCACATCTATGTCATTCTCATCTTTATGATCGCCCAAATACATTATTAAACAAAATTTAAGAAAATGTACTTTAACAGTGCATAACTTGTTCAAAAAACAGTGCATATATAAACACTACTAGTTGGTTATAAATAAATTTCAGTAACATCATCATCTTATATTTAGGGGAAAATTCATATTGCTTGGCGAGGATGAGCCAAAGGAAGTACCATTTGGGTGAGTAATTGGCAGAACACAATCTCTCTGTATAGCTGACTAGAATGGACATCATGTTTGTAACATCTCATAGTAACCTGTCGTGTTAAACAGGATTTATCGAGAATTTAGGTGCTTAAAACGCACTGATTTGATCAAAGCCATGGCCAATTGTTTGCCGATGGAAACTATACGCACCGGATGTCAAGTAGTTTCCATAGGATTAGATCCGATCACACAATATCAACAGCTTGTGCTTAGTAATGGAAGTATTCTGCAAGCCAAGGTACGTCGGATAAAAAATAATACTGTTACTTTTTTCACGTTTCAACCTTTTTGTATGCTCTATTCAGATTATAAAATCCGAAAAAATGGTAAAAATGGTGGGTTTTAGAGGGTTTTCATAAGTGTTTTACATTTTTCGGATTATATAATCCAAAATTTGTAAGGCGTGCGAGAAATCAGTAGGGTGAGAAAAGAAATAGTCAAAAAAGAAAGTAGACCTGTCAATTTTGTTCGGATCCCATAGATTGACTCGATTGGCTTGCATTTTGGGTAGGTAGGAGCTCTGAAAATAAGTGGACCATTATGCAATGGATCTTTTATGCATTTTTTTGAAAAATATATAAATTACTTATGATGATTGCTCTTTAGGTCTCTCTTATTGGTCAACCTCTGAAATAAGTTGATCGGGAGTAAGACTTTGATCCAAAAATCAACAATTTGGTTATAACATGCGTAAGATTTTGTGATTGAGAGTTATGATAATATAAAGCAACCTTCACTACATACTTGTAAACTATTCGAGTTCGTGCTACTGGGCCCTATCCCAATTTACCCTTATTCCTGAAAAAAAACAACCTTTAAAAGTTCTCTCAGAGACTTTATAAATACAAAAAAAGTTGTTCTGAAGTTATCTCCGAAATGGTTTACGCTTTTGTGGGAGGGCCAAAAGAGAAACAATCAACCCCCGTTTTTTTTCTTTCAAATGTGGTATGTTGGGCTAGGGCGTCTGGCCCAATTTGAGAGTTCTCATAAAAGTTTCATCTAGAAAATGTATATTTTTTAAATTGCTTATAGTCCCCTTAATTTGCTCTCGATCGACTGTTTTTGTGTGTAAATTCCGAGTTTTTGTGTGTAAATTCCGATCGAGTCGTAATTTTTATTAGGCTTTTTTCAACCAAGTGAGCAAATTTAAGTGGCCCATTGAAAATGCTTGTTACAATTTATAACAAGTAAATAATGTGACAGCAAATACAACAACTAAGCACATGTAGTTTGTTGGTAAATATCAGGTTGTTATTGGATGTGATGGTGTGAATTCCATCATTGCAAATATGGTTGGACTACACCAAACTAAGCTCTTGCGTTTCTCTACATGTGTTGCTCGAGGTTTCACAGAGTATCCAAATGGTCATCAATTTCCTAGTGAGTTTGCTATGCTAAGCAGAGGTCAAGTCCAGCTTGGAAGCATCCCAATGACTGACAAGCTTGTTTACTGGTTTGTAACAAGAATCAACACTGCTCAAGGTCATTAATTTCTTAAACTCCCCTTGAAATAGTACAATCTCCCTGTAAATTTGTTTAATCATAAACCATATTAAAATAGAAAAATTTGAACTGACGACGATAATTAGAGACAAAAACTTGAAACGATTTTTAGTTTTTACAGCTCAAACTCAGTCAAAATTAAAGATAAAATTCATATGCTTACGCGACTATTTAAACCTTTTTAGCAGTATATATTAGTTATATATAATGTAAATGAACTATAATTATTTGCTTTTTAATCAACAAAAATTAGTATTAGTAAAGTGGTAAATTAGTGGATTATGTTATTTTTTTAGCTAAGTACAACTCTTTATCAAAACTCTTATTGAATATTTTAAATTGATAACTCACTTTCAACCTACAAAAGCAGATTCAATAATTTCAAAAGATCCAAGTCTTATACGACAATCATTAATGGAGTCGATGGAGGGTTTTCCAATACATGCGATGGAGATGATACGAAATTGCAAGTTGAACTCTTTGCATCTAACTGACTTGAAGTACCGTCCACCATGGGATTTGCTTCTTAACAAATTCAGTAAAGGAACAATAGTAGTTGCTGGTGATGCAATGCATGCCACCGGTCCATTCATTGCACAAGGTGGCTCAGCCTCCATTGAAGATGCAATTGTTCTTGCTAGATGTCTAGCACAAAAGATGCATAATACAACAAACGGCATAATGGCGCGAAGTACTGTAGAGGAAGCATTTGATAAGTACGTGAAAGAGAGGAAGATGAGAATTTTTTGGCTCTCTTTAAACACTTATCTTGTTGGGAAGAAGCTTGATACAAAATCATGGATAGTAAGATTTGTAGTCATAGCAATCATGTTTGTTCTATTTAGAGACCCAAATTGTCATTCACACTATAATTGTGGAACTCTACATGAAGAGGAAATCTAAATTACATATGATTTTTGAAATTATAATCTTGTGCCACATAGGTAATGTAAAACCTCATTATATGCATTGTGCTAAGTGTGACATTCTGCCATAATGTGAAATGTGATATTATTTTTTAAAGGCAATGTGAAATGTGATTAGTTTTGTGACTTTGCTAAATGATGATTGAGTGTGTTAATTATCTATCTATCTTTCCTTGTAGAGGAAACTTGAGTTAATTATATGCAAGCATTATGTCTATGTGACAGTTCTAAAAGAGCTTATTCTCACCCTTATTATCCACTCTCTTTTATTTTAAAATACATTATTTATCTCCACTATATCAATTTAATGTGTAATGTCAATGATACAAAACTAAAACGTACGTTCACTAATATTTAAGTAAAAAAAAAATTGAGGAAGAAAAAAAATAAATTGCCCATTAGAAGACTCTAAATTGCCCATTGTCTTCTTTGAGTAAAGAAAGACATTGCTTTTATAATTTAATATTTAAATGGTTTGATTTATCTTCACAAATTTCTGTTGCCATTGAAATCCTACGGTTCATATAATTTTTTTTAAGGAATATAAAACTTAATTATCATCTTATTTATCATTTATAATCTAACAAAAATGGTCATGAAATCATAACCGATGTAACCTTGGAGGAATTTACAAGTAGATTTTAAGAGTTTCTTTTAAAGAAGGAATTTTCAGCCTTTCAGAATTTAACTGTTATTTAATTGCTAGGATAAAATATTATTGGATGTATTTTTAAACAAAATATCGTTACATGCCAAAAGATTATGTGAAAGTAAATCTTTTATGAACTTGATTATTGTTGTAATGTTAAATAAGTCACAAATTATAAGTTACACTTTTTTAATTAATTGCCAAACAACCATTGCATATCAATGTGCACATTAAAATGAATAAAGTGACATGTATACATTGAAAGAAAGAATGTGAAAACTCTTCCTCTTCCACTCTCCTGATTTTAATTGTACTAATCTATCTCTCCTCAAACATGCTCATTATTATTTAACACCCTGATCATGCATCAATAATGACATTCTTGAGTTAGATACCCCGTCTTACATTCATAGCATCTTTTTGGTAAGTATAATATAATATATTATATAATATTATTGTGTGATTTAATTTCCTCTATTATCATAGTATTTTTCTAATACTTTGTGTACCAATAGTCAAAATCCATAATATCGTTTTTTTTTTACCAATAACATTGTATTTTCGAAGTCTTCATGATCATGAATCACCAACTCCACCATGAAATATAGTAGAAATCATCAACAAGGAAGAAATAATAGTGGAGAGAATTATTGAGTTCATTCCTATTTTAACCCATAAGCTTAAATATCGTTACATAGTCATTCAAAAGGTCCGATCATTGAAAATATGATAAAAATTCCTTTAATGAACCAATCATTCCCACGTATAAAATATCACCATCCATTGTTGATTTATGAAGAAAAAAATCGCCTAATTTAACTTCTTGCCATTTTTCTCTAACATACAACTTTTGCGTGATATTCTTCAAACTCTTGGTGATACTCTATAATTTAGTTATGTAGTTTTTGTTTATCTTTCTCACTCTTCACATATATCTTATTATTCATTGACTACTTTTCTACCTTTCTTTTTATTTTTTTTCATTGCTTAATATATATGTGACTACTTTTTCATGTGAATGGGTTGAAAAGGATAACATAGGCTTTTATTTTTGCTTTTGTTGCATCCTTGCTGCTCATAAAGCCTTAGAAAAATAACATTTCATAGTGTAAGTATATGTCTTTAATATTAATATTTGCCTATACTGAATTAAATTATTTAGTCCGTATTGCAATTGTTTTATGTAGTAGATGTTATAGGTTTTTTTAAAAGATTAAATTTAAACTAATTATTTTAATTTAGAAATGACAAAAAGTTGATGTTGCAGACATTCAATTAAAGAATGACAAACCCATAAATTTAGAAATATAAATTATGTGTCTTATTTTTAAATATATATTGTATACAAAGTGTTTGTGATCTACTTGGATGTGCCAAAGGGGGAGATTGTTGGGTATTTGTATTGGCTGAATTATTGCTAAAACAAATATCCTTGTTTGTGTTGTTGGAACCAATGTTCCAACATGTGCTTAGGCATCTCTGTATGATTTTGGACACAATGTTCCAACATCCTGGCACGGTTCAGTGTGCCTGGGTTCATGCCTATTTGTACGCGCGCCCTTTATTGTTTAAAGAAACAATATTTCCTTATCTTATTGACCAAGCAACGCGCATATCTTTACAAAATCAACTGTGGAATATTCCTAAAGTTGTGATTATATTTTAGGAAATATTTGTATTTGTTTTGGACGATCCTAAAGATGTTCCGACATTTTAGGACTTTCCATATGTGTCTGTTATTCTTGTTTTCCAGATCAGCTGGACGATCTGTTTTGTTCTGAAGCCTAATAAGATTATTTGACCCGAGATGCTTCAGTATATAAGGGAGACTTCAAGACCTAATGAACCATTCAAGCTGTCATTCTAAAAAGTTTAGATTTTTAGGGTTTTGAGTCTACATGTGTTCTATTCTTGTATCTTTGTGATGCAAGTCTAGTACCTTTATTGTGAGCCTTTCTTTTATCGTTTTTGATACATGTTAAGGACTGTGTGTTGAGTTGTAAACTCTTGTGTACTACAACAAAGCTTGTAAGCAAGGTATTAGTTGTTTGTTTGAAGGTAACTTCATCTTTGTGTTTGTTGTTTGAGGTCTGATAGGTCACAGGGGCTATGACTGACCATAGGATAGTGAGATGGTATCTCAGATCTAGGAGTTCCTAGGTTGAAGTCTATACGGGTAGGTCCTAGGTCTTTAGTGTAAATGAGGAGTTTGCTGAGAGCTATAGAATAAGGACTACACTAGTGGATTTCCTTCTTGGCTTGGTAGCCCCCAAAGTAGGTGTGTTTGTCACCGAACTAGGTCAACAAACTCACTGTGTTCTTTACTTTCTTGTCATTTATTTTCTTGTTTTTATTTCTGTTTAATTTGCGATGTTGAAACATTGAACGGAACATTACAAACGTTGAAACATCTCACAGAACCTTTTAAAACAAGTACGCTAGAATTTCAATTGGCATCAGAGCAGGCACCCTGCCTGTTTTAGGGTGAGTTGTAGGGTAGTTTCATTCTAACATTATGGACAAGGAAGGTGGGTTTGTAAAACAGACCCCCTCTGTTGGATGGATCTAACTATGATTATTGGAAATCACGCATGTGTGCTTTTCTCAAATTCATTGACAGCAAAACCTGGAAAGCAGTTCTGAAAGGTTGGGAACATCCTGTGGCCCTTGATGCAGATGGAAACAAGACAACTGTCTTGAAACCAGAGGAAGAGTGGACCACTGTTGAAGATGAACTGGCCCTTGGAAATTCCAAAGCTTTGAATGCACTATTCAATGGGGTAGACAAGAACATGTTCAGATTGATCAAGCAATGCACTGTGGCTAAGGATGTTTGGGAGATTCTCAAAACAGCACATGAAGGCACAACTAAGGTAAAAAGTGCAAAACTTCAACTTCTTACTACTAAATTTGAGAATTTGAGAATGCTGGATGATGAAAGCATACATGACTATCACCTGAATATTCTTGACATTGCCAATGCTTTTGACTCACTTGGAGAAAAAATCTCTAATGAAAAGCTTGTGAGAAAAATTCTCAGATCTCTTCCTAAGAGGTTTGACATGAAGGTCATTGCTATAGAAGAAGTGCAGGATATATCTAATATGAAGGTTGATGAACTAATTGGATCTCTTCAGAATTTTGAAATTATGATTAATAACAGGGAATAAAAGAAAGAGAAAAGCATAGCCTTTATATGAAATACTTTCTGAAGCAATTGTGCTTTTTAGAAAACAATTTAACAAGGTTCTGAAACAAGCTGAATGGAGGCCCATAGCAAATGGTCAGAACACCAGATACAACATCAGTGAGCAACAAGATAATGTGTACAATATTGAAACTGATGATAAGGAAAATCAATCTAAAGGAGTCCAGTGTCATGAATGTGAAGGATATGGACACATTAGGACGGAATGTGCCACATTTCTCAAGAAACGAAAGAAAAGCTTGTTTGTTTCTTGGTTCAATGAAGATGTCCCAGAGAGAAGTGATGATAATGATTTTACTAATCAGGTGAATGCCATGACTGGTAGAGTCTCTTCTGACACTAAATCATGTGATGAAGAGTTAGATTATGATGAGCTGGTTGCCTCCTATAAAGGATTGTATGTCAAAAGTGCAGAGATATGCAAGATGCTAGAAGAACAGAAGAAGATAAATAGTCAAATTTTGGCTGAAAGAAGTAATCATTTGGCAAAAATCTCTGAACTCAATGATGAGGTAAGACTCCTGAATTCTCAATTTGAACACATTAAGAAACAAGTGAAAATGATGACTACTGGCGCTAGTACCCTTGATGAGATTTTAGAAGGTCAAGTTAAAGAGAATCCAAACCGTATAGGGTTTGATTACAATCCTCTAAATCAGAAACAACAGAACCACAATTTTGCCTATACACCAGAAGATCATGGGATGATAAGAAATGAAAAGCAGGATATCAGGGTAACAGTTGCTACAGGAATAAATACCGCTTCTACAAGTAAGATAATGTTGCAATATTCAGGAACATATCACAGTTCTATGAACAAAAAGGTAACTCGTCCTTGGATTTGTCACCACTGCAACAAAAAAGGCCATATAAGACCCTTTTGCTTCAAGTTGTATGGTTACCCTAATCAATCAGGACACAAATCACGAAATCCTAAAAAGAAACATATCAAGAAAAACTGGATACCAAAATGTAACCATGTAGGGCTAATGGTCCACACATCTTTGGAAACATCATCTAGTGATGTCTGGTACTTTGATAGTGGTTGCTCCAGACATATGGCTGGTGAAAATATTTTCTTTGAAAATATAAAATCACGTAATGATGGATGTGTTGTCTTTGGTGATGGGAGCAAAGGTAGAGTACAAGGTATGGGAAATGTGGGCAGAAATGAATCTCCCAAGCTTGAGAATGTTTTCTTAGTTAAAGGACTTGTATCAAACTTGATCAGCATCAGTCAGCTATGTGGTCAAGGACTGGAAGTAAAATTCAACAAAATTGAATGTCTTATAACTAATCAAGAAGGAGAAGTGCTAATGAGAGGCATTAGATCTAAGAATAATTACTATAAGTGGGTTCCTTAACAAATGGATCAAATCCTTGAACGTGCTAGAATGTCAATGAGAAGGTTGGAACATCAGAAGATCCTTAGAATTCTTGACCACTCAAATTCTTGAAATTCGAATAATTGGAGGAGGACCTTCTTGGAGGAAAATCATATTACTGCACAAAGTCACTCTCTCAGGAATCCTGTTGATAAGAAAATTATTTCCACTGAAGATCCCTTACTTGATAAATGTACAGAATTTGTAAAGAAATTTGAGAAGTTAAGGGACAAACTGGACATTTCGCTTCAAAAGAAGTTATAGCAGTTAATGAATAATAGGCGTGCTTGGATTGCAGTTGTCTCTCTCTGGTTATTGGCGGATGTTATTTCAGGAAATCTTTTTCAAATTTTCTCTCAACTTCCAACTACGCGCAATCATCTCACTTTATCCCCTAATCATCTCAACTTCCAAATTTTCTCTCTTTCTCTCTCAAATTATCATGAAACCGTCTGCATTCCTCTTTTCACAACAAAACTTCATCATCATATTTTCTTCCCTGAACCTTGCCGCTAACATCTTTTCATCATGAAATTCAAATCAGACATCCCTACATCTGACACAAAGACTACTTCGGATCAGCATAATACAGACTCTTCTGTACCTAAAAGGGTCGAGCCACTCTCAACTATTCCTCCCACCAAAACCAAAAATAAAAATACATCCAAGTCTGATACTAAGAAGAAGAAGTCTTCTAAGAAGAGTGAATCAAAGGTTGCTCTTTACATGACTGACTCGCTTATCAACGATAATCCCCTCAAATCAACAAAAGCTGAGACCTCTATGCAAGATGTCACGAAGGATGATGAGTGTTTCAATATTTCGGCTGATGTTTCAACACCAGATCACGACAAAGGTAACCCTGATGAAACCCTAATTTCCAATTTACCTGAATCTGATAGAAAACTTGGACTAGAGAATTTGAATGATGCCATAGATAGTACTGAAAACATGGACATTGATACTGGTAACCATATCAATGATTTTGTAGAAAGAGGTCCTGATGTAACAAATGTTCAAGGGGATGTTGGGCCGGATGTTGAAACATCCTTGGGCCAACCTAGCAACATTGTTGGTGTCACTACAACCGATGGTAAGAACTCTAGCTTTGAGACTTCCCGAGAAATGAATGTTGACTCTGTTGAGAACTCTTATTCTGAAGATGGTAAAGAATCTGAACAGATCTCCAAAGAGACACAAGAAGAAGAATGTTCTACAAACAAAGAAAAGGATAAGGATGTGGTTGTTGTTGATGAGCTGGACCAAGAGGTTGAGAAGCAATAAAGGGAAAGTTGTTTTCTCTGCAAGCAAGAATCCCAGAAAGAAAACTACTGTTGTGAATGAGACTCCCAAAAGTAGGACAAAATCCACAAGTATAGGTCCTAAGAAAGGATTGAGTAAAGTGAGTGTGAAGATTGATGTTGGAAGTTCAAGGAAGAGGAAGGTTATCTCATCAAGTGAGTCTGAGTACGAGGTTGAAAAGGATGTTCTCAACATCATTCCCTCTGTTGTAAAGAAGTTTGCTGGAAAAAGAATGTTTAGACTGTAGAAAATGGGCCCATTGACAAAGTTTCATTTCATCTTCCTAAATTTGCTCAAAGATGGAAATTCATCTACCATATGAAGCTGGCTGTTGAGAGAGAACTGGGTGAGGATGCTGTTAAAATAAAAGGTGTAATGGAGCTTATCAAAGAAGCGGGACTGATGAGGACTGTGTGCAATCTTGGTGATTGCTATGAGAAGCTGGTGAAAGAGTTTTTGGTTAACGTCCCTGAAGATTGTGACAACCCTCTGAGTAGGGAATATCAGAAGGTGTATGTTAGAGGAGAATGTGTCAACTTCTCTCCCAACATCATCAATAGATTCTTAGGGATTGATGAAGAAGGTGTTGCTGAGCTGGAAGCAACTGACAATCAAGTTAGCAGGGAGGTTACTACTAACAAGGTAAGAACATGGCCAAAGAAAGGGAAGATTTCATCTAAAAAGCTAAGCGTGAAGTATACCATTCTCAATAGGATTGGTGTTGTAAACTGGGTTCCTACTACCCACTCCTTAGATGTTTCAACAGGTTTGGGTAAATTCATTTATGTTGTGGGAACTCAAGTTAAGATGGATTTTGGTAGGTATATTTTTGATCAGACTGTGAAGCATGCAAACACTGATGTAGTTAGACTTCCAATAGCTTTTCCCTCTCTCATGTGTAGTATAATGTTAGACCAACATCCCGGTCTTATCACTGCTGTTGATCTTCCAAAGAAGAGGGAATCTCCTCTCACCATTCATCAGAAACTCTTTGGGGATAATCATGTTCCAGATCTTGTAGGAACATCTGGCTCTACTCCTGCTGTAGGTCTCATGACTAAGGAAGAAATCATTCTGCTCTAAAGGACACCTGTGTTATGCTGGATGAGAGGAAGGCCCAGTTTGGGCAAATGATTCATGCCTTGGAGAACGTGGATGTTGCAAATGATGATGAACATGTTGAGAGTGACAATGATGAAGATGTTGACGATGCAGATGAGGATGGAGAAGAGGATGATGTTGATGAGGATCAAGATGATGTGGAAGCTTCTGGAAGCAGTTATGAGGCTGCTGAATGATTTGGTTTTGATGTAATTTCAGAATTTTTTGTTGTGTGGGCTAAGCCCTGGATATTTTGTGCACCTAGTGTGCCTATGGTCTGTAATCCTGATACAAAGTTTTTCTGACTTTCTTACCTTCTATGTAATTTGCTTCTGGTATCTTCTGTGCTTAGAGTTTTTTCTGTTTGACATATTTTGTGGCTAAAAAGGGGGAGAAAATGGTATATCAATACTCTCTATGCCTGTATATTGTCTGCATTTATTTTGCAGATTTGCCTGTTATGTTATGCATGTATTCTCTGTTGTTGCATTTATTTTGCAACTATTTCAGGTTTTGTGTAGACGTTGGCACAGTTGTTGCATTTATTTTGCAACTATTTCAGGTTTTATATAGATGTTGGCACTCATGTTGCAACATTTTGATGTTCTTAATGATGATCTGAGAATCTGTTCTCAGTATCTTTTTATTGTACATGTTCACTAGAATGTTGGAACATGTCTGTGAGACTTGTGTAGATGTTGGCACTGATGTTGCAACATCTTGATGCTGATCTGAGAATCTTTTCTCAGTATTTTTATGTTGTACATGTTCCCTGATGGTGCTCTATAGAATGTTGGAACATGTCTATGTGGCCTCATAAGGTCTAGGTGTTTTATACATATTCCCTAAAGATTTAATATGCCCAGTCCCTGAAGTATTCTTTTATCAATGCATTAGGAAATTGTTTGATGATTCTTCCATATGCATGTGTTCAGGGGGAGTATTGGAATATGTTTAAGTATTCACTCATAGGTTCTTACTTTGAGGAGGAGTGATACTATAGTGTGTGCTTGCACTAGTTCAAGCTGGTTAACAGGATGTTGAGTCAGATGTTTAAACATCCATGTCTATCACTTGTAAGTATGAGAATTTATTTTTCCCTTACTTCTATATGTGGTTAGTGACAATACTCTGTAGATATCCATGTTTGTCACTTGTAAGTGTGGGAATTGATTTTTCCCTTGCTTCTATGGTTGGTTGGTGACAGTACTCTGTAGACATCCATGTCTGTCACTTGTAAGTGTGGGAATTGATTTTTCCCTTGCTTCTATGGTTGGTTGGTGACAGTACTCTGTAGTATGGGAAATTTATTTTTTTCCTTGCTGATTTTTGTGGCAAGTACTCCTGTCTATGTGGTGAAGTGATGAGGTAAAATCCGTAAGTGCACGGTTTACCGATTTAGTAATAAAGAGTATCGTTCCGACATGGAGTTATGAATTTAATTAACTTTTAACAATGATTAGAATGAAAGTTTTAAAAGTTAAAAGGTTTTATTTTTGTTTTACAAGAATAAGAATAAAAATAAAAACGCCTTGGGATTATTGGTTCATCTTGATGACAAGTCCTTCACAAACAAACCCTAAACCAGAACTTTATATTGGACCCATTTTCTAAAGACAAATTTCTCTTAAGCCTATCACATCTCCTTTCGGTCTCAGTGAGTGTGTTCCTTTAGCATCCACGCATATTCTCATGGTTGATTGCTATTGGAATCCTTGAAGAACGAAACTTTATTTGTCTCAAGGTTTGCTAGACTATTCTCATGTTTCATAATCCTTGTCTAATTTCACTTGTTCCGATATTAAAACTTCATCTTTCGATCTATCGCTTAATATTTGTGATGATGAATTAACAAGTACTAACTCTCCGCTGTCGCTTTATGAGTTTGATACTTTTAATTCATTATAAAAACGGTGAAATTAGATTAGAAAGTAGATTTATATAAAATTAGGGTTCGAGGCTTGGTTTGATTAGGATTTGGTCATTAGACTCATCCAACAATCCCAAGACAAGAAGATTCTACTCACTCACATTCATTGTAGACGAAGAGAAGAAGAAGAAGAAGAACATAAAATAAAATAAAGAAAATAAAGATGAACTTTTATTCAAAGAAACAATTGTCACTTATTATTTCCAAGAACAATAGATGGTTTTAAAAACTAGATGGCTGCTCTATTTATAGTCTAACATTGACTTGAGCCCCAAGAATTAAATCACTAAAGTGTTGCACAAGAAACCATGGGCTCTAGGTAAGAAATACTAAAATAGGCAGCTTGTCGAAGAAGCAAAAGCAGCAAAAGGGTAATATGGGGCGCGCCTATGCTATATTTTGGCACAAGATCTTCAATTTCTTTCCACAAGATATTTTTGTATAAGATCTTCATATTTTTGGCATGAATTGTAACATCCTATTTATTTATTTGATTATTTTGGTTGAGGTTAGAATCTTTTATATGACTTATATGATTTATGTTGATAAGTGACATGTTGTTATGTATTAATATTTTATTAAGTGACTTTATATTATTATTTAGTATGATATGTTGGAAATTAGAATAATTAGACTTTAAGGGGCTGAATTAGAATTAATTAGAAATAAGTGGATTAAGTAGAATTAAGAGAATATGTTGAGATTAAGAGAAATAGAAACTGAGAAGTCAGACA
>Ga0228710_1005474_pt1 | contig 19695 bp, 12 predicted proteins | sample MedpolnodulmetaG_FD_177995 | JGI IMG/M metagenome (GOLD analysis project Ga0228710, IMG submission 177995) | Root nodule microbial communities from Medicago polymorpha collected in Santa Monica, California, United States - pink nodules | ecosystem: Host-associated > Plants > Roots > Nodule... | reverse complement strand
TAGTCCTTCCAAATCAATAAAATTGTAGATAAATAGGTCTCTTTTCTTTATCACTTTAAAGTCATTTTTTTCAAAAAAAAGCAAGCAAGTTTTATAGCACAAAACGTTAAATAAAACCAAGAGGTTCCCGTAGAGTACTACGGACATAAAGGGTGCTAACACCTTCCCTTTATGTAACTAACCCCCGAACCCTAAATCTTTTCAAAGCGGTGTTTCGAACTTTTTTCCCCTTTTCTCTTAAAATTAAATGTTCAGTCGTGAAATAAAACAGTGAGTCAAACGCTAATCAAATAGCCTTGATCTCCGAAAAATGGCGCGACAACACACATCCATATCATTATATAGTTCTTAACGATATACATTTCAAACAATCCTCCTCGAGGTCTGTGCTACAATCATTAAGCAGAAGACTTTCATCTTTTTCAATCTTGACTTCATCTCCAACCTTCATATAAGCAACAACCTTCTCTTCAACAAGGAACATATATCATCATCTTCAACTCCATCTCCACCACATGCTTGTACTTCTGTGCAGTGAATAGGCATGACAATGGGGTAGGGACGGATTTTACATTTCTCGTCCTCATACCCGATTCTCATATACTTACTTGTTACCCTACCCATACCCAACGGGGGGATGAGAAATTGAACCCTATCCCCGTCCCCGACAGGTTTGGGTACCGCCGCCCCATCCCCGTCCCTGCATTGAATAATATTTTTTAATAAAAAATAGAAGTTTTTTTGCAACCCCTAGAGAAATGTTGTAATGCATTATCCAACAATATGTTCGCTTTAACATTTGCTAGACCGATTGATTTAGTTGCTTCTTTAAATATCAATGGTAGTTTTTATAAAACTGCAATTATCAAACAAAATAACATGGCATATCAACATAAAGTAATTTTCTGCATTCGGGATAGGTTTGGGTATAGGTTCGGGGTGGTACATATATACCCGTTATCCGTTCCATACCCGTGTTTTGAAATCGGGGAAAACCCAAACCCATATCCAAGCCCAATCAAAACAGGGAAAACACGTCAAATTGAGTTTGGTTTGGCCGGGTAACTACGGGTAAGGGTTTTGTTGTCATGCCTAGCAATGAAGAAACTCATATTCAACATGATCATCCATTTATCCAGTGGAGCAAGATCAATACAATCATCAGTCAGAGCGTGTCAGACCTCATTAAAGCGTCTCTATGACACAATTAATAAAAAATAATGATAATTACCTTCGTTGGTAAGCTCTTTTATTAGTTGATAATGGATAATCTGATAATCATCAACAAACATGTCACGTAGGCCCATAAAATCCACAATGACCATCACCAACCACATCCAATTGATTGAAAATTTGTTCTTCAACCTTGATGACCTAGGTTCGATGCTCTAACACACCGAAAAATATTAACAATAATATTTTAAACTTCATTACACAACAATTATATTCCATCGATTTTGGGAAAAGAATATTTCTTACATGTCTTAGTCAATTAACACATTGATCTAAGTGGTAAGAGATTTGGGTTTGTCACAGTTAAACGGCGGTAGAATTTAGTATTTATAGCATGATAACTAAAAAAAAACACGACAAATTATTTAGAATTGTAAACTTATTTTGGTTTCAATGTAGTTTTTTTTCTCCCTGTAAGATTCCACGCGGGAGATAATTATATTTAAGATATTGTTAAATAGTAAATATGAACATTTCTTCTAACTGATATTAGAACATCTACAATGGAGGGTTCTTCCCCTATTTAGCACCAAGTTAAATAAACACCCCCCTTGTGACACCAATTAGTTGGATGCCTATAGAGATGAGTGCTTTTATAAGCACTCTCTCTCATATATTACATGTGGATCCCACATACATAATTAATTGTAGATTTTTTCTTTATTCAATTATTATATTATTTTAATAGTAAAAAAATAAATTAAATAATACTTACAATTGTTATATTTAATCGATCAGCTATGAATTTTCAATGAAAAACTATTTTTCACTACATCAAATAATTTATTCATCTTAAAGTTAAAAAAGAAATCAAACGTAAGTAATTTATTATAATCTAATTTTTTTTTTCTTTAGGTTTTAGTTTTTTTTTAATTATTAATAAAATTAAATATTTGTTCACTTTTTTTTATAGTTTATAATGCAATTAATTAATTCTATATTTCAAAGTTATATAATTATGAATGAATAGATAAATTATTGTTAAAATTTAATGGTATGTAGTTATTATTGGACACATTTAATAATTTATCTCGGGTGTTGGGTTGGAGAGATTAGGTGCTTAAAATATATTAATTATGAAACGAGTGAGGTGTACAGTCGGGACCCATTTAAGCAACCAGACGAGGTGTTGTTTATGGATGGTCTTAGATCGCCGATTTCTTAAGTTGTGAGAAATTAACTTCCACCCAAATTGACACTGAAGAGAATCGAACTTGAGACCTCGATGAGGTGCACACTCCCAGATCTCAAGGCAATACCACCAGACCAACCCAAGTGAGTTCATCTCTGACACATTAACTTTAGATGTATTTAACACAAGCTAGTGGTATTTAAAATTCTTTGCTGCCAATTTGAAATGCATTAACAACACTTAGAATTTTGTTTTCTTAAAAAACAATTTAGAAATTTAAATGATCAACGACTAAATCATCATTTAATTCTATTGGAAAAAAAGACACAGTATATCTGATTTGATCTATATTTTTCATGCTGAGTCTTTGACTAAGTTATGACGGTAGAGTAGAGTTGAACCAGTTAAGCTTATAGGACTTGGTCCATTATATACTGACATACATGCAAACATCTAGGACTATTATTTTTCCCACTCTATAACATTCTAATGCGTCCTATAAAATTTTCAAAAATATCCATGGTTTTTTGGATCATAAAATCTGAAAACATCTAAACTGTGTTTGGATTTTATAATCTAAAATATGCAGGTCCGTTCATAGAGTTTTAGAGGCCTTAGACATAATATGAGAAAAGACTTCTTACATAATAAATCCTAAAATTTGTTATCTCATTGTTGTTATTTTATTAACTCTTCCTTTTTTTTCCGCTTTCCGTTACCAAATAAATGTTTTTTTATGCAACATCTGAAAGTAAATCAAATACTCCATAGACATCAAAACAAAATAAAATATCGTAGAAGTATAAAACAATTGCACATGCAAAGTAGACTGGAATTTTAGTACCTTAGAATAATAACACTGAAAAGGTAAAAGTATATCAACACGTAATTAACTCAATTTTAAACTTTTGGATGCAAAATTCTCCAATGTTAAACCTATAACAACAATAATACATGATATAAAATTAGTGTTAGACTTTTTAGAAAAATCATAGATACAAGAACTCCTCTGTATACTAGAAGTACATCATTATTCTTTTTATATGCTATAAGTATCTATAACAAGTTAATTATGATGATAAATGAATGTGTCTCGCATGATCTTGTATTATCAAATTCAACTATGCAATCCTTTCAATCAATTTAAGAAAGTTGACATTAGTAATTTATTTTTTTGGAACCTTTGAAAAACAAGATTAAAATTAATTTCTTTAGTAGGTACATTTTCAACTAAAATATAATTTGTTTTGTTATAAAAATTATCCCAATTTTTTGGATTATAAATATCACATGTTTTATATTAGTGAAGCAAATTATTATGAATAAATGACCCAAAAAAATATCACCAGTTTCTTCGATAATAATTTTTTTTGCATATTATTAAGAACAACCAATTTTTTTATAGGGAGGTGTATATATAAATCTTTGTGCTGTCAGGGGTACATATAGTAAATCGCGCTAAAATGGCCAACAATATTCACAGATTTCAGCCCAGTCCAACCCTTCATCATGCCAATGTTTGGGGTCTTTCTATGAACTTTGTTATACATAGCCCCCCATAAACGAAATATTTCTATATACACACCCCTCTATAAAAAAAAGTTGGGCCCCTTACCGGCAAGGGCCCTAGGCCGTCTCATGCTCGCCCTATGGCCTAGGACCGGCTCTGGAAATATGCTTATGTATAATAAACAATCAAAAACTCTCCCATTTCAACAGTTTTGAATTTCTTTTTTAAAAACAACAAAAAAACAAAATAAAAAAAATGATAAAAACCTGTCAAATAAAATCATAAAATATAAACAAACTCAAAATTTGTGTTGATACAGTTCAGATTATATAATTTGAAATGTTTTTCCCCTGAAAAATGGTGTTTAAGGGGTGTTTGGATTCTATAATCGGAAAAAAAAAGCAAGGAACACGCACTATTTTATATGGTTTTCGGATATTAAAATCCAAATTGGTGAAAAAATCATTTTTTTCACCCCATAACAAAGGCAAAAACTCAATTCAGATTTTAAGATCCGAAAATCTCAAAGACATTTTCGGAAGAAAAAAATAGAAGCGCAAAAAATGAGTAGAGTAGAAAAGGTAACAGTGAACATGTGGACCTTTGTATTGTTGCAAACTCATCCCAACATGCATTTTTCTCCCTTTTTTGGTCTTGTTAATAAAGTAATTTTCGACTTTCTTGCTCTGTCTATGTCGAGAATAGACTCTCTCAATTTATTTTCTCTCATATCTCCCAATTGTATTCAATTTCACCATTAAATTATTTTACTTTTAATTTTTATATTAATTATTCATCTCATCTTTATTTATTCAATAACAAGATTGAATACCTTCAGACTTTGTCTGTGAGTTTGGAGGAAAAAATAAATTGAATGTTTCTATTGCTTCAAAGTCTCTATCAATTCACGTGCTTTAAAAATAAAACGAGGATTGAGGTTAAGATCTTTAGAAGCACTCAATTAAGTGGTATGCTTTAGTTCACACACAACCAACATTTTTGTTGTTCTCTTAAGTTCCACGTTGCAAACAAGGTGGAATGTACGTGAATTCTATTTTAATTAATGTCAAACTAATTATAACCCACATAATCATTCTACTTGAATTAGTCATGTGGTGATAAATGCTTCGACTTTTGGTTTTAATTTGCTAATGATTTGGGTCTATATGAAAGCAATTTCATATTATGAACAACGATGATAATATTTTTTCACATATATCTTACATATGAGATTTTTGTGATTTGGTAAAATCCATGTGAATTTTAATTAATTGAAGAATTTGTATTAAGAAATATGTGTTTAAGAATGTATTGTTAAAACTTTGCTTTTGTGACGTTTTTACATCTGCACATGATAAATATGTCTGACGTTTGTAGGTAAGGTGGCAAATGAAGTAGCCAATTTTGGTGGCTGAGTTTCTCTCGTTGCCCATGATTTTAAACGATTTCTTATTAAACGCCACCACGAATGATGACATTGTTTGCAACAAAAATAATAAGGGTATCGTTAACGAGTGCTATCAGGGTACTCTTTAAGTATCTTAAATTTAGTAATTATTTTTTAAAAAAGTCAACTATTATAATTTTTAATGCATTCAATACACAACTTTTAATTAAAAACTACCATTTAAAGTGCTTAAAAAGTGTCTGAAGGCACTAGTTAACATTTCCCAAATAATAATAATGACATTGTGAACAAAACGAGTATGTATGATGAGAAGAGTGTATAGCAAGCAATAGTCTGTAAAACATTTTTTTCAACACACGTTTCTGTCGGTTGAAATTAAAATGAATTTTACTAAATTATGTAGGTTGCTTGTAAATTTAACATAAAATATTTAAATATTAACAAATAAAAGTGTATATGTTATGTTATGATCTCAAAAAAAAAAGTATTTTTTATAAAGAGTGTTTTTTTTGGAAATAACATCTTGCATTAAATAAGATAAAGAACATAGAAACATAAGAAGAAAGAGGAGAGATTAAATTATATTGATGTAATGTTACACCAATATTACACCGTTTAATAGAGTTTTACTCGATGTATATTTTTTAAATTTGACCGTTGGATTGTAAGTTTATATCACATAGATCACTCACGTAAATTTTTACGAAAATATAAAATCATTTGATATGTTTATTGAGATACAACAAGATTAACGGTGTTTTATAAAAGTGCATAAATTGTTAATCTTGATGTATCTCAATAACATATCAAATGATTTTAGATTTTTCGAAAAATTTATGTGAATGATCTATGTGTTATAAACTTACAATCCAACGGTCAAATTTGAAAAATATGCATCGAGTAAAACGATATTGAGTGTTGTACCATTGATGTAACATTAAATCAGTGTAATTTAATCCCTAATGTGTTAGGACATTTCTCATTCACATTCTGAAAACAACATAAATAACAAAGCCAATCAAGATTTAGGCATCACTAAACTTTGAGAAACTAAAACTCAATACAGCATTACCGAACCAATAACTTAATCCAAGCAACCCATCAAATTTCTTTCACATTGTGATAAGTAAGTTGAGAAACCACAATCTTTAAACCTATCCAATAACGATCAATTTTATGAAAAATGTTGTTGACACGTCATCAATGGTTGAAAAACACCAGTAAATGACTGAAAAGCCCCGACGACAGTTAACTGCCGATGAAATGCGAACCCGGTGGCAGTTAACTGCCGAAGCTCTGTTATAAGAACATAACAGAACCTGGGAGTTTCCAAAACTCTATTGTTGCGGATTGAATATCAAGAGGTGCGATTTTTGACAAGGTTAAGTCATTCAGAGCAAATTTCAAGCACAAAATCAAGTAAGTTCATACCATCCTATTGCATTGCTGTTTTGTGATTGATTTGTTACTTATTTTGGTTAAATTGTGACATAATTAAGTTTTGATGATTTTATGATAGTTTAGGTTTAGGTTTTGATGAATTGTAGTAGAATTGTTAGGAAATATTATTGTAGAATTGTTAGAAGTTTTGGTTAAATTGTCACCTAGGTAGGTTTTGATGATTTTATTATTAGATGTTAGTTTAGGTTTAGGTTTTGATGAATTGTTATAGAAATGTTAGAATTGTTAGTTTAGGTTTAGGTTTAAATGAATTGTTAGAATTGTTAGTAGAATTATTGTTAAATTGTCACATAATTAGGTTTTGATGATATTGTTGTATAATTGTTAGATATGTCGCAAAATCAGAATCAGAATCAGAATCGGGTTCAGTTGAACAAAAAGGAGGGTGATGACAAGAAGAAAGCAAAATCACCTATGACATGACACAAAATCGAATGTGATGGTTCCATAAAAAAGATGGGTTCGAAGGTGCCGGTGTACAATCAGTCCAGGCCGAGGAGGAGCGGGAGGACATGCTATTTTGGTCCTCAACCAAAAGAAGGCACCCTAGGAACTGTCGAGGACAACCCAATTGAAATAAGCGACGAGGCAGATGGATAAATAATGTAATGGCTTGTAATAATCTTGAATAATCTTGGAACATTTTGTTATTGAATAATCTTGAATAAACTTGAAGATTTTGAATAAATTTGCGTATTGATTAAATTCAAAGCGAAATTGCGTATTGAATAATTTCGATTAAAGTCGCGTATCGAATAATTTCGATTAAAGTTGCATATTGAATAATTTCGAATAAAAGTTACATTCCGTTACATAAAGTTCCTAAATATGTCCTATCATTACATTACATTTGGGTAGATCCTTCCAACTACAACAATTGTTTTACCTCTGAAATGAGGTAAATTCAAACTGGCCAAACAACAACTCTCAAGCATTCACCTGGAAGTGTTATTGTTCCATTCAAAAGATTAAATTCTTGTTAGCTTGGTTTAAAAGATGGTATTCAAGTGTCAAAAGAATGAGGTGCATTCCTTGTCACTTCAATACCTTCATTTAAACCAAGCTAACAAGAATTTAATCTTTTGAAAGAAACAATAAAACTTTCGGGTGAATGCTTGAGAGCTGTCGTTTGGCAAGTTTGAATTACCCAATTTCAAAGTTAAGACAATTATTGTAGTTGGAAGGTGCATTCCCTACCCAATCACGATCTTTTGGCGGAATCAAACTCTTGAGAATATCTTCAGTTGATCTCAGCAACGTTATACGCATATCGATCCACTGGAACATGTTGTGCTCCCAAAACATGCTCCTTATGTTATCGTCGTTCGTTAATTCCACCCAACTGAATGATATTCTCCCATCGTCGAGCGTTGGAAGTTTATACCGAACGTATTCCACCCTCCCTGTGTCTTCGGGGTTGAATTAATTCAGTTGATCATTGATACCTCCTCTTAACGTGACACCAAGGTGCCGAACCTTCAACCTCCGAGGTTCTCCATCGTTGAATTGTGCATGAACGTCGAACATATCGGCCATTGTTTCAGATGTACACAATAAGAAATTAAAAACAATCAATGAAAAACTCAGTCAAACATTTCATCAAACACTTGGAGTGCAAATTATACATAAACCTTAAAAATCATAACTATAACCCTAAAATGTTTTACTCTAAAAAAAAGAACATAAAAATGCAAAAAATATAACAAAATTAATCAACTTATATCTACTCTTAAAATAAATCATATACTCTTACATGTAAATCTACTTAAAAACTAAAATTAAAAAATAAATATAAAACACCAAAATCTAAAATAACCCTAAAAATAATAACTATAACATAAACATCATGCAAACATTTTAACTAAATTAATCAACTTACATCTACTCAAAAAATGAATTATAACATGTAAATCTACTCAAAAACTAAAATAAAATAATTCTACTCAAAAACTAAAAAAAAAAAACATTTATAACAACTAAAATGTAAGTTAATAGCATTATGATTATTTACTTGTGATTTTGTTGAATAAATTTGGTTGGGTTTTTTAGAGAGATTTTGAGAGAGATTAGAATTTTTTTTAGAGATTGAGAGTAATAATGGATGAGAGAGCTTCTGCCAAATTTGTATCAGGATCGCATCGGCAGTTAACTGCCGAATAAACGAAGAAACTTCGGTAGTTAACTGCTGCCGGTTTCACAATTCCTCGGTAGTTAACTGTCGCTGGGGTATTTCAGTCATTTATATGTGTGTTTCAGCCTTTGCATATGTGCGCACAATTTTCCAATTTTATATCTTTTGGATGCACATATAAATTACACGGGCTCTCGAAGCTGGTTAAACTCACCATATGTGAATCAATTAATCATCGACATCACAAGAGAGAGAGGTTTGCAACTGAATGTATTTCCTTTAATTGACTTGAGAAGAAAGAGCGGTGCAGCGAGAATGAATTTCTTCTAGTGAGATTTTCACTAGATTTTCTCCAATTTAAATCTCATCATTGAAAATTCTATTGCTCTCCTCATTTTATATCTTAAATTATCTGAGATCCAACTAGTAGTTAATATCATTGGAGAGGTGTTAAAAGAGATCGCATGAACAAGTGTTTATAAAGGGGAAGAAAGGGAGGATAATTCTCGCTTCACAGACCAATTTTATGAGTTTGTGATAGGCTGACCACAAGTATTAAGACGATATCAGAGTCTGGTTCAATATCCCTTGAACCACCTCATATCAGATTTTTGTTATCGGGTCACCCACCATTTATATCTAAGCCTCAAGTCCAATGGTGTTGGACGTATGAGGGTGCGTTAACAGTCAGACGATGATGGAAGATGACTTGAACATGTGTTTATAAATGAAGACAATTTTCACTTCACAATTCGATTTTCAGAAGTTGTGTTAGAACTAACAACAATTTCTAAGAAGAGGATCCAAGCTCATTTGAAGCAAACACTATTAGATTCTCATTCAAAACAATATTCCCGGCAACCAACATCTTTCGGGCTTTCCATCAAACACCATGGATGCAAATAAAATAATCCTAGTGGCTAAACTCAAATTTTTAGAAAGAAAAATACTTTTATATTTGGTCAATATTTACCGGAGCTAAATGAAAAAATATTTTACTAAATCATTCATGTTAAATATTGATGTTTTTTTTCTTTTATAAAATCATAATGGCGAAACTTACATACACTATATGCTAAGAAGTAAAGAATATCGGATTCGAACTCACACCATAACATATCAAATTTCTTAAACTTACGAAACATATTGATACAATAATAGTAATATTGATAATGATGATGATAATTATTATTATTATCCTAAATACAAAAGTAAAATGTATTAACTTGAGAGAGTCATTCATCTAATATTGATTAAAATGTATTGTTGAAAAATGTATAATAAATTATAATGATTTATGGATAAATTAGTAGCAGTATTATTTGTCTTTTCTTCCGTTTTAGAATGGTCAACGCATGATTCATTTTGTACGTTCATCTACCATTCTCAATGCGACTGAACAACTAACTCCCACTCTTTCAAGAGCAAAGTACTATTTTTTTTGGTACAAAGAGCAAAGTACTATTAAATAATAGTAATATGGAATTTGGTCTTTTAATTTGGTACAAGGAATTATTTGTTTCAATGTAATAAGTAGTATAAGAAAACGCCCCGATGTATCATGTTCTCTATTTTCATGGTTAATTGTCATTTTTGTAAATTTTAATAGATTAAATTGATCGATTTTTACAATTTTAAAAACCAACATGTTAAATTCTTCAAAAAAAAAAAAAAAACCCAACATGTTAATTTACGCTAAAGAAATGAAAATGCAGTTAAAATAAACTACAGCATATTGTTCTAGACTAACTCAAGATCACGAATTCCATCCGATATAAAGCTCAAAAGCATTGCACAAACATATCAAAACATCGTCTTAAGCTACACTTTACTAACCTGATGTCCCCAACAATATGACGGATTTGGATTCTTATAGAACCATAACGCCTCTAAACATAAATACACATCAACAATCGACGATTTCAACACTAATACTTGTCGATCGAAACTGCCTCTCAACGGCCATCCCAACCACTCTTTCTTCAACTCTATAAATGGATCATTAGACTATAACTCAAGGTACACAAATTCTACCGTTTTAATACCTTTTCACTCTTCCTCTCTTACTGATTTGAGTGTCATAATACTTACAAGTAACTCAACTCGCATCTCGACACTTACTCCTTAACATAAATCTAGTTTTCTATAGTCCATTTTTTTTCACGCCAAGAAGTGAAAAGATGAAAACATATATAATAGCAACCATACAAAACAAAGCTGCTTACGACTATGTGCTCCTAAAGTCTTAACTCCTAACCCACTTTCTTTTCAATTCTTGTTGTTTTCTTCACTGTCTCTTTCTCGCCATTCATGTGGACACCACACCACACCTCTCAAACCATCATTTTCTCTGTACCTTACTCATTTTTAATACATCTCTAAAATATCTTTCAATATCTTCGATTTTACATTTTTTTTTAAAACAAATATCTGCTAGTGATTCGTCCTAATATAGTAAATAAAGAAATTTTTTTGGTAACACATTTAGAGATAATTATTTAATTTATTTTTCCTAAAAAATAAAATTTTATTTGTTCTTTCTGTTTTGATGTTAGCTCCCGATGGCCAATCAAGTATTACAAAATAAAAATACTCCGTTCCATATTGTCGTAAGCTTAAAAGCAGCGTTTTAAAATGCAGTAAACTATTTTAATTGTGACAACAATCATAGATGTGTTTGTGCCACATTTACATGTGAGTGGGACTACATTTGCATGTAACATTTCACCAATTTGATAATTAGAATGTGATCCATGATGGCAATTTAATATCATATCCCAGGAAAAGAACTGTTTATGTTTTAGTGCTGCCCTTCCTTCAAAAAAAAAAGTTTTAGTGCTGCCCTTTCTTATCTTGTTAATGTTCCGAATTTAAGACCATAAAGTTAGTACCACATTTTATTGGTCAAGTTAGGAGTTAGGACCACATTTATAACGGTGATAAGAACATTCACAGCAAAAGGGCCCCAAAAGAGATAATTCAACGATTCATAAATTGAAAAAGAAAATAAAAGACCAGTAACATTTTATTCTTTTCTTTTTTGTTGATAAAAAGTAACATTATTCTTTAAAGGCCAAAAAAGCAAACAAAACCCAAACCGTATGATTTACACCACAAACTTTACAAAGCTTCTCCGTTAAGAAGATATTTACAAACTTGATCTCTCTCTTTCTCTGTCTCTCTTCAAGAACCAATTCATTGTGTTCTTGACCACGATGTTTACACCTAAACATGCACGTGCGAGATTGTCATTTAGCACCATAATTGCTAGGGTTTATGCTATCATTCTGATGTACGTGTAGATCTTGGTTGCCTCAGAAGCTCAATTAGTTTCTCAGCCTGAACCCACCAAAAACAGAAAAACATTATTATTAAAAAAAAAATGAAATGATTGAGATATTAACGTGATTTCTAAATTTCATTATTGTCCAAACATGTGGCACTACTATAGAAAAAAAAAAGACACAACACAAGCCGCATGATAAGCTTCCACGACATAAATAGTTCTTAAAATAATGCTAAACCCATTCAATACGAATATTCAAGATTTTACGAAATATATTATACTACGTGATAATAAATTAATAATAATGCAGGTTTGTCGTATGAACGCAATGGGAAGGATTTTAATTAGACACAATTAGACAATAGAGCAAAATTTGCGGTGGGTGGAGGTCGATTCTGCAAGAACAACGAGTCAATGACGTGGCATTACATGTTCTTCCACCAAAGCAATAAACGGCACCGTGCCACGTCAGCTACCGCAAGTTGAGGGAGCATGGTTGAATTCAAGCTGAATAATTCATTTAATATTTTAAACTAAGTGGCAATGTGTGTGTAAAATTTTTTGATTTTTTTCTATGGTGCTGCATTCTCATCAAGATCGGAATTGAATTCCAACCAATGACATCTAGTTAATATTAAATTCAAACCAATTACCAATAATAAATTCAATGTTTAATTAGAATTATAAACTAAAAACGAATTGAAGAGAAGAACCCAATATTTAGTTAAACTAAAAGAGATAAGTCAAGACTATATTCAAACCACTAATTTTAAGTTGAGCTAGCTTGAGTAAAAGTAAAATTCTAGAAAAGACTCGAGTCATCTAATTCAAAAATTAGAATATTGAATAATTTTTTTGAAAAATTACACTATTAATTAATATTTATATCCATATATAATTAAAAGAAAAGGTAAATAATAATATTCAACCTTTTGTTTGGCGCGATTGGTGCCGGACTGCGTCAAAGCAACCAAAGGAGGAATGGCACCTTCACGAGCCACCATGGATCGAACCGCCACGCTATCTTCACAAATCTGTAACAGAATTACCGCCGCAATTTCCTTCTGTCTCTGCGATCCAACCTCCACAATCTCAACCAACACCGGTACACCACCTTCCTCCACCAGCGCAACCTTCGCCTCCGGCACCGATACCAACACACTCAAAACATAAGCCGATTTATCCACCATATTGGATTCAAAATCCGCCATCAACTCAACTAACACCTTCATTATCCCCGCTTTCACCGCTCTCATCTTATTCTCCTTCACAGAACACAGAGTATACAGCGCCGTAGACGCGTCCTTCTTCCCGCGTATTCCTCCGCTTCCTAGAAGATTCACTAATAACGGAATTGCACCGGATCTTCCAATCGCCGCCTTGTTCTCTTCCACCTGTAATAATTAGTGTTAGAACTTACAATAATCAACGAGAACAACTAATAATCAACAGTTATAACTAACTATTACATCTAATAACCTGAGATAGACGAAGGAGCGCACACGCCGCGTTCTCTTTAGCCGTTGATGTTCCTGAATTTAACGCTCTAACTAACGGCTTAATAGCTCCGGAAGAAGCTATTAGTTCTTTATTCTCGTCGCATAAAGAGAGATTCAAAATTGCAGTAACACCGTATTCTTGAAGTTGCAGGTCCTGTGAAGTAACTAACGAAATTAACGGTTTAATTGCGCCAGCTTTAGCAATTTTGATTCGATTTTCTGGTTTATTCTTGGCGAGTAATCGAATTTCCATGGCAGCTTGTTTCTGTTCTTCGATTGAATCGGAGTGAAGATCGGAGACGAGTTGACGGATGAGGTCATCGGAATTTTCGGAAGCACAGGCGAGGAAGAGTCGTCGGGAGGTAGAAGAAGTGGTGGCAAATTCGCCGGATCTGTCACTGTTGCAGTCGCTGAAAGCGGAGGAAGTTGAATCGTCGTTGATGGTGAATTCGTTGAAACTTCTTCCCATGTATGTGTAACTCTCCGTTCCCATAACTGTATCGGTGTTTGCGTTAGGTTTGGAATCAGGTTCGGAAGCTATGGTTGTGGTTCGGATTGGAGGTTCGGAGCCACGGTGTGTAGACGAAGAAGAAGTGTACGAAAGGAGAATTTATATGGGAGAGAGGGAGATAACATTTTTACATGTGTAACCAAGTCTTGGGGTGTTAGGATGACACGTGTAATTAGAGATTATTTAACTTAATTTACTTTACTTTACTAACTGCACCAAATTCAATTTACTTTACTTACTTTAGTAACTGTACCAAATTCCAATCCAGAAGCACGTGAGAAAGCTCTCCTTTTAAACGCGTGCGTTGAAATATCATTATTCGATGAAGTGTTCTCTAATTTATTTTATTTTATTTCAACTTTTCAAGGTTTAGTAATTTTTTATTTTTTTTTAAAGAAGGACTTAGTAAACTTAGACGAAGTATTAGTGTTTAATATTGTTGTATTAACTCATTCAAAAAAAGAAAAATGATATGTCAACATAAATTTTTTGATGAAACATTGTTCCCTTTTTTAATAAAGAAAAAAGAAGTGATTTATTAAAATACAAGACCATTTACAAAGTCAGATATAATAAAGGGTGGTATTTTTTCAAGCCAAATTCTATTGAGGGCAATCAAATTATTATGAGCCACTTTATTTCCTAGTCTGTTAATATGTCCAAAGTCGTCGGTATCAAAATGCCTTAAATAGTGTCTGTCTAATACTATTCACAAGATTTTCAAAGTGATTTTTGGTTATATCCATCTCGTCTTTCAAATTCTTCACCAACTTCTCATAGTGAAAGTGAGCTTAGCTCAGTTGTTAAAGATAATGTATAATATATACGAGGTTCGGCGTTCAAACTCTGACCACCATAAAAAAAAAATTCCAATTTTATCTTACGAAAGAAGCATTTAAAGATCCAAATCGCTCCAGCTAACACCTTACCATCTTCATCATTAACTTTGGATCAAATACCCTAGATACCATCTTGTTTGAGATTAGCATCACAATTTGCTTTAAGCATTCCTCATTTTTTCATCGATTGTTATTTTCATGCTAGCTGTTCTGTTGTTAGGGTTGGAGTTTCTAGTAACTAACTAATGATGATTATTGATTGCTTGATTATAATGAACTATGCTATTTGTAAGCATTTGATATGGTAGCTTCCTCTGATCTGTCTCTGTCCTAAAAAAGGTGAAGATTCCTGGCGAACCAAATATGTTAAGCTATGGAAACTAGATATATTAGATTGTGTTTCAAAAAAAAAAAAGATATATTAGATTGTCTTCATATAATATATTTATCATATGAAAAAAACCCAGTCATTTTAAATTAATGTTGATATCTTTACAATTGATACCCATTCTGGAACCCAAACCATATTTTCTAGCATTTGGGAGTTCCATCATCGCATGATCCAATGTTTCTATCTCATTATTACATATGGGGCATAATAGAGTGCAATTGAGTCCTTGATACACTTGTGGGCCGCCCAAAGCGTGCAACCTCTAGGCCCATTAAGTTGAATGACTATGTTACTAGTCTTCCTGGCCCAAGACAATAATATTCTCGCATATTCCTGTACTAGAACTTATCCTAAGAGACTGTTAGTGACTCATAGCTGTCAATTTATCATTTCTGTCCTTTTATTTTACTGCCAACATTTTGTCCTTAGACTAAGGGGTCACTATAGACCGCCCCACATGTTGTATAAAGGGATGAATGAGAAATAAATGAGTATTGAATTTCCAAATTATTTAGTCTTTAGTTAACTTAGTATAGCAGTAGCTAGAAAAACCATATCACTGGTGCTTTCATTGCCTTCTCTTCTCATGACAAACACACCGCCCATAACACCACCGCAACCTTCACCTATTGAATCAGCCATCACTGCTTTGGCAGCCAAAGTCGATGCTTTAGCTGATGACCTTTCCTCCCTCCGCCACCAATCTTCCGGTTACAACACCCCACCACCACCCCTTCCACCACCAAGACCACATATGAAACTTAAAGTCCCGCGATTCGACGGTAACGATGCAGTTGGTTGGATCTATAAAATCACCCAATTTTTTGATTTTCATAACACCCTAGAAAACGACCGCCTTGCTATTGCCTCATTTTACATGGACGGACCAGCTCTTAGTTGGTTCCAATGGATGACCAAAAATGGTCTCATCCACTCATGGCCAGATCTGTTGATGACTCTGGAAACTAGATTCGCCCCTTCATTCTATGATGATCCAAGGGGAGCGTTATTCAAACTAACCCAGAATGGGTCGGTCAACCAATACCTCAACGATTTCGAACGAATCGCAAATCGTATTGTTGGGTTACCACACCAATTTCTCCTCAGCTGCTTTGTCTCTGGCCTAGCCCCAGAAATCCGACGCGAAGTTCAGGCCGTCCAACCCATATCCATCCCTCATGCCACTGCCTTAGCCAAAATACAAGAAGATAAACAAAACGATCGCCGCCGTTCATTTCGTCCCAGGACTAACTTCACCCACTTTACAAACCCCACACCTACACCAATCATGTCTTCCTCTTCATCCGCACTACCCACTACAAACCCTATACCACCACCACCACAGCCCCCTTCTACATCAACACCAAAAATCAATTTCAAACAATTATCCCCAGAGGAGCTGATTTCCCGCCGCGAACGCAACCTTTGTTACAATTGCGATGAGCGATTCACCCCGGGACACTGTTGCAAAGGTCGCTTCTTCCTTCTCATCTCAGAAGAAGACGACACCACCTTACCCACTGAACTACTCACAACCGCATCCATAGAGGAAATTACTTCCCCCAACGATTCCGACACTGATGTTCCAGCCCAGCTGAGTCTTCATGCCATGTCCGGCTCTACTACACATAACACCATTCGCCTTTCAGGAACAATCACTAACCAACCCATGGCTATACCTGTCGACGGCGGCAGCACCCACAATTTCATACAAACCCGTTTAGCCAAATTCCTTGGTCTCACCCCCACCCCAACACCAACTCAACTCCGTGTCATGGTCGGTAGTGGTGATACCATAGAGTGCACTCACAAATACACTAACATACAACTCACCATCCAAGGTCATTCCTTCTTTCTGGACCTGTTTGATATCCCTCTAGGAGGGACAGAATTAGTCCTTGGGGCACCATGGCTTCAAAGCGTCAGTCCAATCCTTATGGACTATAAAAAACTGTCACTCTCCTTTACTCATTTGGGCCAACCTATTACTCTCACATACGCGGCTCCCTTCAAACCAAACGATTCATCATACCCACAAGTTAAACGGAGTGTCCAAACCAACGCACTCTCCTCCTTATTCCAACTACAAATCATCCCTTCACCTTCAACAACACTAGAACCTCCACACACAAATCCAACAATCGACACTCTCCTCCAGAAATTCGACACCTTATTTAACCACACCCCTAGCCTACCTCCTACACGACCCACAGACCATCAAATTCACCTCATCCCCAATTCCACACCAGTCAACGTGCGACCCTACCGCTACCCCTACTTCCAAAAATGTGAAATTGAAAAACAAGTCTCCAGTATGCTTTCCTCTGGCCTCATTCAACCAAGTCGAAGCCCTTTTTCCTCACCTGTACTCCTTGTCAAAAAGAAAGATGGCTCGTGGCGCTGTTGCGTTGATTATCGTGCCCTCAACGCAATCACCATCAAAGACCGATTTCCCTTACCAACCATTGACGAACTTCTCGATGACTTGGGTAAAGCCTCTTGGTTCTCCAAATTAGATCTTCAGCAAGGATTTCATCAGATACGCATGACACCAAATGACATCCCCAAAACCGCATTTCGCACTCACCACGGCCATTACGAGTACAAGGTCATGCCCTTTGGCCTTTGCAACGCACCCTCCACATTCCAATCCACCATGAATAAACTTTTCCAACCTTTCCTTCGCAAATTTGCGGCTGTTTTTTTTTATGACATACTTGTTTTCAGCAACACCTTACAAGAACACCTCACCCACTTACAACTCATCCTCACCAAACTCCTTGAAGCACAATTCTTCCTAAAAAAATCCAAATAACCTTTTGGCCAGCGCCAACTTGAATACTTGGGTCATACCATCTCACAAAAAGGGATCCAAGCCGACCCTTCTAAATTACAAGCAATGGTAGAGTGGCCCCAACCGACCTCAACCACCCTGCTACGCGGATTCCTCGGCTTGACTGGATTTTATCGGAAATTCATCAAAGGGTATGCCTCCATCGCATCGCCTCTAACCAACCTCCTTAAAAAAGACTCTTTTATGTGGTCATCAGAAGTAGACCACTCATTCCAGACACTTAAGAAAGCCATGACCGAAGCCCCGACTCTTACTGTCCCTGATTTCACCATACCTTTTGACCTTGAAACTGATGCTTCCGGCAAAGCCATGGGCGCAGTTCTGATGCAACAAAACCACCATATTGCATTCTTTAGCAAACAATTATGCCCTCGCCTCCTTCGTTCTTCCACATATGTTCGAGAGCTCCATGCCATAATAACCGCAGTCAAAAAATGGCGGCAGTACCTCTTAGGCCACCCTTTCACCATTCACATCGATCACAAAAGCCTCAAGGAGCTCATCTCCCAGGTGATTCAAACACCCGAACAACAGGTATATCTTTCTAAACTTCTTGGTTACGATTTTAAAATTCAATTTAAATCCGGAAAATCTAACGTGGTGACCGACGCCTTATCTCGAGTTGACACTCCCAGCCAATGTATAACTTTGACTATGCCCCACTTTTTATTTTTAGAAGATTTTAAAAAATCCCTTCACACCCTTCCTGAGTTCACTACCCTTCACCACAATATTTCCACTGACCCTACAGCTCACCCCGATTTCGCAATCCACCAAGGCCTTATATTCTTCAAATACAAAATCTGGCTCCCTAACTCCCACCCATTCAAAGAAAAACTACTCCATGAATTCCACAACTCACCCATCAGCGGCCATATGGGCATTCAAAAAACATACCTCCGCCTATTTGACAAATTTTTTTGGCAAGGAATGAGAACCGATGTGCAAAAATTCGGGTCTGAATGTTCAATCTGCAAAACCACAAAATACGAAACAAAAAAACCCACTGGCCTCCTTCAACCCCTTCCATTACCTTTTGCAATTTGGGAGGACCTTTCACTAGATTTTATAACCGGCCTCCCTCCATCCCATGGTTTTTCTGTCATTTTGGTTGTGGTTGACAGGTTTTCCAAAGGAGCTCACTTTGGCGCCTTACCAGCTAACTATTATGCATTTAAGGTCGCTGCATTGTTCCTCGATATCATTTGCAAACATCATGGCTTGCCCAGAAGCTTGGTCTTCGACAGAGACCCTATCTTCATCAGCCACTTATGGCAGGAACTCTTCAAACTATGTGGCACCAAGCTCCGGATGAGTACTGCATATCACTGATGTAGCATATTTATGTATATCAAAAGTAAGTATTTATGTATCGTCTCCTCAGGGACTAGTGCGATATCCTGGATTGTTCGACATCAATTACCATTTTAAGTTTGATAG
>Ga0228710_1005473_pt1 | contig 19696 bp, 10 predicted proteins | sample MedpolnodulmetaG_FD_177995 | JGI IMG/M metagenome (GOLD analysis project Ga0228710, IMG submission 177995) | Root nodule microbial communities from Medicago polymorpha collected in Santa Monica, California, United States - pink nodules | ecosystem: Host-associated > Plants > Roots > Nodule... | reverse complement strand
TTAGTTATTATAATTATAAATGATAAAAAATAATATTTTTCTTCAAAAAACAACTCATTTAACTATTAATTTAAATAGTGAGTGTACCGGTACACTCAAATATATTGGGTGTACCATAGAATTTGCCCTAAATATATGCGCATGTCCTTTTATAAAGAGTTTAACATACGTCGGTTACACTCATTTGAGTTGGTTTGGAACCTTGGAATATGATCATTTTTAAGGTCTTCAGTTTGATTATTTTCGGTGTTAAGTTGGGTGGATTAGTTTAACCCATAAAAAAAATTTATGTCAGTTACTACCATTTTATGGATTTTCCAAAAATCAATCAATTTGTTTTTTTCTAAAATTTTATGGATTTTCAAAAAATCAATCAATTTGTTTTTTCAAAAAAAGGGAACGCTTGAATTCAACCATAAAAGACAATATGAATTAATACAAGAATTAATTATGTTTTTGACAAAAAATAATAATTTGTCAAGTGAAAACTGTCAAAACAAAAATTTGTCAAATGAAAACTCTAAAATATTTTCTTGATTAGCTAATATTTATACAATATATAAAGAAAATTACCCCTTTCAACATTTTTGGGTTGAATTTTTCTTTCCAAAAATACCCTCAATTTTCAATTCAAATAACACATGTAACAAATAAATAAGAATAAATTTAAATATTAAAAAATATCTTGTCAATAAAAAATATGTCACAAACACGATATGAATATATATATATATATATATATATATATATATATATATATATATATATATATATGTGTGTGTGTGTGTGTGTGTGTGTGTGTTTCCTTTATCATTTAAAAAGTGTAACAAACTAGAGGAGTATATTTATACTTATTTTTTCATTATCCCAATTATACCCTTAAACAACTTTTTCTATAATAAAGATTTTGTTGTTGGTGTCACTAAAAAAAGAATTTAAATTATATTTTTTTGATATATTGTTGGTATCATTGAAATAGATAATCATGGTTAGTTTGGTTTGTTATAACCAACAAACATTTATATTTTTAGTCTTAATCTAAATCAAAATTTCATAAAAAAACACAGCTCATAATTTTCAAACGTTAGAGCAATAAAAAGAGCGGAAAGACGGGCACGTGAGTGTCCGACTTTTCGCTAGTTAAGCATAAGGTATTTTCTAAGTTACATTTGAAGAGAATTATGTGTAATTTATCCGACAACCAATAAAAATTAGAGTTAAATATATTATTGATTTTTATAAATATGTCAACTTTTCATTTTAGTCTCCCTAAAAAATTTCTTTGGCTTTTAATCCCCAAAAAGTTTTCAATCACAACTTTTGGTCTATACTTTTAAGTCAACTCTTGTGTAGCCTTCATATTTTTGAATGAAAATTTCAAGGAACGTTTAGAAAATTATAAAAAATATCTTCTAAAAAAGATAGAATTTTTTAACAAAACATGAATTAATTCAAAAATTTCAAGGATTGTTTAGAAAATTATAAGAATCTCTTAAAAAAAATAGAATTATTTAAAAAACATGAAATAAATTTTAATTTTTGAGACTCAAAACAATAAAAAAATTCATATTTAATTCATGTTTTGTTAGAAAATATATATTGTTTTTTGCGAGAGGTTTTATGATATTCTAAACATTCATGACAAATTTCTTTTAAAAATATGAATGCTATACAAGAGGGGACTTAATAGTATGAACCAAAAATGATGATAGAAATTTTTTTGAGGACTAAAAATCGAAGAATTTTTTTAGAGGGACTAAACAAAAAATTGGTTTATTTGTAGGGACCAAAAGCATATTTGACCCTAAAAATTAACCACGTAAATAAATTGAAAGATGGTACCCACAAACTAACTTTTACTCAACTTATAAATTTATTCATGTGGCTAATTTTCATTGGTTGTTGGTAAGGATAATTTACCCACAACTTGTTAAAGGTAACTTAGGTCTCACCTAATCATAATTGTGAATGTTAATTTCATTCTCTTTTTTTCTTCTTCTTTTAAATAACCTAGTGGCTTGATATCACATTTTTCAAGGTGAATAAGTGGGGTGTTCGGGGTTCATGCCTCAGTCCTTACATATGTTATGCATTGTCTCTACCAATTAAGATAAGCTCACGGGACAATGTTAATTTCATTCTTAATCAAAAGAATAAAGTAAATAAGCATTGACTTTTGTTACTAATACATAATAAATGAGAGAGAATTTTATTAAATTGAGGATTATTTTTTTACAATTAAATAGAGGAAACTAAAAATAAATATTATTGTAAAAAAACTATAAATAAATAAAAAAGAGTTTTCTTTTGTTTCAAAGAGTCTATCTATGAAACTAACACACACCGAATATAAAGAAGATGTGTACAACAACTTTTTACCGTGCATTGATTGTGTAAAACAATTTATATTTTTGTTAAGTATGTTTAGTAGCTGAATTCACACATTTTTAAGCGTGGAGAAATGGAGAGTCTGAGTTTTAAACTCTGATCTCTATATATTATCGTTCTTGCAAATATTAATTGAGTTGTATTTAAAATAGTGAAAACAATTTTACATTGTCATTTAATGATATTTCACTATTTACATATTTGTTGAGATATTTTGACTACTTTATTTAAATATGATGCTTTAAATATTTTTAGGCTGGTTTTTTTGACTTTCTGAATGCTGCAGTTTTTGGGTCAGTTTGTCTTTGTTCTGGATAGCTTTTTTAAGTTATTGCAACATTTATGTCCTTCTGTTTTGACTATTGCTGATGCTGTAGTGGCAGTTTTTAGGTTATGTTTTGGCTAGTGGCCCTTTCTTTGTGGGCGTCTTCGATTTTGATGCAGGGATATGTTGTTGTCGGCATCGTTTTTGCTGGTTGTGGCCTGTTGTTCGAGTTGTATGTTGTATATTCCTGGCATCATGATTGGGTTTTGTTTTTGGGGTTTAGGTGTGCTGCTTATATACGGTCCCTTTTGTACTTTCTGTTGCTTTTTTTGCGAGTTGCGGGTGTCTCTTACACCCTCTCGTCGATGAATATATTTGTCGTTTATTTTGGGTATTGGAAATGTAAAAAATATATTTTAAATTATTATTTAATTAACATGATTTTAGGGGAAAATTTGTATTTTTTCGTTTTTTATTTTTATTTTTTAGTAGTTTTCCGAGGAATATTTTCTAGGAAACAAATAATTAAATATTCTGAAATTTTCAATTTTTTTTGGCTCAATTAAAAAAAAATGGCGCAATATTTTGAATTTCAAAATATTTTAAATTGAATTTCTAATTTTATTTAATTGTTTCAAAATATTTTTAATTTTGTTTTTAATTTTTAATTGTCACATCGAACTGAACTGTGTCAGTTTTGGCAGTTTTTTTGCAAGAATGTTTCCTAGGTATTTCCTAGCTAACAGTCTGACACAACATTTCTCGGTGCGTCCTCAAAAATTTCCTAGGAACAACTATAGATATACCTAGGAAGTGTTTCCTCAGAAATTTCCTAGGAAAGCCTGCATACGTAGGAATTACGCTTCTATTCCTAGGAAATGTTTCCTAACTAACTTCAATGTTTCTTGTAGTGGACTATATAAATGAAAATTAAAACTCATCAGTTAGCCCTTAATTTAATTGTTGCAAGAATGATGATAAGGATAGGATTCTCTCATTTAAAAGATAAGGAGAGCCTCCTAAGAATAGAGAGATAAAGAAGAGACTTTGATTAATTTTATTGATGATTGTAATAGAGAAAAGACAAGATCTTATATATACAAAAAATTTGTAGATCCTTTTTAATCTATTCTTAATAAACTAGTCAATCCACTTAGGTTTATTGTTGATCTTTTAGGCTGAACTATTGCTCTCTTAGGCATCACGATAGATGTGACCTTGCTCATAACAAAGGATCATTTGGCATGTGCAACTATGAAATTGTGAAATGGAGAATATGGTTTACCTGAAGAGGAAGTGACGGCTACAGTGGAATATGTCAGCCCTACAATAAAATTCATAGTTTTGGTTTTAAAATGTAAACAGTCCTTGCAAATATTAATGAATTGGTTAGTCTCTCTAAAAAAAGTTGTTTTAATCTTTTCAAATATAGTTTTTTTTTTGGTTTACATAGAATCTTTTTGTTTTGATCATTGGTGTTTTGTTTTAGTCATTATAAAATCTATTCATATTGAAATTGTTTTCTATAATGTTCATTTTAGTATGGAATAAAATCAACTATTCTACATATAAAAACGCGATAACAGAAACGCAATCGAAAACGCAAACGTGATAACAGAAACGCGATAACACGATCAGAGAAAATGCCATTAGAGAAAACGCTCTGCCAAAACCAATGAAAACGCGATCGTAATATGTTTCTTATCTCCTCCTAGGGTTTGCGATTTACAATTTGCTTTGCTAGGGTTTTTTAGGCTTTGATATAGCTTTGATAGGATTTGTCGTTTCCGATTGTCTTGTCTCCTATCACTGGCAATCTGTGGCAGTTCATCTTCCTTGTCTGGGGAGGGGCTGTTCTGGTTTCCTTTGTTGTGAGAATTTTGGTATTCTTCTTCGTGTGAGAAGCTAGGGTCTTACATGTTTACCGTTGTTAACACGTTAACGTTTCATTTTCCATTATGGCTGAAATGAGTTTTGATGATCTACATCTGAGTGATGATGACAAATTGATTTTTGACATCAAGGAGGAGTTTGATGAGTCCCAATATGATCCTAACTTGTGTCTTGTGGGTAGATTCTTCATGGACAGACCGATACGCCTTGACAACATGAGGATCCGTATGTCTTAAATATGGAGGTCGGTGAAGGGTGTTGCTATCAAAGAAGCGCAACCAGTTTTTTTTTCTGTTTCAATTTGGACATAAACTAGATACGGACGAGGTTATTAAGAAAAGTTCTTAGAATTATGAGAACCACATGTTGTTGCTGGAAAAGTTACGGATTGGTGTTCCACTGAGCGACATCCAACTGTTTCATACTAATTTATGGGTTCGTGTTTACGAACTGTTCCAATAAGTTATGACGGTGGGGAAAAAAGAAGCGTGTTCACTTCAAGGAGGAAATTCAACAATGTACAAGGATTCTTGAGGCAATTCGAAATACTCCTAATGGTATCAATTCGTCTCGCTTTCAGGATGAAAGTGATCGTCATGCCCGGCTGCTCATTCAAGAGGAGGCATTTTGGAAATATAGAGCTAAAATGCACTGGTTACGAGAAGGAGATATGAACACCAAATTTTTCCACCTATCGGCGGTAGCTCGGAGTAAATTTAAGAAAGTGACTAAGTTAAATAATGATCAAGGGGGTTCGGTTACTACACACACAGACCTATGAGTTGGCAAAACGGTACTTTGATGTTTTATTTGCGCCTAAGGTGGGACTTCACGAATCAGTTCTTAAGCTAGTTCCGGCGTGTATTACAGAGGAGGATAATAACTGCCTTACTACACTAATTACTAAGGAATAACTCAGGAAGGCTTTGTTTCAAATGAATCCTGACAAATCACCTGGCCTTGAAGGCTTTAATCCGGCATTTTTTTCAAAAGTTTTGGCACTTATGCGGAGATGATATTTTTGAGGCAGCCAAGCAATGGTTGGAGAGGGGTTTCTTTCCTACATCGTTGAATGAGACAAATATTTGTCTTATCCCTAAGTGCAATAATCCGGAGTCCATGAGAGATTTATGACCTATTTCTTTATGTAATGTTTTATACAAGATGGTGTCAAAGTTGCTTGCTAACAGATTGCAGAGTTGTTTGGATAAATGTGTTTCCATGGAGCAATCAGTTTTTATTCAAGGTAGGTCAATTCTGGATAATGCCCTCATTGCAATCGAGATTATTCACTCGATGAAGAGAAAGACAAGGGGGTGGAGGGGTGAACTTGCCCTTAAAATTGATATCATCAAGGCTTATGATAGGGTGGACTGGAGTTTCCATCGTGGGATTTTAGCAAAGATGGGTTTTGACGACAAGTGGATCACTTGGATGATGATGTGTGTCAGTTCAGTAACTTACTCTGTTTTAATGAACTTTGATAGAGTAGGTCCTATTATTCCTAGACGGGGTCTTCGTCAAGGCGATCCTCTGTCACCTTACTTGTTTATCTTGGTGGCAGAGGGTTTATCGGCTCTTATCCATCAGGCGGTAGGAAGAGGAGATATGCATGGTATTAAAGTATGTCGTGGTGCACCGGTGGTTTCACACCTTCTTTTTGTAGATGACAACTTCCTTTTATGTAGAGCAACTGTTAATGAGGTTAATCAACTGATGTAAATTCTGCGGACTTACGCGGATGCCTCCAGTCAAGAAATTAATTTAGCTAAGTCTGAGGTGTTCTTTAGTTGCAATATGAGTCAGGTTGCTCAAGAGGATCTGTCTCGCATCCTTGGTGTCCAGATTGTTTTGGGAACCGGTAAGTACTTGGGTCTCCCTTCGATGATTGGTAGGAGTAAAACATCTACTTTTTCTTTCATCAAAGACCGTATCTAGAAGAAGATTAATTCTTGGAAAGGGCGTGCGCTGTCAAAGGCTGGTAAGGGAACTATGATCAAATCCGTTTTACAATATATTCCCTCCTACATTATGAGTATCTATGTTCTTCCTAAGACGGCGGTTAATGATATTGAGAAGATGTTGAATTCCTTTTGGTGGGGGGGAGGTGGAGGAACCGGTGGTATTAAGTGGTTGGCGTGGGATAGGCTTGCTTGCCCAAAGACATCAGGGGGCATGGGTTTCTGAAATTTTGAAGCATTCAATTTGGCTATGGTTGTGAAGCAAGGTTGGAACTTTCTAACAAATGCGACATCGTTGGTTTCTCAAATATTCAAAGCGAGGTATTTTCCTATAACATCTTTTCTTGATGCTAAACTTGGCTTTAATCCTAGTTTTGCTTAGCGGAGTATTTGGATGTTGCGTCAGGTTCTATTATGCGGCTGTAGGTGGAGGATAGGTGATGGGACTCAAATCTGCGTAATGAAGGACCCTTGGCTTCGTAGTGAATATGGAAGTTGGCTAGCATCTCCGCAAAACCAAAGCGAGTACAATTTATTCCCAGCTGATTTGATGATTGAAGAGGGTAAGGAGTGGGATGTTGACAAGGTTTTTAATTTGCTGTCTATTGAGGGTGCAAATTCTGTTTTGAAGACTCCATTGTTCCCTTCGGTCCAAGATGATCAAGTGATATGGCAAGAGGAGCAGAATGGAGTTTACTCGGTTAAGACGGGGTATCGTATTGCTGCGTGTGATGTTGTTCCTACATCTCAATACCAAATTCAAGGTGACTAGAACAAATTGTGGAAAATGCGTTCCCCTCCCAAGGCATGTAACCTGTTATCGTGGATTTTTCGTGGTTGTATCCCTACGTGCGTAAAGCTGGTCCAACGTCAAGTTTCGTGTACAAATCTCTGTCCCTGGTGTGGTCTGGAAGCTGAAACAGACTGGCATGCTTTTATTGGGTGTACAAGAGCAAAGGAAAGTTGGTCTTCTGCAGGACTTTCAGAGTTGTTGTTGCCTAGGCAACATCATTTTAATACTTTGCAGGAGTTAGTGTTTAATATTTGTAGCCGTGAGAGTGCAGATGCAGCAGGCAGGGTTGCGGTACTGTTATGGCAGATTTGGTCAGCAATAAATGATGTTGTGTGGAATGATACTCGTGAGACTTCAATTACAATTGGTGAACTAGCAGTTAATGGTTGGCAACAATGGAATTAGGTGCAAACTATGGGGGAGTCGAGCCATCCTACATCTATGTCCCTGCAATCTAACAACAGTTGGGAACCGCCGGGTTACAGATGGTTGAAATGTAATGTCGACACGGCAGTACACCAGGCTGGAAGTGTTTATTCCATAAGGTGTTGTTTCCAGAATTCTGAGGGGCGGTTTGTTCATGCTCAGCCTGCGTGGAAGGTTGCGAATTTGACAATTCTCGAAGGGGAAGCTTGGGCTCTGCATCATGCTATTCAGGTAGCCATTGATAAAGATTGGCATAGAGTGATTTTTGAATTAGATTCAAATACGCTTGTGGATTGTATCTCTTCCCCAACATGTGGCAGGTCCGAGTTTCATACATTAGTTTCTCTTATTAAGTCTATTTTAGTTTTACATCCCGACTTTGAGGTAAAGTTTGTTAGGCGACAAGCGAACATGGCTGCTCACACTCTTGCTAGGACGGCCTGTTCTTGGGCTTATCACCGTGTCTTTGGGATTTGTCCTCCTTGTATTGACACTATTTTAAGTAATGATATGAATTAAGTTTGCTTTGGTCAAAAAATAAAATCAAATATTCTACATTTTTTTTAAAGATCAAATATTCTACATATTATTAGGATGAAATCCAATATGAGTCAATTTTGCAAGGATTAAAACAGAACAACAAGGACAAGAATTAAAAAATTATATATTTACAAGGACTAAAACAAAAAAAAAATATTTATAATGACTAAAACCAAAATGTTTGATATTTGCATGGACCATTCGCATAATTAGTGACTAAATGGGTCTTCACTCTAATAATTATATTTTGAGTATTATTTTAGTGACGAATAGAGCAAAAATTGATAAGACCAAATGAGTCTTCACTAATAATTTCTTGCTTTCATTAAAAAAAATTGATGAGTTATCGAAGAACACTTTAAATGGTAAAAAATCTCTTCGGACTTAATCAAAAGTTAGGAGTTCAAATTCAACTTTAATAATACAGCAGTGTTAAATCTTTTGAGAATACCAACCCTAGATTCCTCGAGGCAATTTAAAAATAAAAAATAATACGGAGGACGTTTTAATGTGTTTCCTTTCCAGCCAACAAGCGCAGGAATGGAGATGTTTGCAACAATCCTTCATCCCACTCAATCAAGCACCAAATCAAAAATAGTTTATTTGGCATTTTCCATTTTTCAATCATTCCAAAATTAAATCAACATACCAAAAAATATGTAGTCTAAATATAGAATTGCATATTTGCTCGTGTTTGGTTTTTAAAGGCAATTTGTATGTGTTTTTTATAATGTGGACTCTAATTTCATTATAACCCCTAAAAATATACTTTGAGATTGATATCGGAGAAACTTTGAAACAAGCACAATCCAATATTTTAAATCAAGATCATCTGACCAACTCAAATGTGTTTCTAGTTCAAATATATTAATTTTTTTTGCTTTAACTTTTTTAGTGACTATAATTCACTTTTAAAGTGAATAAATGAGGTGTTTCAAGTTGAAACATACAACAATGTATTATCTATGTCAACCGATATAACATCAGTATAAAATATCAATCAATATATTTAAATAAAATAATGATATAGTAGGATTTGATTGCCTAATGAAACAGGTAATGACTAATGAATGATAATGTTCACATAAAAGGTAATAATAATAATAGTAATAAATTCTCCTAAAATATAGTAATAAAATAAATTAAATTAAAATGAAAAGCACAAAATTTGAAAAGGGTAAATTTTTGTCAAACAAAAATAAAAGGAAACAAAATAAATTTAGAAATGGTATGATTTGATGATAGTCCAAATTTGTTAGCCAAAAAACCGCATCGTGGGTATAGTCCTTCACTACGTGTGACACTAAACCAACAATAAATCCACCACCATTCACAACAACAACGTATTTTCAGGAACAACAATGATGTCGTCGTGTAATTCTTCTCCGTGTGCAGCGTGCAAGATTCAGCGTCGAAAATGCACAAAGGAATGCATTTTTGCACCGTATTTTCCGCCGGAAAATCCTCAAAAGTTTACCTACGTTCACAAAGTGTTCGGTGCTAGCAACGTGGCAAAGTTACTCAACGAGGTTGATGCTTCTCAACGTGAAGATGCTGTTAAGTCTTTAGCTTATGAAGCAGAAGCGCGTTTGAGAGATCCTGTTTATGGTTGTGTTGGTGTTATTTCTCATCTTCAGAATAAGCTTAAGAATTTGCAGAATGAACTTAATGTTGCTAAGAAAGAACTTGCTACTTATGTTGGTCCTCAGATCATGCTTCCTACACCGATGACGGCGGTGTCGAGTTCTTATTTTTCTGTTACTTCTTCTGTTCATCAACAGCGTCAAGAATTTTTCACTTTCAATGCTGAAAACTCGTTTTCTAACAACTTTCAGATGAACCCTTTTCAGAATCAGTTAATGGTTTCATCATCATCATCATCACAGGCACAATCTTCACAACCCATCAACCCATTTTTGTCAAAGAAGGTGTTCAAGGCAGAAAGGGACAACCTTAGAGAGGGTATGATCACTGTTCCATCTATTTGTTTGATTTACCATTTTTGTCCTTTTTTGTTTGTTGTTTTTGTTAAATATTCTAGTAGGTTTTTAGGTTTTTAGGTTTTGATATTTGAATGGTTCTGTTAGGTAATCTTATATGATGATTTTCATAGTTTTCAACACTTATATGCTGGAAGTTTCAATTTTTAAGGGTTTAGTGAAAGGTTCATTCATTGGTATTCCATTCGTCATAGTTATATGCTGAAAGCTTCAATTTTTAAGGGTTTGTTGAAGTGTTCATTCATTGGTTCCCATTCATCATAGTTATATTATGATGTTCTTTTCAGTTTTCAACACTTACGTGCTGAAAAGCTTCAATTTAAGGTTTTGCTGAAATTTTCATTCATTGTAATTCCTATTCATGATGACTCTAATAGTACAAAGTTAACCTTGATTTTGCTTGTACATTTTTATCTATTTTTTAGATTAGGGAAAAAAAAATCATGTGTATACACCTTATGGTGAAACTATGAATTGTTAAGGGTTTACTAAGTGTCAATTTTTAAGGGTTTGCTGAAAGGTTTATTCATTGTATCCTTTTCATCATGCTTCTAGCTAAGTATTAACCATTATAGTTGATTTTGCTTCTTGTTCACTTTTTTATCTACTTTTTAAATTAGTGGAAAAAATGTGTGGAGGAGAAACAAAATAAATAAATTAGGCATTTGAAATTTATAGAAACTTTCTATTTAGAACCATGATTTGTGTATTCACTGTTAAAACACGTTCTCATCATTCCTTTTTCTTTTTATGGCCTTTATTGTGATGGATTTCCTGTAATTAATGTTAATTAATCAAGGGTTAGTACTTGGTATCATCTGATCATCATTTCTCCCACATAAAAACAAAGGTTAGGGTTGGTACTAGATATATGAAAACACATATTTATCAAAACTCCATTTTCAACTCGCTCCAATACTTTTATTGATATACCAAAGTTTTATTTAACAAATGATCATGAATAAAATACTATAAAGGTATCCATAATGGTGAATGTTTCACCTATTTGGTACCACGACGCTAAATATGTGCTCTTTTAGGATTGTCTAAGCATCCTTTCATAAAAATAAGTTTAATTGATAGGAACTCTTCTATTTTATTTGTGTACATTATGAGTCAATTTTGACATATATACTTTCTATTTATGTACTTCAAATGCTTTATTAATATTTATGTCCATTATGAGTCAATTAATTACTACCTTAATTTTCTTTCTAATGTCTTTAATTGATTCTGATTTTCTTCTGCAGCTTAATCTTTACCGGTTTGAGGCAAACAGGTGCAAAGGACCAAAAAGTGATACAAGTTTGCAGTATAAGAAAGGAAGCTGGGAGAGATATATAGGGGTAGGGGCATGAGACTGACAAATCCTGCACTGTATTTTGAGTTTGAACTTTTCTGGACATGATTTTCGAGGTAGATATTTTAGAATAGGGATCGGCATCGATGTTTTGAGAACGGTTTTGCTATGGGAGTAGTACTCAACTGAACTTTTATCTGTTTTAGACAAAATTATATGATCGAAGTTAAAACCTTTTCTTGATATTTTTTGATGTCATCCCTGTACAATATTTAGACAAATCTCTCTTGCACCAACACCATGTTTTTATGTGACCTCAACATTCTACCTCTAGAGTGTGATTATAACTAGTCGTATTGTTATTTTATGAGGAAAAATGTGACAAATTAACTAAGTGATCAGATTGTTATTGGTTAAATTACATGAATAATATCATCAAAATATAATTTTATAACACTGTTCCTTAATTTGTTTTGGAGAAATATAATTGGAGATGTCAACACGTTGTGTCCTATATGTGGAGTTCCCAAAATCATAACTATATCCACATGCTGCACAAGTGAGATTTTTTTATTTTATATTTTATGAAATGTTTGGTATGAAGTTCATGGATGGTTAACCGCCTCCTAAGCTAAATGTTAAGGAGCGAACGACAGTTACCTATTGTTGGGGGTATTGAAGGTAAATTTGGACGCGTGAGAGCAATTTCATAAGCTTAAAGAGCAATTTTCTTAATGTTTTGAGCTAGTTGTAATGATATCTAATCTAAATGAATCTTTTTCAGAGCAAAGAGTGAATATTGTATCATTGTAGACAAAGGTGAATGAGTTTGATTTCAACTGTTCCGGGTTTCCTACGTATGTAAAGAAAATCCACAACAACTGAAAGCATGAGTGTAAATTAGATAGGAGTAAGAATATTTTTGCACCTCCGTAAATATTTTATCTTTTTGCAAACGTTATCCCATGATTTTCTAACACTCATGTAACACATAGTTTTCTCTTCATCTCTCGTTATTCATCACATCATCAACATTATGCATAAACAAGAGCATGATTCCTATTCACTTTACGCATAAACCAAACCCATGACAAAGTTTTTATACCAATCAAGGTCTTCTCCACATTTCCAAAGTAATCATCAAACATGATGTCTGATAATCCAAATACTCCATGTTGTGAAAAGCCAAATTAATCCCTTGGCCTTCTTACAAATCTTTTCTTTGATCACCTTTCTTAACAGCAAAAAATGTGAATGCCCAGAGTTACCAACATGAACCTTCACCCCCAATTAAAAACGTCAGCCCACACCTTAATTAACAACAAATTCACATGAGAAAAATATATGGATTCAAGGCTCAACAGTCAACATCCCTAAAGCATATATAACACAAGAAAATATATGGATGCAGATTCAACCTTCCTGGAGAATATAACACAAGGAAGACTATGGATATTTGAAACTACACCTCTCTATGCTAACTCATCTTTAGTTAGAACATGGAAGTATAGATGAAAATAATCTTCATCCAAATGCTTGAATCGTTGAAGTTAGATTTCCATAAATGATTGATAGCTTTATTTACCTCATGACCACCAATAGTTTGATATGCACGTAAGACATGAGAACTTTGTAGTCCAATTTGACCGAGTATCCTTGCAAAAAAAAATCTAGGAACTTTGAAAGCTATGTACAATCCAATAGGCTTGTAAACATAAATCTATCGAAAATTACGTTCTGATAGGTTGAACAATCTAGGAACATGGACAACACACATTATCTTTCATTGAAAGAAAAAAAAATCTTCATTATATATAGATTTTGGCTTACAAGGTAATTACTAGGCCAACTAGAACACAGCCTAGTTTTAAATAATTTAAAAAAGTAGTTTTAAATAATTTAAAAAATTGCTCTTTTCTATTTTATTTTGATAGGTTTACCCCACACTTAACAAATCTACCCCTGCATTTTTTTTTTCTTTTCAAAAAAAGTTATTAAACTATCATTTCTTAATGTAAAGCGGACAGACAAACACATTACTATTTGTCTTCCCATTAGTAAGTATAAAAATTGTTGCCTATCATATGTTTTGGAGACACTTTAAAAACCATTGCATGTCCTAAGTATTGTGAAGTTGATGGGCCACAATTTGAAAAAAATGGTGCCTCTCCTAAGAAGTTTGTCCACACTTGAATAATTGTTGCCTATTGTATTCTATGGGAACGGTTTTTTGGCTGTGCTGAAGAAAGTGCTGCCTAAAATCCCCGAAGATGAAATTGGGAAATTGTCCAATCGAAGTTAGCTCAATTGACATGTTACGGCCCTTTATAAGTTTATAAACATGGAAAATAAAATACAGTATGGATGTGGGTGGTAGCAACATTGTATAAGATACATCTCTATACTTTAAGGTGTGTTCATGCTTGTTGTTTATAAATTTATAACGAGAATACAAGATTTTCAGTGACCCACTCTGGAATTTTTTTGCAGTTGTGTCTATCTATATGATTGCAGAGAACAAAAGAATGTTGAACAAAAAAGAAAGGTAGCATCTACACTTTAGCCACAGGTAAATCGTGGCTAAATTTCGGGAAACCTTTCCACTACTATTTTGGTTTTGCAAGTCCTCTTGGTTCTATATTAACAAAAAAAACTAAGTCTTCTTGGTTTTGGGTTGCAATAATTCAAATTAACGGAATCTACATTTTTTTTAAGGAATAACGGAATCTACATATTAACCGTGACTAAATTTCTAAAAATTGTTCCCAAAAGATTATGCTTTGCAATTTTGTCCACCAGAAAAAATAGCTCATGTTTCCTGGTAATTTATTCAATTTCAAAAAATTTGTACATACCAAAAATATTTTGTGGGAATAATATCAAACAATATAAGGGTAAAATTGATATTTTTTATGGTTTGTAGTAGTGAAGGTATAAATGTAGAAATATAGAGTAAAATTTTCCTTTAACGTTCAAACGAGAGTTTAAGAGATGTTTTTTTTTATCAAAAAGAGATAGTGTATATTTCATCTAGGGGACCCTTGTTATATAAGTGTCATGGATAGGGTTCAAAGCCTCAAGAACATTTAAGTGGTTGCCATAGATGCAATACAAACCACGAATCACCATGTGTTGAATACGATGTCCCCTGCTTCATGTGATGGTGTAGACTTGAGTTGTTTCTTGTAAGGAGATCATTTAATTGGACCTAATTGGCAGGGGTGGCCCTGAGGGCGGGAGGAGCCCAGGGCATCATTTTCATAGGGGCACCAAAATTATTATTTTTATGTAGTAATTAGTACTACATAGATATATTTCTTTCTAAATTACTTTGATTAATTATATTGAAAATATGTTTTTAAAGAACCTTGATTATGAAAGAATCTTTTGCAATAAAAAATACAAGGAGAAAGACATTCAAATAATTAAAAGGACATAATTATATTAATTCGTCCAGGGCACTAAAAATCTTAGGACCGGCCCTGCTAATTGGTATCATATTGGGTATGTGGAATGTTTAGAGAATTATATTTGTTTTAATATTATTATTCAGTTGTCACAGAACACTGGCTTGTTTCTCCGATTTTAAAGTTTGTCCACGTAATAATTCTTGTATGTGATGTGTTTCTTTCTATTTATAGTTTTTTTGAAAAACTTGGAATTCGACCAAAGGACTGACGAACTTCGAGGGGTTCAATCTTAGTGTCTATTTGTATGGGTCTCATTTAAATATAGAGTACAGATTTGTTTGGACCAACCCACCAAAACTGGAATAGGGGAAATCAAACCTAAGAACATAAGAGGAGCACACTTTAAATCTCAAGTCAACACCATATCAATCCATGTGAATTCTTAATTAATTATTCTCTTGTTATTTATTTTTCTTTCCCAAAATGGCACTAGGTTTAAAGTTCGGATATCTCCCCCTTTCAAAGCTCATAAGTTTTTATCATCAAAACCTAACCTTGCGAAAATAATTTCAGAAGTGATTGTTAACGTCCACTTTAAAAGGAAGAAACACAGACAAAGACAGAACAATGTCCTGCCAAACACGGAATGCACATATAGCCACTCACAAAGGATAAAATTAGGTCAATGGAAGAAAAATATGCATAAATAACACTTATTAATTCCCCATACACTGCCAAGTGTGTTCCATTTCAACCACCCTAACAATCAATCATCATCATATAATAGTATATGCAAAACCATGCAAAAATATACTATTATCTAGTATTAGATCATAATAACTAATTTTCTTACACACTAATTAATTTCTACACTCCTCTATCACATATCTCTATCTCTCATTTTTAAATTACACACCTATTACATTATTTTCTCCTCAAAGTGTGATTACCATAAGGGGTGAGAAATTAATCATCATACACACATATATTTACATAATAGAACAAGCATTTGGATTTTCATCACTGAACATTTCAACATAGCTATCATCAAAGGTGGACTCTTTTATGTTGGAAGTGTCACCAACCTTTCTAACCATATTAGGAGGTGCCTTCTTATCATAGGCTTGAGAAATATAAGGGTGAGCCACCATAGTGTATGGAACATAAGGCCAAAGCTCAACCTTCTTCTTTGTTGATTGAGCAGCTTTCAACACTTTTTTTGGTTCAACATATCCACTAACTGTTACTTTCTGCTGCTTCAAGTCCACATCCACTTTCTTAGCTCCTGTTCAAATTTCAAATTATTTTCCAATAAATGAACTAAAAACAATATGGACAACCTGATGCACTAAAGCTCCCGCATACGCAAGGTTCGGGAAGGGGTCCCACCATTTGGTGGATTGTACGCAGTCTAACCCTGTTTTATACATAAGAAGCTGTTTACAGGACTTGAATCCGTGACCTTTCAGTCACATGACAACAACTTTACCAGTTGCGCCAAGGTTTCCCCTCAAATGAACTAAAAACAATAATGCATAATTTTAAATTGCGGTCTGCAACTACAGTTGCGCAATATAAATGCTTTAGAGATTTCTACAACAGCGTCGCAACTGCAATTGCTGCCACATCGATAGTATGTTACTGCAATATCAAGACTTGCAACGTAACTGCGACTGCAACCGCAATTTGAAATGATGCAATGATTTTTAAGGAGTGAAATGAAGCATATATAGAAGAAAAAGAAAAAGTACCTTTAACACCAGAAAGGACATGCTTAACCTTGCGAGCACAACCTTCACAGTCCATTCTGATTTTAAGTGATACAGTTTGAGTTTGCTTCTTCTTTTTCTTTTTTGTTCTACTGAGTAAATCAGACAAGTATTCTAGAGTACCTTGTACCCCCATTTTTCTACTTCTTCTTGCTTCCCTTCACAATGATATGCTAGCTTGCTCTTATATATAATTCAAGAAATAAATTACTTTGGCCTTTCCTTTTATATATAAAGAGAGAGAGTGACACAACAAAACCGACCACTCTAGTTTGTTCAAGTATAAGAACAAAAATTATGGCTTGATTTGAATAAAAAATTGACCGATTGAAGTGTCTGAAAATATAGAAAGGACATGAGAGTTAAATAATTGACAATGTAAATTAAATACCTTAAGTTCCTTGATTTCTTTGACTTTATATGTATACGTATATATGTGTATTTATTATGTTACATGTCCTGATCATCGTACAGGTGGACAAATAATGTACATACATATTGTATATGGAGGTGAATCTATTTCATATATATTCAATGATCAATATATAGATTTGTTGGGCTGTCTCAGTCCTGCTAGAATATTCTAAGATTTGTATTCAAATTCAATTGCCACCTTAATGAAAACCAAAAATGATACGACCTTACAAGTTATAACCAAACAACACAACATAAAATTAAAAAGAAGAGTAGTATATAATGTCTCATTTTTGTGGAGTTTATCCATCAAGTTCTTGTAAATTGTGAGTCAGAATTATCACATTAAATGAAAAAGTCAGTGTTGAATAACATATAAGTGAGAGAACTTGATGCAGACAAATTAGTGTGCATCGAATATAAAGCGGTGCGCAAGAAAGGCTCAATGGGAATATTGCAGATTGGACATCCAGTATCCGATTGACTCGAATTATACCTTTTTGGAAAAATCCAAAACCGAATTTTTATTATTTCAGCACAACTTTATTATTTTTCTGTTTTTGTTTCAGTTTGTTATTTTCGGCCCATTACGGTTTGTTATCAGTTATTTCCTTAGTATTTAAGCTAAACATTCGTAACCTAAGAGGCAGTTTTTCATTCAAAAATTATCGAGAACTTTTCTCAATTATGGTGGATTCCATAAACCCTTTTTTGACCGATTTTTCGCTTGCAAATTGTCTGTTTATCTTTTAGGTTTAGCGCTTGATAATCCTTGCTTCTGTTCTACGTCAGAACTCATGTACAATATATTTGCTAAAATGACAAATTTTCTGTGATACCAAACATGCACTTAACTCAATATAATGATCCTCGTGTAATTTAAGCTCAATATAATGGCGTGGAGTTGGTAAACCATGAATATGTTTTATGTATCATTAGTCAAACAAAACGCGGATTTGCCTCCATAATTAAGGATTCAAATCTATTGTATGCATTAGAATTACTACTTTGGAGAAGAAAAAAAAAAGAGTTTAATGCTTCAACTACACGAAATTTACATCATGATAACCAAAAGTTATGAAAAAATCCACCTACTTTTTTGTAACAATATGCATGAATAATTGATGATCTATAGACTTGGATGGCATCTGGATTTGACAAGTTGCAGAAAGGTGTGGCTGATACTTGCTGATGGTTACATCAATGGTGGATTTGCAAGCCAAATGGCAGCATGAAGTTCATAATTTGTCCAGTAGCAATTGTCCACTTATGAAATTACATGGTTGATTAATTGATTGAGGAGTTTAAATAACAAGCTATGACGATAAACTATGTGAATAACTTTTATATTAGTATTTGATATTTGAAGGATGTCTCCCACTCGCATTAAATGAGAAACACTCAACATGTTTGGATTCACGGTTTAGAAATATGTACTTTTCATTTTTAAATTACGAATAATATAAGATATCTTGTTAAAATAACGTTAGTGTGATTAAAGTATTATACGATCATTTATCATGTTATTATTTTAATTTAAAAAAATATTTATTCTTAATTTTAAAAAATTAAAAAAGTAAGTTATTATATTCCTTCCTCTTCTAAACCTTCCACCCAAACACACCCTTGAGGTTAAAAATTTGAATCATTACCTAATATGCATAGTTTTAAAACTCGGACCGGTTATTGACTCGGTGAGGTTACTGGGTCACTGGGTCATTGGTTGAACCATTGAGTCACTGGTTCAACCGCATGATAAAACCGGATTTAATCAGATGACTCGGTTGTATAACTCGGTCATTAAAAAAAATTATATGTATGTTAAACTAGATCAAATTGAATGACTTGGTCTGTAAAAATTTATAAAAAAGAAAAACTCATGACATCTATATTAATAATTTTATTTTTTTTTGACAAATTAACATAATTTCAGAGACTCTTTTTCAAATATAAACTTATCTACAATAACATAAGTAGGTAAAATATTTTCTATCTTTTTTATATTTTTGTTTAATATATTTTATGAATAATCAATAAAGTGATAATTTTATAAGATATTTTTTTGGGTAGTGATAATTTTATAAGATCTAAGTGTAGGTGGATTCTAGGGTGAGGGTCCAATTAGGTCCCTCACCGGTGAACCACGAGAAAAACACCAATAGATTAAATAAGTGGTTCAGATTTATTTAAATTAAAAGAGGGAACATGTAGAACTGCTCACATTCAATCATATCCTGCAATGGTTTCATCCGTTGTTAACCGTAATTAATTGTTACGAACCGAACCGAATCAAACTAAACCATTACAAATCAATTAATTCCAACTAAGAAAGTTAAGGTAAATACAAAATGACAAAGAATTTTTCCTTTGCAGTACCGTGAAAAGGAAAAATTGCATCGAAAGAGTGACGGACGTATGTACAGAATTTGCTTCATTTTATGTTTTGTTTTGAAACTATCCCATTTTTGTGTTGAAGCCGTTTAATTTTTGTTTGAAATAGAAACTGCTTCATTTTAAAAGAGACAAAATAACATCAT
>Ga0228710_1005472_pt1 | contig 19696 bp, 14 predicted proteins | sample MedpolnodulmetaG_FD_177995 | JGI IMG/M metagenome (GOLD analysis project Ga0228710, IMG submission 177995) | Root nodule microbial communities from Medicago polymorpha collected in Santa Monica, California, United States - pink nodules | ecosystem: Host-associated > Plants > Roots > Nodule... | reverse complement strand
ATTAAGTCAAAACAATTTTTATGGACACCTTTCATCCAATTGGGGAAAGTTCCATAACCTGACAACCTTCAATATTTCCAATAATAATATATCAGGCCATATACCACCAGAGATAGGAAAGGCACCCATCTTGGGTTCACTTGACTTATCTTCAAACCATCTCACAGGGAAAATTCCAAAGGAGTTAAGCAACTTATCTTTGTTCAACCTCTTGATAAGCAACAACCATCTCTCCGGAAACATTCCTGTAGAAATATCATCCTTAGAGCTTGAGACCTTAGACCTTGCAGAAAATGATCTAAGTGGATTCATCACAAAACAACTTGCAAATTTGCCTAGGATATGGAACTTAAATTTGAGCCATAACAAACTCATAGGAAATATTCCTATTGAATTTGGAAAATTTAAGGTCCTTCAAAGCCTTGATCTTAGTGGAAATTTTTTAAATGGAACAATACCATCAATGCTTACACAGTTAAGATACTTGGAAACATTGAATATCTCACATAATAATCTTTCTGGTTTTATTCCCTCAAGCTTTGATCAGATGTTCAGCTTGACGTCTGTTGATATATCATATAACCAATTGGACGGTCCACTCCCCAACGTCCGAGCTTTCAATAATGCAACAATTAACATGTTGAGAAATAATAATGGCTTGTGTGGTAATATCTCTGGCTTGGAGCCTTGCCCAACATCAAGAAGTAAATCGCATGATCGTAAGATTAAAAAAGTACTATTGATAGTTTTACCTCTTGTACTAGGAACTATAATGCTAGCAACTTGTTTCAAATTCTTATATCATCTATACCATACATCAACCATAGGAGAAAACCAGGTAGGAGGGAACATTATTGTACCTCAAAATGTTTTTACAATATGGAATTTCGATGGAAAAATGGTTTATGAGAACATTTTGGAAGCCACACAAGATTTTGATGACAAATATCTCATTGGAGTTGGAGGGCAGGGAAGTGTTTACAAAGCAGAGTTACACACAGGTCAAGTAGTTGCTGTGAAAAAGCTCCATTCAGTTTCAAATGAGGAAAATCTCAGTGCAAAATCATTCACAAATGAGATCCAAGCTTTGACTGAAATTCGACATCGTAATATTGTGAATCTGTATGGATTTTGCTCACATTCACAGTTGTCATTTTTGGTTTATGAGTTCGTAGAGAAAGGTAGTTTGGAAAAGATTTTGAAAGATGATGAAGAAGCAATTGCATTTGATTGGAATAAGCGGGTGGATGTCATTAAAGATGTAGCTAATGCTTTATGCTACATGCATCATGGTTGCTCACCTCCAATTGTTCATCGAGATATATCAAGCAAGAATATTCTTCTGGATTCAGAATGTGTGGCTCATGTCTCTGACTTTGGAACAGCTAAGCTTCTTGATCCTAATTTAACTTTCTCGACTTCATTTGCATGCACATTTGGATATGCTGCTCCAGGTTAATTTTCCTTTAATCCTAATGTTTAATATTGCTACTTAAACTTTTGTACATGATATATCTCCCATTATAGCCTCTCTTGTACATGACTCCTATTTTATTTCGTTACAGAACTTGCATACACTACGAAAGTAACCGAGAAGTGTGATGTGTATAGTTTTGGCGTACTAGCACTGGAAATACTGTTTGGAAAACATCCTGGAGATGTTATACCTTTATGGACTATTGTTACCTCTACACTTGATACTATGTCACTGATGGATAAGTTGGATCAACGTCTCCCTCATCCTTTGAATCCCATTGTTAAGGACATAGTATCGATTGCAATGATAGCTTTTACATGTTTGACAGAAAGTTCACAATCTCGCCCAACCATGGAGCACGTTGCCAAGGAGCTTGCAATGCCAAAGTTGGTTCACACAAACAGCTAAAAGATTATACTAATTCAACATGCTCGAGTTTTGTTATTCCTTGTTTTTTAGTTCTGTAAAACTTGTTGAACTTGTTTGTATTATAAATTATTCGTAAATTTGTTGTTTCTCTTGAGACATTGAGATTTCAGATGTACACAACAATATTTTGTGACATTTTATGCTAGAGTATTTAAAATTTTGTAATCATGATTAGGGGGCAGACTACTATATTGTCCTACTGTTTCATCTTTTCCACTCCAACAACACTCACTCTTCTTAAGTAGTTTACTGTCATGGCTTCCAAGTTGTTTACTCATTCATTAATCAGTGGATTACTTTAATTTCAATTTTGTTCGTTTTGTTGGAATATATGTTGAAATAAGTTGAAATAAGTTGTTTACTCATTAATTAGTTGATTACTTTAGTTGATTACTCAAGTCCAACAGAGTGAAATATATAGCACCACTCTAAAATAAACTTAGAAAGTAATAAGAACAAAAAAATAAAAATAAACTATTTGGATGATAAAATCAAAGTAGATATGAATTATCTTTTTGGGATGTTTATTCTAGATAGGAAAATGAGTTTTGTATAAAAAATGAATTTTTTTAATAAAAAAATAAAATAAAATGTTAATATGTGAGTGAGTATCTTCTTAAGCAATTGTCGTTTTTATAGCAATGTAAATTCAATATATGGCTTGTTTTTTATAGATTAAAAAAATGGTTTTACCTTCAATAATTTAGAGATTATTTTTTAGAAACTTTATGCAAAAGCATAATCAATTTTGTGTTTGTTTATTAGAAAAACAATCATTTCTTTGAAAAACAATTTAATTTAATTATATGAAATTGATTTTTTGTAACAAAATTACATTCATCTTTTGATACTTATTTTATCCCCTCTAAAAAAATACATTTTTATTTGGTAAAAATAATAATAATACATTTTTATAAATGCATATTCAAACCCCAACAACATACAGACATATATAATCATTTATGAAGTGAATTTAAACATGTTCTAACAATAATCACTCATCAATTCATGGTTTACACTTGATTAAGCAAAAATCATCAAAACAACTTATCACTAAGACTCAACATGACTATGAATGCATGGACTTCCAAGTAAAGACTTGACATTTGACAATGCACAAATCACCAATTCTATATTATACAATTTACACCATCATATAATATCTTCACCAAAATTCACCATTGCACTATCAAGCATTTACACCCATACGATTCAACAAGTCATAATCAATAAAGAGTTGTCATCATATTCATCAATCGAGAATTATCACCATAAAGAAACACATTGTTTCATAAATCACCAAATCGCATATAAACGAATACTTCACCACATCATGATAGCAAACAATTAATACACCAACCAAACCTTGATTCATTCTTAAGTTACCATGTTATCATGTTTACAAAGTCATTTACAAGTTATAGGATCATAAAAGCTCATTTTGACAAAGTTCGTCTATTTTCACAAAATCGCCTTTTTTCAATTTTTCTCAATAAAAGTATGATTCCAGGTTCTTATATAATACAAAAACATTCCTACATATCATCTACCATCTTAGTTAATCATTCATAGCATTTTGGTTTCACAAAGTTCCTTAATTTTCTCAAAAACTCAAAGTCTGTCTCATTTTTAACTTGTTTCAAAACCAAATTCAATCCTAATGATCACCTATGTTTAACCACTCCTAGAAGTCCAATTATACCTCAATACATTAGGTTTAGGTAGTAGGATCCATTGGCATACTTAAAATACCGTTAAAAAGTGAAAAATCTGGGTATCCATGCACAGTGGGGTTGACACGGCCGTGCCAACAGGGCACACAGTCGTGCCCCCTATTCACGAGAAAACACGCACGGCCGTGCCATGTAACACCCTAAACTCTAAAAGCGATAAGTTACGCTAATGATACGACATATCAAGAATCTATATGTTACTTCTTAAATTAAATCACCAAGCATGCATAAATCACCAAGAATCTATATGTTATCCCCAGTTCAACATCAATCATGTCATCATACTACTATCATAACAGAAAAAGCATATTCATACCTTAAATCATCATCAAAATTCATTACTTAACCACATCAATCAATATAAGAATTACTCACCTTATTTCTCATTTAGCATAGTTAACTCAACAAATACAATTCATTATTTCAAAGTGTTGGATATTTGTGTATTGACTTCATTATTGCTAAAACAAATATTCATGTATGATGTTGGATACAATGTTCCAACATCTTGGCACGGTTCAGTGTTCCCTGTTTGTGTGCCTTGGTTTACGCGCGCTTTATCTTATTAAGGAATCCACGCCTTATTTCTTGTTGGCCAAGTAGCGTGCTTTTTGTCCAGAATCAGCTGTGCTTTTATTTCCTAAAGGAGTGTCAATATTTTAGGAAACTTTGGATGTGTATGGTTTGTTCCTAAAGATGTTCCGACATTTTAGGAGTTGCTTTAGCTGTTACTGATTCTTTTTAAGTGGATCGGCATTAGGATCTACATTGTTCTGAAGCCCAAAAAGACTATTTAGACCGTATTGCTTCAGTATATATACAAGACTACAAGACCTAATTATTCATTCAAGCCGCCATTGAAGAAATAACTTTTTAAGGTTTTGAGTCGTTGTTATTTGTGAGCCTTTCTTGTATCACCTTGATACATGTTAAGGACTGTATTTTATTGAGTTGTAAGTTGTGTACTAGTCCTAAGCTTTTAAGCACGTAGGTATTTTATGTTTGAAGGTAACTTCATCTTATTGAGTTGTAATCTGATAATCACAGGGGCTGTGATTGTTTGAGTGGAAGTGAGATGGGATCTTAGATCTAGGAGTTCCTAGGTTGAAGTCAATACGGGTAGGTCGTAGGTCTATAGTTGTAAACTTGGAGTTTGCTGAGAATTTAGAATAAGGACTACACTAGTGGATTTCCTTCCTGGCTTGGTAGTCCCCAAAGTAGGTGTGTTTGTCACCAAACTGGGTTAACAATCCTCCTGTGCATTTTTCTTTCTTGTCTTTTACTTTTACGTATTTCTGTTTGTTTTCGTTAACACGATGTTCTAAACATTACACTCAACATTCGTAATTTGTGTCTGATGTTGGAACATCACATAGAACATCTGAAGCTAGCGTACCAGAATTTCAATTGGCATCAGAGTAGACACCCTGCCTGTTTTAGGGTGAGCTCCAAGGGAGATACTTTCTAGCATTATGGACAAGGAAGGAGGATTTGTGAACAGACCACCTTAGTTGGATGCTTCCAACTATGACTATTGGAAATCACGCATGAGTGCTTTTCTCAAATCCATAGATAGGAAGACATGGAAAATAGTTCTGAAGGGTTGGGAACATCCTGTGGTTCTTGACAAAGATGGAAATTAGACAGCTGTTTTAAAACCAAAAGAAGAATGGTTCACTGTTGAAGACGAATTAGCTCTTGGAAACTCCAAAGCATTGAATGCATTGTTCAATGGGGTAGACAAGAATATGTTCAGATTGATCAAGCAATGCAATGTGGCTAAGGATGCTCGAGAAATTCTCAAAACTGCTCATGAAGGTACATCCAAAGTGAAAAGTTCAAGACTTCAACTTCTTACAACAAAATTTGAAAATCTAAAAATGATGGAGGATGTGAACATCCAAAGTATATATGATATTATCCAACACATTTTTCTCGATATGGATTGGGTCAAGATTATGACGCAGAAGATTGTCCTTCCAATATGGAAGTTCAAAGAATATGCTTTTCTTCTTTTAGATTGGAGGGTCCTCTTTTGTAAATTGCCTCTTGTCTGCCCTTTTTTTCCTTTTCTTCTGGTTTGGAGGGTCACCTTGTGTAGGTTGTTTCTTGCCTTTTCCTTTTCCCAACCCTGCTTTTTTTAGCTTTTTACCAAAAATGACCTTTTATGTTTTCAACCTGTTGAAGAACTTGATGTCCAGATAATGTTACCGGTGGACTACGCATTTCTTGCTCACCATCAAAGCGAACCTTGTTCAATCTAAATCTGTGTCTCCGATCAAGGAAACGACAATGTCCCATAAAACACCGTTTACTGCTATTTTTAAGATGACAAGGTTTAGTGTCGGTGTTACTCGAAGGACATGCAAAACCGGTGTATGTGTTCCAACCAGAAAGCATACCTAACCCCGGAAAGTCACTAATCGTCCACATCAAGGTGGCGTGTAATGTGAACACCTCTTCCTTAAAAGAATCATATGTATCCACACCCGTTGTCCATAACTCCTTAACTAAAGGTTGTAAGTAGACATCGATATCATTTCCTGGTGAATATTTACCAGGAATCATCATCGACATTATAAAAGATGTATCTTTCATGTACACCCATGGAGGAGTGTTGTATGGGATGCGCACAACTGGCCAAATGCTATAATTTGAACTCATTATACCAAATGGATTAAAGCCATCACTAGCTAATGCAAGACGCAAGTTTCGCGGATCTGATGCAAACCAAGTGTGTTTCAGGTCAAATTGTTTCCAAGCTTCAGAATCTCTAGGATGCCTCATCATTCCATCGTTGTTATTATCAACTGCATGCCATCTCATATCCTCGGCAGTCTTTGATGAAAAAAATAGTCTTTTCAATCAAGGTTTTAATGGAAAATAACAAAGAACTTTTGCAGGAACTTTTTTCCGATTATTGACAACACAATCCTTGTCCCCTGATTTCCATTTTGAAGTGTTACAAATTTTACAGGTCTCCCTCTCTTCATCTTCACCCCAATAAAGCATACAATCGTTGGGACATGCAGGTATCTTCACATAATTCATACCAAGTTTTGTAATTGTTTTCTTTGCTTCATAGAACGAACTTGGAATACTTGCAAATTCAAATGCATCCTTTAATAGCTCTAAATCATTGTCAACGACTTATCATTCAACCCACACAAACACTTGATGTGATACAACTTTAACAAAAAAGACAATCTTGAATATCTTATACACCCTTCATACAAAGGTTGTTCTCCATCTCTAGTTAATTCATAGAATTCTTTGGCTTCATTCCTTTCTTCACTTACACTTGGTATCACATCTTCATCTCGATCAATCTATACATTTGATGCAATGGGTTCCTTATTTGTTTGATCCCTATCAACTCCAAACGCATCATTGATCATGTTTTGAATAGGATCTTCAACAACCACCGTGTCTTGACCGATATTTGGAATAGTACTAGTTGAGACACTACTAGTTTCTCCTAAGGACTCCCCATGATGCAGCCAAACAGTGTACCCCTTTGGAAATGGTGACCACCTACGCTCCTACTTTGCGGTTTTTTGAAACGACAAACTCTACAGGGGCATATTACTTCACCATTTTCCACTTCGTCTTTAATGGCAAAATTAATAAATTCCACTATCTCTTGCTCGTATGCAGCCGACGTTTGTGGCTTCATAATCCATGACTTATCCATTGCTTTAAATATAAAATATGGATTTCAATAAGTTGACATATACTTGTGCAAAAAAATAAGTTGACATATATTTTAGAAACAAAAAGCACCAAACAGAAGCAAATCAAACATATATCCTACAAGACATAATCTATATTTCCATGTTTTACAACACAATGAATAATAGTTCCAGCAATAACCAATCAGAAAAATATGCAAAATTAATAGTTAAAGTTCAAAACACATGAGGGAAAAAGGACTTACATAAACAACAGCAAACTTAAAAAACCAATAGCGCGAAATGCTTCTTTCACTGAGCCTAATCAAAATATCTATGAATGACCAAAAGGAATAAACAATTAGGGAAACAAACAATGAATTCTTAAATTAAAATAGTATATCGTCAATCAAAAACATCGTCTGTGGACAAACAGAACAACCTATGGGCATAAAAGGGTGACACTACTACCATATCATGTGACATAATATAACATACGCACAAAATCAAAATGGGGTATCAGTCAGTAGCTAGCTGGAATAGAGGGAAGAAATAAACTCAACATAGCAGGTGTACAAATACACCAAAGCTAGAGCATATACTAATAAAATTAAAGCATGTCAAAGAAATATTAAAAGGCACTATAAAATTCTCTATCTCTCTACACTGCAAGAAAAGTGAACTAAGAAAGATGACCTTGGTAGTGTTACCATCGATGGTGGCATCATCATCCATTGTTGCCAACCTCCAAATCAATTCATTTTTAACTAATCCAATTGGCAAGATGACAATCTAACTAATAAAAATTGAGTATATAGAGAAGTTCGAATTCGATTGAAACAAAACAAACAGAGATGTAGATTTGAAGATATGGTAAGCGGTGTAACAAATAATATACTAACGATTCAGGGCTAAAAACCAGTAAAGGTACTTATGTAAATCAAGACGCTCAATCTGATTTCTGGCCTAGTTCACTTCGCTAGAGGATTATAATATGTGTAAATCATAGTCATTCATTTTACACAATTTTAAAACAAAACCCCATGGCAAGTGCCCCATAGACTTTGAAAGTTTGCAAGAGCAATACAATACAAGTAACAGGTAGAATTACAATACAAGTTGATATTTATAAAGAAATCTGACTTATGTAGTCACCAAAAACTTCAGCAAACAGTCTTGTAAATAGGTTGGTTTGTTGATCAAGTAAAAGCTAAAAAAACTTCAGTGCTTGACAGTGTAAAACTGTTTCAAGTCCTTTAAGGCGAGGTTTGTCAGCTCCCCCTAAGTTCTATACAAGTTAATTAAATTCATCTTTAAAAGCGTAATACACTCAGAAAATTCTCACATTTAATTAATAGACTAAGAGATGAAAAGAAGGTTCTCTTAATTAAATTTGTTTTGAATTAAATTAATGGGGCTCAGAGCCTATAAATACTACATCTACTCCCCCTTTTGTCCTCAACAAAAAGTAAAATAAAGACAAAAAGAAAAGTGAGAAAAACATAGTGAGAAAATTCTATATACAAACAAATAACAAGTTCAAAAGCAAATAACATAGTTAGAAGCAGGATAAGACATTAATTTTTAGAAGCACAATCAAAGATAAAACATAAAGTAAACAAGCTAATAATGTGTGCATTCTAAGGCTTGGTTTGTTTCTTCATCAATTCTAGCATTTCTTGCATCATGCTGTTTGATCTTTCTGATTGCTTGTCCATGGAATCCTTTAAATCATTGTATCCCTTGACAAGTGCTAAAAACATTGTGCTTAGTCTTGCTATGTTGAAATAACACCTCTCGATGTTCTCTTTTCAGAGATTTGGTTCAGAAGGGTCTTAATGAAGGCATATTGAAGTTTGGAAACAAGCCAAAACCTCAAATGCAAGTAGACTCTGATCCCTTGAAAGATGCAAGTATGATGTACATTGACATTGCAGGCTGCAATATGGTCAACGCAATCATTGATGATGTTGAGAACCTGCCTGTCGAAGCAGAAGGAGGAGCAGAAACTGAAGTTGCAGAATGTCAAATGGTGGACATCAGGAAGGATGCAGAATATGTCGAAGAGACTGTTACAGAGCCTCAATTCGACGAGAAGTTAAAGACAGCCTATCCTACAGCTGAGGAAGAATTGATTAATTTTCTCAATCGATGCAAGCTGAAGAATTCTGAGGTAATGCTCTGCTCTAGATGTAGTGTTGTGTTTCACAAAGAGGTAACTAAATGCCTCGAAGGTTCTATCCCAAAACCTAAGAAATGGGGGAAATGGTCTACTGATCATAGACCTAAGTTTTCCTTCACAAAGAGTTATATTCCTTTCATCAATAACTCTTCGACCACAAATTATGTTAATCAGAGTGGCCAGGGAAAAAATTTGGCCCCTTATGCACCAAACCAAAAATGGGTTTAGTCGACCCACAAGAATGTGCAACATGGGAAGAACAATGTGGTGAAAAGAAACACTAATGTTGTGAAGAACAAAAAAAATGGTACTGCCTTTAAGTGGAAGAAGTATGCTTATAGAAGCAACTACAAGGGAAAGAATCCCATGACAAGAACTCAGTGGAGGAGGTATTAGAGGTCTAAGAAAGATGTTTTCATGAGCCTTGAAAATGAAACTGTTGACCCAAAGGGTGATTAGGAAATGGTCGGAACCAACAGGAGACCATCAAAAGAGAGGCTATCTCTTCCTTCAGTCGAGGAAGATCCTAATGAGGATAATGAGTTAGGACCTGGGTTTACAGATTCAGAACCAGACTTCGATGTCATATGCAATTTGGTTTCCATTTTACCAGCTGAGTATGATATGATATCCGAAGTTGATGATTCGGAGGAGGAGTTCGACCTTAAAGACATAGGGGAAAACAAGACCATGTATTATTTTATGAATGATGGATCTGGAAATAATCAGAAAGCCATATTTGAACAGCCTGATGATTCGATGAAGAGTCATCTCAAACCTTTGTTCATCCAACAAAGTGGATGAGGTTAACGTTAACAAAGTGTTGGTCGATTGTGGCGCTGCTGTCAATCTAATGCCTCAGTCCTTACTCAAAAGAACTGGAAAGATCGACAAAGATTTGAACCTTCATAATGTGATTCTATCAAACTACGAAGGAAAGACTGGATATTCCCTTGGTGCTCTCCAAGAGAGCCTAACGGTGGGAATCGTGATTAGACCAACTTTATTCATGGTGGTCCCATCGAAAGCTAACTTCAATTGGGGAAAGAGTGGATTCATAGGATAGGTGTTGTTCCCTCATCCATGCACCAAAGAATCTCGATCTGGAGAGATGATGGTATAGTCGAGGACATCGAGGCTGACCAAAGCTATTTTCTTGCTGAAGTAAATCAAATCACAAGGAAGACCTTTGACAAGAACTTAGAAAATATTGCTCCATGTTTATCTGCAAAAAGTGATGATCAAGCAGATGCAAGTTCTGTGAAACTCCATCCTACTCATGGCTTCATGTGGGAAAGGGAGACATTCGACACGAAATCTGACATGAGGGATATGGATTCCCTAACCTTAGGGAATGATGAGGATGATCATCACATCTAAGCAAGATGCTTAGGACCAAATCATGGTTGTATAGCCGCAGTGTGTGATCAAACAGGCCTTAATGGCTAGTACTTATCAAAGGATGGTTAAGAAACCATTGATGAAGATAATATCGAGACACTGAAGTTTAGGCTTAAGGAGATTTTTGGTTCATTCGACAGTGAATCCGATTGTATTTTCAATGAGGAATTGATGTAGTTCCTTTAGTTAAAATCAAATGGTAAAAATTGGCATCAGTTGCCTGAAAAGATTCAAAAGTTTAAGTAAGAAAACCATAAGCAATGGGTTAAACCAAGATAGATGTAATTCTTGCTTAAAACCTTTGTGGAAAATTTGTCAGTATCAGAGTTTAGGGGCAAGCAATTATGTTAATTGAAGTTTTACTTATGACTTTGGTTTGTTTGCAAATTTTACTCGGATTGCAAATATTTCTTATCTTAAACAATTGAGGTCATTTACCATTTTTACAAGTCATCAAAGGAATTTGATTTCTTTGATAAAATATGTCGAAATAAAGACATGTATTAAATATATGCCTACTTGTGTGAAAATAAAATGTACACAAATATAGAGATTCGACAAAAGAAAATATTTCGACTTCTGATTGATTGAATATTACAAGACCAACTATTGGGTCAGAATACAATAAGTCGAAAACCCAAAAATGGTTAAACATAATCGTGTTCATTCGACACGTAACAAAATGGTTATTGGAGCTTCACAACAAGAAGTCAAGATCAAGAAAGCGGAAATGCTCTAAGAACCAGAAAAGCTCGATGTCAAGAAGACAAGAGATGCAAATGTTTACCATGTCTTAATCTTCATCTGCACCTGGAGATGATAGATGGGCGTTGTGGATCCTGTAAACCAAGCCAGGGGGCATGGACTGCAACTTAAGTTGGTTCCAGTAAAAGAGGAAGTCATCAGCACCGATGGCGTCCCTACAACGAGCCAGCAGTTGCCGAACAAAGGGATCATTGAAGATGGACAGAATACCATCTCTATTGAAACCTTCGCTAGCCAACACCCTTAGCATGATCAGGAAATAAGTAGCCTAACATAAACCGAATCTTGGGCAAGTCAGGATGAGGCTGATGAAGCATCTGGACCGCTCGAACAACGCAGAAATGCACGTGGCCACTAAGGGTGAGTTGTCGCATGAACTTCTGTTGACCTAAGTTAGGTGCAGAAATAGTGAGAAGATGCAAACAATCAACAAAAACAGCCCTGAGCACCTTTACATCCTCAGATAGTTGACGATGAAGCGGTGTCGATGCCCTAATAGATAACAACCCTCTACTTCTTGAAGCAGCAATCTTTTTAGCAATAAAGAGTTGAAGTTCTAAAGGGAACACTTCCATGAAATGAAGTCAGAACGCTTGTCTTACAAGAAAAGAATCCCTGAGTATGAAGAGGAAGAGGGTTTGATAGAAGGAAAATGAAGAAACAAAGTTTTTTATAATGATTAGTAAAGTTGCCTTCTTATCTCTCTCTTCTATAATTACTGCCATATTTACCACATGTGCGGAAGAAGGTAGAAGTGTTTTCGGGTTAGTGGATAATTACTGGTTTTCGAAGACATAAAATCTTGGGAAATCTTGTGAAGAAAGGAACAATGATGATGAACATGGGAAGTTGCGAAAGTTTGCACTCGTGAAGTTAGATGAATGACAAATGGCGCTTTAGGGTCATAAATAAATTTTAAGCGGTTTCCAAAGAAAGAGACGAGGCCCATTTAGGAGTCAAGATGATCAAAGAAAAGGAAACTAAAAAGATCATGTTTGGAAGGTAATAAGTAAGATGACATCTGAATGTCAAAATGATCCAAGAAAGGTTTATCAAAAATGCCAATGTTCTCCTTTATGGAGCGATTCAGCCGAAAATGACATTTTTAGGGGGCATTTGTTAGCTTGTAAATTTGACAGGCTCATTTAATATGGTCGACATATGTTTTGACCATTATCTTTGCAGGAATCGAAGAGCTTTTCGAATACAAATGGAAGAAGCTTCGACAAAGCATCAAGCCTAAGGCGCATAATTGGCGTTCGACGAAGTAAGGCTGAAAGGGCATTTTCGCGTCCAAGACAAGGAAAAGGGTGGGAAACACGATTCAAGTAATGAAGCGGTTTCCTTTTAGTGGAGAACATGGGGCAAGTGGTTGTCCAAGATGGAGGAAGTACTGATCATGGAGTTAGTGGTTCACCATCTAGGGTTTTTAGTATAAATAGTAGTTTCCAAGCCAGAAAGTGGGTCGCAAATCATATACATAATTATGTTGGAACAAAGGGTGTTTCGCAAAATCACCTCTTAAGTTTGATGATAACAAGGTATTAAAAATTGTCAATTGGATATGCTAAACATTTGTTCAAGTGTACAGCATCTTAATCAAAGTATTATTCATAAAGGTTCTGATTGAACAAGTCAAAGAGCAAAGGAATTGATATTGAAGCTTAAAGCATCTGAAGAAAATGTGTCTGAAGAAATATGCGTCTGAAGAAAGCGCTCTTGAAGACACGTCATTAGAAGCAAGGACATCAGAGGCAAGTTCATCATAAGCATCTCATCAGAAGCTACTTCACCAGAAGCGTTAGAGCGTTGACAAAGTACAGTGTACGAAGTGTACAACCACTAACTCTGCGCATGCCTCTACAACCACCATCTCTGCAACTTGTCTCTACATCAAGACAAGAATAACAGTAATGTTTGCAGACGTTGTTCCTTTAAAAGTGGAATGGATTTGAAATTGGTTCTTCATAGGACAATCATCAAATCAGGCAAAAGATCAATGGTGAATTAAAGCTTCAGACAAGACAAGTTGATGTACCGGCTAGTTCTTAACGTCTCTCAAATCCTCTATAAATAGGGATGAAGACTTGAAGAATAACAACAACACATATACAAGAAATCACATATCTGAGCCAAAACGTCGCAAGTTTAAACACATCAACAACTTAGAGAATTCTTACAAAAGTTCATATCTTAGAATTCTTAAGTGTCTAGAAAAACAGAGTCTGTTCTGTTTGTTTTGTTCTGTGAATACCTCTAATTGTATATCAAGTATTCAAACCCTTTTCAATTCTCTGTAATTGTTTAGTGAAGTCTCTTTCTTTTGTGATTGAGCATAGAAGTCTCTTTCTTTTATGATTGAGCATAGAAGTCTCTTTCTTTGTGATTGAGCATAGAAGTCTCTTGGAGTTGTCCTTGAGCATTGAGAAGTCTCTTACTGTGTGTTTGAGCAACTTGTAATTTGACATTACATTTTATTGGAACTCTCCTTGGAAGTGCAAGGGGGAGAGGACTACTTCCGGTTTGTGGAAGGAACCTGTATAATTTGCTTGTGTTCTTTCTTTCTTTGTTCTCTTACTCTCTATCCGCTGCACTAAGACTCTGAACTCAAGTCAGACTCTGAACTATTTCAGACTCTGAACTATTTCAGACTCTGATCCTGGGAACAGTTTTTCAGAACGTAAGAAAGAAAAGTTTTTGAAAACACAATTCAAGCCCCCCTTCTTGTGGTTTTTCTCACCTTCAGTTGGTATCAGAGCTTCTGGTTCTGTAGTTAGCACTTAACCGTGTTACAGTGAACAATCTGAGAAAAACATGTCTGGGGAAGGCGCTTCTTGCTCTGGTGGTGGAGCTGCTATACCATATGATTATAGCAGCAACAACAACAAAAATGAAAGATCTGTTAATCACAACAAACCTCCCATGTTTAATGGTGATCCAGAAATGTTCTCTTGGTGGAAGACCAAGATGTATAGTCACATCATGGGAATGGATGATGAGTTGTGGGATATTCTTGAAGAGGGTGTTGGAGATTTGAAGTTGGATGAAGAAGGAGCTGCTCTTGATAGGAAAGCTCACACCACTGAACAGAAAAAGCTTTATAAGAAACATCATACGATCAGAGGCATTCTTGTGGCTGCCTTGCCTCATAAAGAGTATTTAAAGATGAGTGACAAATCAACAGCGAAGGCTATGTTATGAGGGTAACAAGAAAGTCAGAGAGGCTAAGGCCACTATGCTTGTTCATCAGTACGAGTTGTTCAGAATGAAGGAGGATGAAAACATTGAGACTATGTACTCAAGATTTCAGACTCTTGTTTCTGGGCTTCAGATTCTGAAGAAAAGTTACGTGGCGTCTGATCATGTGAACAAGATTCTGAGAAGCTTGCCTGCTAAGTGGAGACCAAAAGTAACAACTATTGAAAAAGCTAAAGACTTAAACACTTTGAGTGTTGAAGATCTTATAAGCTCTTTAAAGTGTCATGAGATTGGTCTTAATGAGCATGAACCTATCAAGAAGCCTAAGTCTATTGCTCTGAAGTCTAGAGGGAAGCCAACTAAGGCTCTTAAGGCGATAGAGTCTGAAGAAGAATCTACATCTGAAGATTCTGATGAAGACCCTGCAATCGTTAAGGAGATGGCTATGCTCTCCAACAGAGTACAATATCTTTCTAAGAAGAACAAGAAGTTCATGAGCAGAGGCAGTAGTCACAAGAGCTCTAGAAGAGAAGAGCAGAAAGGTTGTTACAACTGCAAGAAGACTGGACATTTCATTGCTGATTGTCTAGACCTGCAGAAGGAACAACCCAAAGAGAAATCTAAGAAGTCAGTCTTCAAATCCAACAAATTCAAGAAGCAAATCAAGAAGAACTTGATGGCAACTTGGGAAGATCTGGATAATGAGTCTGAGTCTGATAAGGGTGATGCTGAAGATGAAGCAAATATAGCCATGGCTTTGGTGGCTACTGTTGAAGATGAAAAAGAATCATCTGATGATGAATCCTGTACAGACTCTGAAAATGAAACTGAGGTATATTCTAAACTCACTAGATCTGAATTAATTGATTCTCTCAAGGAACTTCTTAGTCATTATGAAAACCAATCCTCTGAGTTGAGGAAAGTCAAGGAACAATACATTAAGTTGCTGAGACTTCATGAATCAACTAGGAATGAGTTGGATGTTTTACAATATGAATATAATAATTTGAAAATAATGACTGAGAAAGGTGATAATAAACTTATGTCTGAGCATGATGCTGCTCTTCAAGAGTTTATTACCACAGGAATTGATAGAACCAAAGTTGTTTCCATGATTTATAGCATCAATCAGAACAACAAAAAGGGAATTGGCTTCACAGGAGGTAACTCTGGTGGAGTAATCCTGAAACCCTGTTCTGATAAGGAGGAATTGAAAATTCATTTTGTATCTGAATCTGAAAAGGTTAACACAGCTTCTTGTTTAGAACCTGAAGCTTCAAGTTCAAAGGTAATGACTAAGTCAAAACCTGAGAACCAAGAGACAAAGGTCATGAACAACTCTAAATCAAAAGCTCCAAAGTTACAGATTCTGAAAAGATCAGAACCCAATAAACAGGTTCTGAAGAAAACAGAGTCTGAAATTCAAAAGCCTAGATTTCAGAGGAAGAAAGTTGTCTATGCTAAGTTACAATCTAAGACTAAAGGTTCTGAACCTGAAGTCTGGAAGAAGACAAAGAAGGACAATTTCAGACAGAGAACACAAAGGAAATTCAGACAAGATGATTGGAAAATAGGTACTACTATTATTACTAGTATCTAGGTTCATATTTAATTCATTTCATGTTAAAAAATTCTAAATTTTAGTAAATGAACATTTCTTAATGTTCTAAAATTTTCTCAAAGAAATAACTCAAAAGTTTAAGATAATTAAACAAACTTTGTTTTAGCAGGTAGAAAACTTACATGTAGTTTTTTTTATAGGGACTAAACTTATTTAAGTAAGGACTAAACTTATAATTTCTCGATTTTATAGGAACCAAAAACATATTTAACCTGGAAAGAAAACGTCCTTGAACATAAGTCTCGTTTTAAATTACTTGATATACTCATTATTTTTTCTAAATTTAATAGCAATACTACTATTTTTTATTTTTTTTGTTTTGAACAAACTACTACAAATTATTTTTTAAAGGTGAAAATTAGAGACACATCATCTATGTACACAAAAATATTTTAGTAACATTAGATGTTTCTTTATGTCCCTAGTTATAAGGATCTTTAAATAAAAAAAGGGTAACATATGTTTCTAGTCCCTATAAAAATTGGCACCTTCTAAATTTAGTCCTTGTTTATTTTTAATAGTTTCTTTAGTCATTATAAAAAAATTACACTTAGTTTTAGTCCCTACTAAATCATTTTTTTTTTAATTATGCTTAAACTCTTAAGCTTTCGAACAATTTTTTGCATACGTGTTAAAGAAAATTACTAAAAGTTCATCCGCAAAAAATTATCTCAAATTTTGATTTCTACATCCAGATTTTTGTTATTTTTATCTAAAAGTTTTGTAGTTTAGAAAATTCATATTTAATTTATTTCATGTTAAGAAATTATAAATTTTGGTAAATGAACATTTCTTAATGTTCTAAACTTTTCTCAAAGAAATCATAAAAATATTTAAGAGTTTAAGGATAATTAAACAAATTTTGTTTTAGCATAGACTAAAATTACATGTAAATTTTTTTATAGGGACTAAAAAATCTATTAAATTTAATTAAGGACAAATTATAATTTCCCAATTGTATAGGGATCAAAAACATATTTAACCCGAAAAAAAATGTCCTTAAATATGAGTCTCGTTTTAAATGACTTGATATACTCATTATTTTTTCTAAATTTAATAGTAATACTACTAATTTGTTTTTTTGTTTTTGTTTTGAACAACCTACTACTGATTTTATTTTGAAAGATGAGAAAATTAGTGACACATCTATGCACACAAAATTATTTTAGTAACATTACATGTTTTTGTTTGTACAACTCACAATTTGAGGAATTACCTGAAAGAAACCCCACTCCTTGCATGCAATCTCAAGTTTCAACAACTCCTCCATGCTCCCATTTGAAAGCAATGTAAAATCAATGACAGGGATCTCAGAAGAAAGTTGAGGCATGTCATTTACTTTCTCCATTTCTTCTTGCACTACTAGAAAAAGCAAAATTAGTGACGGAAAAAATGAAATTCCTCACAAATTTCTTGGTCGCAAAATTTAATGACGGAATTAGAGATGGATTTCACGTTTTCCCTCACTAAATATCCCTCACTAATTTTTGTTTTTTTAGTTTCCTCATGTATTTTGTAGGAACTTGCAAAGGATTCATCTTCACCATTTCTTGAACATTTGGTACTAGTAAAGATGGAGAAAAATGGGGTGGTTCTTCTATCTTAATATTATCTATGTTGACACTCATTCTTGCTTTTGATCTATAGAAAATATGCCTTGGATTGGAATTTCAGATGCTTAGGTAAGCTGGGATATGAACAAAGTCAGCACATGTAAAGAAAGCCAAATACTGCAAACATATTTTATAGTCTTATTATTGTCATTTTTATTTCTTTATTTTTTTTTATTTTTTGGCAAAAAAGGCAAGCCTAGCAAAGAACTAGACTGCCAAAAGATATATTAAACAAAGAAAACCAAAAAAAACAAAGGGAAGGAGGGGGGCCAGACCAAACCTCCTTAATAATTTACAAACCTAAAGTTAGGCATTCCTAACTTGTTTTGTACATAGAAAGTTTTAATACAGTCAGGAATATCTAGCCAAATAGTTAGATGAGTACTAGCCAGGCCTAAGTTTGCCAAAGTGTCAGCACATTGATTTCCTTCCCTAAACACATGAGAAGCAATAAAATTCATTGACTTAGTTTTATTGATGCAATTGCTCCATCTATTCCTTAACTTCCAGGGGATAACAGAATTGTTCTTGAATGCATTCACCACTAGTGCAGAATCTAATTCAAGCCATAAATTTCTCCAATTATTTTGATATGCTATGTCTATAGCTCTCATTGCACCAGAAATTTCAGCAAAAAAAGCATTTTCCGGGCCAACATTCTCAGCAAAACCAAGAAGGAAATCAACATTACTATTTCTAAAAATCCCTCCACATGATGAGGTAAGAGAGTTTGAGGAGGCATCCGAGTTGCATTTTATCCAGTTGGTTATTGGGGGGTGCCAAATTACCTCTATAATCTTAGGAGCATTAGGTGGATGGATGTTGACATTGAATTTTTTCATGATTACAAATTCAGACATTGAAGATGAAGCTGCAGCTTTGGTATTGTTGCCTGACATTGATGTGCTGGAGATGATTAAGGATATAGAGCTTCTCCAATGTATGTGTTTATCTCTAAATCTACTTTGGTTTCTTGCATACCATATAGCATTTAAGAGATTCACCAAGGCCACAGTAATCACAGTTTTGCATTGAGGACTCCAGGCTCTATTGCAAAGAGACCAAATTTCCTCTATGGATTGAAACTGAAAGTTGAAGTTGATAGCAGAAGCCAGCCATCTCCAAATTTTCTGTGCATATGAGCACTCAAAAAATAGGTGAAAAGAGGATTCACTGTGGTTGAAACAAAGAGAACATATAGAAGGCAGGTGACATCCTTTGGTGATCAAATTATCATCAGTTGGAAGTTTGTTGAGCATGCATCTCCAAACTAGTAATGATTTAGAAGGTGGAATATCTTTAGACCATATAAGCTTTGCCCAGGACACTATTGGAAAATGATGTTTTTTGTAGTTATAAGCATCTCTCATTTCTAGATCACCCTTAGTATTGTGTTTCCAAATCAATTTGTCTTGTTGGCAGTGATTAGGGATAGTAACTTTGTTGGAACAAAGGGTATTTCACAATATCAGACTCTTTAGTTTTGATGATAACAAGGTATTAAAAATTATCAATTGGATATGCTAAACATTTGTTCAAGTGTACAGGATCATGATCAAAGATATATTCATAGAGATTCTGATTGAACAAGTCAAGAGCAAAGGAA
>Ga0228710_1005470_pt1 | contig 19699 bp, 7 predicted proteins | sample MedpolnodulmetaG_FD_177995 | JGI IMG/M metagenome (GOLD analysis project Ga0228710, IMG submission 177995) | Root nodule microbial communities from Medicago polymorpha collected in Santa Monica, California, United States - pink nodules | ecosystem: Host-associated > Plants > Roots > Nodule... | reverse complement strand
TTATTATTATTATTATTATTATTATTATTATTATTATTATTATTATTATTATTATTATTATTATTATTATTATTATTATTATTATTATTATTGAATGATTGTACCAAGCATATTATATATTAGAGATAAATCAAGCATGGTGTTTAAACTATGGAAATTGTTCATATCGAAAGTTAGCATATTAAATTCTTGTTTAAAGGAGAAACAATATCCGATTGAATTGTGTTGGCATATTGAATTCATGTTTTAAAGCTAAACATGTCAGATTAATTGAGTAGATAGTTCAACATAATAATGTTTTTTAAAATAAAGGGTAAAAATTAAATAAAAGACTTATAATTCATTCTGTTCTGCAAATTTTTGAAAAATGAAAAATTAGTTTTACTCCATCTAAAATATTTAAACAATAGAATGAAATATATGTTTTACTATGCTCCGTTTCACTCTATTTCTTCACATCAATCCAAAGAGAGACTTAATTTCTTTTACAAGCATATGTTTTTCTAAAGATGTGGGAGTTGGCGACATGCTCTTCTTTCGGGAGTGTATGACCTAATTACTCACGTTAGACCAATAATGGCTTCTACTTGCTTAATAAAGTGGAGCAACTTTACCCACTTCACATTATTAAATGGTTGATACTTAATAGTAATAGTTTGGTCTCTTACAAAATAAAATCAATAGTTTCAACTTTTCATTACAATGAATTTTTTTTTATTGTGCTGATGTCCATTTGCACTCTATGATTTCGTTGCTTTTTTGTCCATTTTATTGTTTTTTTTTTTACCAAAATGTCCATTTTATTGTTAATGCTTTTAATAATATTTAAAATAATTGATAGAAAATTTAATACTCGATCTAAAGAAAGAATAAATCATTGGTTTAAGTCTACAATAATTAATTATCTTAGAAACGGGATCACAATCTATATAAAAAAAAATAGGGTTAATAGGTCTTTGCCCTCTTGTAATCTATAGAGAATTTCAGATCCAATACTTATATGTGCACGTCTATAGAGAATTTCAGATCCGTTACTTATTTGTGCACGTCTATAGAAAATTCTAGATCCATAATTTATGCTGGTGGTTTGCCAACTTGAACCTTTTGTGATGCAACCACTTAAGCAAGTATTTAGCATTAAGTTCACTGGAAAGTCAAAGCAGCAATCACTTATAATTGGTGAGAAGTCTTGTTAATGATATTGATTGTTGAACAATTATTTACAATAGGGATAACACCTCCCTTTTATGGTAAACTCTTCATTACAACACATTTGGATACACTTTGAGCTGGAATAATCATAGATAGAAATAGTATTTTAATCTACTTACAAGTTCCTCTTAAAGTACTACCTTAATTTATTATTACTAGCTAAAGACGAGGGAGCAAATCACATGCTCTCTTTTTTTGTTACAACAAGTCACATTCTCTTCAGGAGTGTATAACCTAATTACTCGTGTTATACTAGTAATGACTTTTGTTTGTTTAGTACATATGGAAAATCAATAATACAACCACTAACTAACACATCACATGTTACTACTAGCTTTAATGTTAACTTGCTTCATCTTTTTGTAGCAAGTATGAGAACAGAATTTCATTCCACATATCAGGAACACCAGGTAAACACCAATGACTGCAATCAGGTACAGATGGTTTGTCACTCCAAGTTCCCACATGGCCATCACTCCTATATGCATCCATCGGCGTCACGTGCAGCACCGTCACAGGAGCACTCATATCTTTCACAACTCTTTTGATCATATCTGAAATTGGACTTTTGTCCTTGCCTATAGTTCTCTTCCAAGGCCTTTTAGTCACTTTGCAAGCATTATGGTTATGTCCACTAGCACAAAAAGACAAACATCTTATTAAGTCTTATCATCAAGTTTGATAGCTCTAGTATTACCAAAAGATTAGCAAAATTAATCATCTTTTTGTTGCCATTGTCTCATCTAGAAAGTGACAAAACAAAATGAATAATATGGTTACAACCAACTCACCTCCAATGCGATGATTCGAAAGTTCGGAAGAATACTCTTGTCCTGTTTGTGTTAACTGTATTATCTACCCAAGATGCCCAGGTGAGCAAAGCTGTTTTGAAAGCCGAATTAATTGGCATTCCAAGCTTCAGTGAGCTACCAACCTGAAAATACCAGCCCCTGTCTGATAATCATGTTAGCAATTAGCAGCAAATGGTTGATAATTTTCATAAAAATATTAATCCTAACTTGCATGGAAATTCTATTAAAATGCATGTGCACACGCATAAACAAATATTTATAATAGATGAATATGCAAAAGAATACACATCCTAGCCACTAAGAGACCAATGTTTCATGAGACAACTTGAAATAAAATAAGTATACTTTACATGTTTCATCATAGCCGTGCCGATAAAACATCATCTTGTTGAAGTTCATGTCAGTTTCAATGTTATACATCATTTTATCTAAAGAATCACAGGGATCAAAAGTGCCCAAAATTATCATATGCATGATGCTGTCAGTTCAGAAAAGCTAACGCTAGTTGAAGAATCTTTGAACACAAAAGCACAATGAGACATCGATCTTCGTACAACGCTTATCAGCAAACTGACAGTAAAGCATGCATTACCCGGATCCAAATACGAAAATTAAGTCCAAAAAAAAAAGCATGTGAACAAAATATGCAGAGTAGTAAATCAAATCTCTAATTTACGAAACAAGATAAGACCATAAAAATGTAAATCTAATATCTACATAGTAGAAGGAAAAAAATGCATCTCAATTTGTAGAATCAAGTTACTCACATATCAAAAAGCTTAGTCCTTGTCCACCAGTGACCTGAATTGAATATAAGAACATCAGAATCAACCCATTCATGACTAATATCATCTATCTTGTCCAATTTCAGTGTCGTCTTCACCCTTTTTGGCGCAAATCTAGGCACCGAACCAGGCTTCACAAGAAAAACAGAACGATAAAAATCAATTCTAACATCAAAAGAACTAAACCTCACGCCTAGAAACCTAATCTGCTTCGTGATCTTATTGCCTTTGATTTCATAAACACTCTTCTTATTCTCAACACCTGTCATTAACATGCATATGAAAGACTCCCATTGAGTCCTACTCAATGAATCACCAACAAAAACCACTCTTTTCCCACGAAGATTTTCGAGTATTCTACGTGCATCAAACCTTGGAATATCACAGTTCTTAGGTTTCCATCTCCATTTTGTATAACCTCTATCTTTACGCCCATTCGCAAAACAATTAAAACCTCTTTCTGCAAATGGACATTGAGAAGCATCATATAAAGGGTAACTATGACTATAACTATCATCCTGAATCCAACTTCCATCAAACACATTACATGCATCCCTTGAAACATTGGATTTTAGAGCCTCAACATAGCTCTGGACTTGTAAATGAGAACTGTTACTATTAATGTTACCATTAATCTCATCATAACTCTTAATCACTGAATTAGGAGTGGGAAATGCATATGAATAAACCCATGATAGTACTAACATGAAGGAAATCAAAGACCCAGTTTTGACTAACACATTGAAAGAAACTAAGATCCAAGCATTGCAATTACCCTTCATAATTTTGTGACTAAAACCAAAAACTCTTGAGATTAAAGTTCTAAACTTTGTGAATGAAATCCAGAAACTGAACATACCCGTTAACTGCATTAATTGCATAACCAACCTACTATCCCATATATCAAAACTGAGCAAACCCATTAACTGCATTAATAGTGAAAGTTTGGTTGAAGGAAGCAATAGCCTATGTTATCATAATCATATATACAGCTATGGAAATGAAAAATTGGAAGATTGAAGAATGCACTAGGTGGTGGTTGTGAAGTGATTGAAGTTGGTTGAGTTAGCATGAAAAAGTGGGAATGTAAATTGTGAGGTGAGGGTAATGCGGTCATTAGACACGAAGCACGGATACGGACACGACACTGATATGTCGATACGGTTAATAATTTAAGAAAATTACATAATTTAGCGTAATTATATGTATCGGTGTCGGACACGACATGTGTCTGGCACCGAGACACATCTAAGCTTCATAAACTTAAAAAAAATTTAGATGAAATGTCATCATGCACATAAGTGTAAGAGTCGTAGTTCGTATCTCAATCACAAGTCTAACAATTTCGACATTTTTTTTGTGAGTTGAATTAATTAGCATTTGATAAAAGAAGAATGCATTTTACGTTAAGAGAGGCACGGAGAAGCATGTTGCTTGATATTGAATGTTAAAATTTGTCGGTGGCTTTGTGGTGCTGTTCACGAGAGTTACCCAAAGTTTACACGATAACTAACTAGTAGGTGAGTTTGGATTATGATGAAAGTGATATATTCTGATTTATAATTTGATAAAATAAATTCTCAAAACAATTTAATGGAGGATAGAAGAAGTAACAACTAATATTGATAACTAACATAACTAAATTTGCATTAACTATTAACAAACTTATCTCCTATGAAACTCAGACACTTCAAAATGATGACGTACTGTATCCCATGTGTATCATGTACCGATACTTGTCTGATACGTATCGGAAGATTATCAGATCATTAAAAAAAATTTAAAATAATTATCCTATACTTTTTCGATACTTCCTGATACGTATCGGAAGAGTATCAAATAATATAAATTTTATTTTTTTATATTATTTTGATTTCTGTTTTTTTCTTTAAAAAGTAAGAAAAAAACATTATATTATTATAGCACTAACAATGTTCATTTTTGGATATAGTATAGCATTGATGGTGCTCTTTTTTTGGATATATTGTATATGTAATTGACTAATCATCACTCTCTTAATCGTCAATATTACTTATATTTAGGTTGATATACTACGAGCCTATGACCGGTTTCTTGTGTTTGTTAATGTATTTGCATATTAAAAAAATTTGTTATAATTATATTGTACATTAATTATATTTTTTATTAATGTATCTCGGCCGTATCGTATCTTGATTTTTGAAATTTTTCTGTATCGATGTCGTATCGTATCTTGTATCTAATGCTCTTTGTAAACTGGAATGTATACATTTTCAGGTTGAAAATTTGCAAACATAAAAAATTAAAAAGGTTTGAAAATCATCGAAGAAAGTGGGAATATGAAATAGCGGAATACCATTTTTTTTTTTTTAAATTTAGAATATCAATAAAACTAGAAAATATGAAATTGTTTAATTATTCATTTTCCTTATGAATATAAACCAAAATGTGATGAAGTTAACATAATGAATTTTGACCGTTTAATTATCCATTATCATGGATATAAACAAAGTCTATGCGGCTAAAAAATATAGTTTTGCTTGATAGCACAATCCATAGGAAATAAAAAATAGTTTTGCTTGATAGCACAATCCATAGGAAAATCATATGATTTGGTCTTAAGGAACTTTGGAGTCTTCTAGATTTTTAGATTTTTGTTTTTCTCTAATCCCATCACCTCTTCTGCTTTCTTTCTAAGATGAGTTCAGTAATAGTAACAAGAAAAATCACTCTTCGAAAACATGGTTGAGTCTAACACAATCTTAAAAAACCAACTTATAAAATCAAGATTGTCCTCATTTATAAACACATTGTTAGATTATCTCTTATCCGAATCTCTTATCCGATGTGAAACTCTTTAACGATAGGTGCCGAGAATTAGAATTTAAATTGTATGATACACGTCAAGATATTACATTTCAGGTATTTTGCCATTCTATCATCCAAAGGTTTTCAATTTCCATTGAGATAGCAATCATTTGCGAAAAAGTGGTCTTTATTGGCGTGAGATGCGTCAATTGGAAAGCACTAGTTTTCTTTTTCCAGATTCTTGGCACATTGGGATTCCCTTGATTTGTTGGATAAAATACAATAAATTAAGGGAATCACAATGTGCCATTAATTTGTAATAACAAGCAACGATAAAATGCAACATGATAAAATCCAAGTAACTAGAATACATATGCTTCTGGATTTGTAATATTGACTCTCAAATCATTAATTGAATTTGTAATCTGTAACGTATACTGCAATAAATCGTGAAATCAAACAACGGTGCACAAGACGACGAACAACAACACAATACCACACTCAGATGACGAAATCACGAAGAAAAAAACACAGGAGCAAATTTGATATATGTGAAAACCACTTATTTAGATTGAAAGAAAGATAAAATAAAATAAAATAAAATAAAAAAATATAGATGCATAAGGGGTGATTGTAGGTAAAAAAAAATTGATATATGTTATTGCTGACTAATATATATAGTGGAGGACAGGAGGTTTAGGCGGTGAGTTTACTAAATTATATAACCCTTATTATTGTATTAAGTTACTAAGTGCCCTCAACCCTAAATGATATGATGTGTTGAATTTATTTTCTATTAAGAAATAATTTCATTTCATTTTGAGGAAACCAGACGAAAATTCATTTGTTGTCTAAATTTTAGGGAACTTTAAAAATGTAAGCAAAGATTTTATATAGGGCACTGCTATATGTAACGACAACATGTATAGCGAATCTATCCCAAATGGAAAAATGGCTATATAAAAGAGCTTCCACTTACTATATATGGGTAGTTGTTGTTTAAATAAAAGAATTAAAATTTAATGTGGCAAGTCGCTCGTGAATTATTCGTGATGTTAGATTCAAAAAATCCGTGATATAAAGCATTTCTCCTTTATATATCGTCTATAATGAAAAGTTTACCTCTTTACAATTTTAAGAGTTGTGGATCAAATTTTCAGTCGAAAAAAAGCAAATTGTTACATGTTAGTCAAATGTATTTTTTTTTGAAGCAATAGTCAAATGTATTATTATTGAGGAAAATATTTAGACTCTCAGAGATCAAAATTGTGACGTGATAGTTAGACTAGAGCGCAGTTAACGTCGCATAATTAAGGATTGTTGAGTCAGATTATTTTATTATTATTCTAACCACTGTATAAAGCTTTTTGTTACTTCCCTTAAAAAAAAAAAAAAACTTTTTGTTACTACTTTCTTAATAACTCAAAAAGCTATCGAAAAAGCATTTGATTCGTTGATGCTAACCAACTCAAGTCAAAATTGAAGTTGTTAAAAATGATTCATTCAACAGTTGTCATTCAGCAAGCCTGGTTCTCACTCCATAGCTCTCACTTTCACTAGTCTCCTATCTCGCTATCGATCTTCGTCTCAGGATTTTGGGGACAAAGTTTTAGAGCATAAAGTGTTCCTTGTTTTCCTTCTCAATAAGGTGTTTTCTTTCCCTTTTAATGAAATGTTTATTTTGGGACTATCCGAGACAATGAGTTGCATAGCTTTGAATTGTCGTGGGCTTGAAAATCTACCAACAGTTAGTGCATTTAAAAATCTCTTACAAGATAAAGATCACACATATGTATTCATTTCAAAAACTGATAAAAGAAATTTTGAGATGAATAACTTTCAAAGTGTACAAACTTTATCTGGTGTTGTTGTTGTTAGTTGTTGAAGAGAAGGTAAAAGACGTGACAGCGGTCTTACGATGTTTCAGAAAGAATGAGTTGAAGAAAAAAGACCTTCTTAATTAAGGACCTTCAAAAGAGAATATTTCACTTTGATTTTAGTTAAAAGACAATTTTAGATATTTCATCCATAATTTTTAATTGTTTTAAAAACAAAAAAGATACACTTTCGTTGTTAAAAATCAAGGTGTTAGGCCAATGGCCTACAAAGAAACAAACACTCCTTAATTACTTTCTTTTTCAGCCATCCATCTCTTTAGGTTATGAAATCTTGAAATATAATATTAATAAGAATCAATTGGACTATAGAACCTGTTATTTTCATATGGTATACACTAGTTTTTACAACCCATGTAACACACAAGGAGTTATATACTAGTCTTCAAATACAATTCATTCTCCAATTGAGGGTTTAGCAGAGTTTGGCAATCTCTTTCCGTGCACAAAGGAGCTGAATAGATGTAGTGCCCTAGAAGGTTGTCCATATGGCACCATGTGACCCGCTCCTCTTACGGTGGCGAAAGTCAACAAATTTCCATACTCAGTTACCCAACCTCCAGCCTACACATGCATTAATTTAGAAACATGAGTTAATAAAATTGCAAAATCCATACTCAAATCAATTTTCGATTTGCAAAAAAATTAGGTTAATTGTTAATAAAAATATATATTTACCTGTCCTTTGTGGAACCAGACTCTATATGAGTCTGTAATCTTGAATTTCAGGTCATGAGCTAGTTCACGAATGAGTGTTCGAGAACCTAGTAATGGAACAACTGAATCTTGGTCTCCACTATCATAATAATTTAACATGAATGATAAGTTTATTCCAAAAATGTATAAAATAAATAATAGCAAATGATTATCATTTGTTAAAATTAATTACCTGTAAACCCATATTGGAATATGATTTTGAACTATCCGCTTGAGAATCGGAAGCATATCAGTGTAAGGATCTGTTTTACTGTAATTCAAAACACTGCAATGAAGAAAATGTGCATGAACTGATATTTCTTCGGTAATCAGAATTAAAACTAAAATGACATTTTACTATGATCATAGGAGTTAAGATTTCAAGTATATTTTTTTATATAAAAAAAAATGACAAAAAATAAGCAATATTAGTTTCCTAGCTAGTAAATTTGATGGCTGGTCTTAACTTAGTCCACAAAATCAACATATAATAAAATGAAGGTTGCCTATATTTATAAACTCTATTCATATCATATCTCTAGTTTATGACATTGTCTTTTTCCAATAATATTTATATATCAAAGTGTGTATTCTAATTTATTTATAATACAATCTATACTTATGCCATTTTTTATATATAATTAATTTAAAATCAAATTAAATGTTAAATTAATATTGTCTACAATGTATTGATACCCCGTAAAACTTCATGATAACAAGTATATTTTTGCTTTATTTATACTTACTCACTGCACATGCCCCATGGATACGGCAGATTAGTACGGTTGGCATGGAGAGCCTTCTGAACCTCAGGAAGGTTGAGGTAATTAAAGCTTTCATAATCTATACATACGTCTACACTTAAACTTATTTTAGTAGCCTGCATTAATGAAATAAACAAATTAATTAATTAATTATAAAAAATAAAAAATAAATCATTGGCAGAACATAATAATCCAAAGGCAAAAGTTACCATCTTTTTCAATCTGATTTCTTGTTCTGCTATAGCTGGATAACACACATCAAGAATCACATCATAGTTGTCTACATACTCGCTCACAATTTTCCTAGTGGCCTTTAGTGCTTCGTTGCATGATTTAGATACGTTATGAGTAGTTGCATCGGTATGATCATCAAAATCACAATCATTCCTAATGGCAAGACCAATTTCATCCGAAATCATTCCGTGTGACCAGAAATATTCATATGTTGCTTGTGTATCACGATTCAATTTCAGAAGTGGGTTTCAATCTAACAAAGTTAAGGGAAAAGTAAGATCAGTTTAATTAACTTTCAAAATTTCTTAAATAAATAATCAATAAGAGTCATCAAATATACACGATCAGTCCAAAAGTGGCACAAATGTATAGTTGTGAGTAAATTAATTTAATATATCATGTGAATTGGATCTTACGGCAACTCCTTTTATGTTGAACTTGAAACTGGATGAATGAGCATTATAATCAAGAATGGCATTGGCTAATTGAGGTATGTAATGTCCTGAATAACATTATAAATGTTAGTATGTAAGAAACAAAAGTCGATCACAAGTGATCATAGGCAAAAGAACACAATTAAGGAACAAATATTTGTGTTAAAACATTTGTGTATGTATGTCTCAGCCAGAAATGATGACATAGGTTTTGTGTGCATGCATAAAGAATATAAAATTTATATAACTGAATCCTCTCTGCTAAATTGAATATTTTATACCACGACACTAACTTTAATTTTTGGAATTTTGAAACGATAAATTATTAAATTTGGAATTTGATTATTGTGTTTGTTGGACCTGCGTAGCTTTCTCCGGTAAGAAACAACTTCCTCGATTTGTATGAAGGAAACTTCTCGTACCATTTCAGCATGAACAAAAGCATGTCATTGGCTGCCAAAAACAAATTAAAAAATTATGTTCATGCCTAATAATAAAACTAACAAATTCCATGCATAACATACAAAAAAAAAAAAAATTATTCTTTTGTATATATATTGACTACATAAGTTTGGTCTCACAAATCTAATTTTGTACCTGTAGAAGCGTCACCAATGTTATAATCAGAAGTTGTATTTGAGTATGACCAACCAACTCCAGCGGGAGACTCCACAAAGAGGAGATTGGAAACTATAAAAATAGTAGACATGAACAATATATATAAGTCGGGAATTAATACACCCACATAATTCTCTAATATCAAAACACGTATTTAGTCACCATGTCGGTGATCATTAGATCGAGATCGTATTGTGCTCCTATCAAAAAGATTTTTTAAAACTAAAAGCCTGGTCTTAAAATTTGCTTTGTCTAATCTCGATCTAACACTCACAGATATAATGACGACATGAAAGCAAGATTTTGGTGAAGACGGTGAATTCAAAATCATAGTCATATACATACCTGTATTCCAGGACTTTGAATTTCTTCGTAGACCGCATCCATCACCAGAAGGATAAAATGGATCCAATTCAGTAAAAGCACCTCCTCCGATAGAGGAACATCCTGGACCTAGAAAATTAACCAAGTTAATTAATTCCCCTCCAATAAAGAACAATTTATTTATGATCCTTGTAAGATGATTTGAATTTGATGTAGGCGTTATAAAAAATTAACAAATATCTACATCTTAAAATAAAATTGTGCGTTTGGTGCAAGGTATGTTTTGTCAAGTGTCCACTGTTAGAAAGAAAGAAAAAGGAGCTAAAATAATTCAACAATTTTGATATACATGATATAATTTTGTTAAGCTGGTAAGATTTTCTACTGGCAAAGACAATAAAACCACCTGATTTGGTTAGGAGTAGGACAATACAACACAAGCACATAACACAGTACAATAATACAAGAACAAATAAATGACATCCACCTATACTATCAACATACGAAATTAAATAAAGGAAAAACTTGTGACAACAAGGTAATGAAGAGTAAAAATGAAAATTAAGTTCATTCGATTCAATATGCATCCATAATAAAATTATTATTATTATTACCTCCATTGAGCCATAGGGTGAGAGGCTTTTTGTGAGGGAGATGGTCAGCCTCAACAAAATAATAGAAGAGACTCCTCCCATGTTTTATATCTATATCAACATAACCAGCATATTGACTGAATTTAACTTTGGGTTGGCCTGGTAGCTTCACAACTAGATCTTCAATTGGGTACCCTTCTACCCCAATTGTTGTTACCAACAAGCTTCCATATGCCACCACAAACAACACTCCAACAAACCAACACTTTCCCATTCTAATAATTCTAATAACTCCAATTCCCTCACAAGAAGCACACCCTCTACCTATTAGTTGAGAACTCTAATTAAATAATGCCACCAGATTAATATTAATAAGTGTTAATATTGTATAAAGTAATATATTTTATTTGGCAGTATAATATATTTATAGTAATAATTAATAATTTGAAGAAAAAAATTCAAACAATTAATTGAAATTATTTTCTTTTTAAAAATTAAATTGGAAACTGTTTTTTTTAAAAAAGAAATACTCCATTTGAGCCAATTCCATTTTCTTCAAAAAGGAAACATATATTTTTTCTTAATAAAACATAATGTACATTGTTGATTATGATAAAGTGTGTGTATAGTGAACAAAATCTGAATTTAGTAGAGTACAATGTACCTCAGATGCATGAATAAATTAAAAGGAATAAGCATGCAAATAACTTATTGTGGTAAAAAAAATCTGCAAATAAATAGGCAGGATGTATTTTCCCAAACAAAAAAAAAACTAGACGTTTTTGGAAAACACTTCAGCATATACCATTTATATTTTTATTTTTTTTCAAATAGTCTGGTGGTTAGATTCACACACATAATATGTGTGGAAAAGTGGGGAATCGAACTCTGACTCTTGCACAAATTATCTCTGGTTGCTACCAACTGAGCTACATTTACGGGACACCATTTATATTTTTATTTTGGTCAAGGGAGCATATACATTTTGATGGAGCATAATTCTCCATTAAATGAGAACAGACTCTGTAAAATAAAATAAAATAAAATGAGAATACATAAAATACATTAGGAAACACATTAACTCAAAACAAAAATGAATACATAAAAACCAACGACAATCTAATGGATTTACATGTTAGTGCATCCTTGTAAAACTCTTGTTTGATTGTTTTTGTTTTTAGAATATATTTATATTGGCAGCATCGCTTAGACTCCTACTGGTTAAACTTAAAAAATGTTGGACTCTTTTACGCTGTCTTCTACCTGATTTTAGAAACTTAAAATATATTTTTTGTCAAATAACTTAGTTTAGTAGTTGGACCTCCTTATGGATAATATATATTGTCCATACTAACTTAGTTAACCTCACGAAGACAATTAAAATAATTTTTATATACTAGAAACAAAAATAAAGAGTACGAGATTTTTTTTTACTGAAATTATGCATTTCAGTTTGGAAATGAGGTAGTTTTTTTTCTTTGATAATTAAGATTTTATTGATCCTCTAACCAAAATGAAACATGGCGAGAAGTTACAACTAAACACATGCAATAACTCATTTGAGTTGGTCTAATAATGTTGAATTGGGATCTTAATGTGTGTTCATTTTGATGTTTCAAGTTCGATTTTCTTGATATCAATTTTGGTAGGTTAGTCTATACAAAACTTTATTCTAATTTTAAATAGTCTTTCCCACAAATTGATGGTGGGATTGAACCTCTCAAATTAGTCGAGCTGAAATATGGAGTTTAGGAAAGAAAAAAATAGATGTAATACAAGATCAAAATTAAGACACCTACTAAAAACACACTCCTCCTAAAGACAGAAAAGAAACACCAAGAAAAAAAAGGCTTGGAACACGCCTTGAAAAAGAGAATGTCTAAAGAGAGAAAAGCCGATAAAAGAACGTCATCTAGAGTGTGTCGGAATGAATTTTTTCATTCAGCTTCATTGGAGTTTAGACAGGTTATGAAATACTTCCTCTTCCATAAGTTTAATACTCTTATATATGTTTTTTTTTGTTACAAGGCTAAAAGAGAAAGAAAAAACAATGAAAAGAAAGAAAAAACAACAGAAAGAGAAAGAGAGCGCTATTCTCTCAAGTAAAAAGTTCCACCCGCATCACTCTGAAGAAGATCTGCTGGAGGAGAATCGTGACAAAGGAGCTCAACGTTAGAGAAAGTGCCAAGTTTTACCATAAAATTCACACTTGATTCCCCTCTCGGATAGTGTGACTAACTATGATATTTCCCTGTTCAATTAACTCTTTATGTCTTGAATCAAAATGGTGTGAACATGAAAAATCATGGAGGGGCCGTTGATGATTTTAATGCATTGTAAAGAGTCAAAGTAGCAAACAAGATCAATAACATCTTTGGTCAGCAAGAGGCCCTGATAGATTGCATAGAGCTCAACATAGAGGATATCAACAGAATTACAGATGAAGCCAGAAAAACTTGACATGTAGAAAATAACCCCATTTCTTAAGACTCCGCTATATCTAGTTCTTGCATGAGAGCCAAGACAAGTACCATTTGAAGTAGCAATAAACGTCGCAAGAAAGGGGGTTTGAAGTGTGACTCTTTTAAAATTATTCCTGAAAACTTAAGTTTATATTTATATACTCAAGAAAGTTCTTGGTGTATGTTAGTTCAACAAGATTAGAGTATATAACAATTAATTGATTGGACCAGAATGTTCTAGAGAATGATTATAAGCAGAATGAGAAAAATGATGTTAAGTTAAAATATAAGATTATTTTAACAAGGACCAGAATGTTCTGGAGAATGATTAATATAAGACATAATTATAAAACAATAGTATAAGCTGAAATTAAATTTTAGTTAAATATTTATGCAGTTATTTTATCTTAGACCAGAATGTTCTGGAGGCAGTATTATATAGAATAAAATAATGCAACAATATTAATTAATTAATTATGGACCAGAGAACTCTGGATTAATTTGATAGTGATTAATTAGGACCAGAATATTATCGAGATTAATAAATATTAATGTAGGTGTGATAGTGTGTGTGTGTATTGTGTAACTTTAGAGAGAGAGAGAGAGAGAGAGAGAGAGAGAGAGAGAGAGAGAGAGAGAGAGAGAGAGAGAAGAAGAAGAAAAAAAATAACTGATGACATCTCGTCATTACATAATTTTTAATGTAATTTTTCTAAAGAATATTGGAGTTCACAGCTAGTTTGAGCATGTTCAAGAGCGAAAAACAGGAAAAATTGAAGACCTGAAGCAAGAGCAAAAACGTGTCACGATTTGCCTAAAACGTGACACGATTTCATGAGCCAAAAACATGCTCTCGACATTAGCAGAAACTTGTCACGATGGCAAAAACGTGACACATTTTCTGGAAACCCCAATTCAGTTGTTTGTTACACAAGGTAAAAACGTGTCACGATTTACTTAAAACGTGACACGATTTAGGCGAATTTCTGAGCCTATTTAACTATTCTGAAAACAAGGGTTACGAATTGAGAAGAGAAAAGTGCGATTTTGAGACTTAAAGACGGCTAGGAGGGCGATTTCTTCAACCTTCTATCAGTTCATGTATGTTTTAATTCCTATATTGATTATGTTATTTGTAAACTCGATTATGAGTAGCTAAATCTCTTAGAGATTAGGTCTGAGATGATTCTTTGTAACCCTAATTGAAACATGTTGCTGTGAAACTCTATCTATTGTGAATGACAATCTAGTTTTTATTCAATTCAATTGTTCTTAATACTTTTTATATCCTGATCAAATATAAACATGATTTAGTGAGAATGAATGACTACTGATCATAGCTTTCAACTTAGACCTAATTGAATTGTTCAAATAAACATGGTTAGTCTAGGAATGGATAATCGTTTATTTGTGATCTTAAGTTAACGTTCTTAAAACCTTCAAAGAATATTAGATCACCTAAGAAATTAGGGGCTGTAATCGGAGAAGAGGGTCCTAAGTCAAGGGATTGATTATGGCTATTTTGTTAATCATCGTGAAACTAGAGAATCATTCATAAGAAATAGGTGCAGTATACCAATTAGGGGAACTTAGATGATTCAAAAGACCTTATCTCATCTCTCTCATATTTTCTAATCAAAACTTTACTTTTCGCTATTTAAATTTTATGCAATCAAACCAAATCAACTGCCTAGGGCAACAATATAAATTTTACACATCCTAAGTAATAATACTATTGAATTATTGAGATTAAAACAGTCCTTGTGGGAACGAATTTATTTTATTACTTCGATAATTTTTGGTACACTTGTCAGATATCTATCAATATATCAAAAACACATGACAGTTATCCTGGTTCACCAAACCCGGCTACTTCCAGTCCCCACACCTCGTGTGAGATTATCCACTATAGTTGTCTTGCTAACAGAAACTTCTAACTAGCATTATAAGGTCTTGATCACATCAGATCAGTCTGTTACACCCTATATTATCAACCTCAGCAGGTTTCTACAATTCTTTGCTTTCGCACAAGAAAGGTTGTTACACTTCTTTCTCAAACTATCGTTGCGGATAGACTTAAGAATTACAATACACTTTGTAAGATGAGATTTGATTTGGATCAAATAAATTCTCAACACTTGTTTGAGATTTACATAAGCAAATTCGAAAGAGAAGATCCAAGAGATATAATGAGAGGGCTTGGAATTTGCTTTGTTTGTGAAGAGCTTTGTATGTAGTGATGATTTTCACTTGAGAGAATACTTGCTTTCAAAACTCTTACTTTCAACCTTCAAAACCACTTGTATTTATAGGTGATGAGTTCCTTGGTGATCAAGAGTGAAAATAGAGTTGTTGGACACGTTTTTGATAGTTGTTCAAAGTCTCAATTGATTTCACTTTTCTTTTTTAAAACAGGCAGAATGATCTCAGAATGTTCTGTACGATTTGCTTGTCTTGCTTGTGTTACTTCTGAGAGAGATAAACAACTGTAATGAGTTGTTGCTTGTTGAGCTAGGAAGTGACTATGATTATGTCATGCTATCTCACTTTAGTGATGCCATTGTCCAAAAGCCATGTGCTCTTATCCTTTGAATGGGATATTTTATTTCTTTGGGCCTTTTTGCTCCAAGTGGGTCGAACCTTTCTTTGGGCCCAATACACCAATTTCCAATTAAACTATTTTTTTCATGCTTTATTCTTGTGTTATCTTGTATACTTTTGATGTATTATTTTATTTGCTTCGTATTTGTCAGAACGTTCTCAAGTTGTTGTCATGAAACAAATTCTCACAAAACAGATTAGTAGATAACAAGATTAAATAAATTTAATATGTTTGTAATCTTTAAAACATCAAATAAGGATTTTTTTTTTTTTCTCAACGCCATCAACATTGAGAATGACACACGAATGATTGTTGTTTTTCCATTTAACAAATCTGTCTTCTGGTACATCATTAGTGTTCGAAAGATAACAATCTTTAAAAGTATCAACCATACCTTTAATGTTGTAAGATAAGTTGGTAATGACCAAATCTCATTGCCTAAACACATCATATTTTTATTCCTCCAAGCCCAACAAATTGTAGGTGCAGAGAGAAGAGATTGGGGACCCATCATGCCATTTATTGCCGAAACATGAGGGATATCATTTGTGAGGAAATTAGATTGGTTGATATCCCTACTCATTTCTCGCGCATCCCCCAAAATTCTTAATTCCCCTTGATCGAATTATATAATCTGAAGCATTGTCGGACTATTTCAGATTTTATAATCGGAATACTGTAAGAAACTCATAAAACATATTATAAATGATACAAAGGCCTCTGTTGAAAGAAAATAGAATAAGCTATGGATTGTCTACAATGATCATGTCATCATAACCACCCCCAAAGGAAAAGTAAGAAAGAAAACGGAAAGAAGACAATAATTGCAATGAAAATGGAGAGGAATGCAAAACTATTTACAGAGACATCATCATCCTAGAATGTAACTACATTCAAAGGAAACACAAACAAGATCATGAATCAATCAAACTAAATTCTTCATATGGTATATCCATGCAAGCCCTTATTTCTACATAGGTCCTTGGTCGAATAATTTTTTCCATAATATCATGAAAAGATCAGACCAAGGAAGCATATATCCCTTTGAAATACTGACCAAATATAAAAAAACATGGTTCTCACGTCATCGTTGTTGTGGAGCTTCATTTGGTTAAACTCGGCGCTTCCATCTGAGTCGATTGATGGACAACAATATGAACACTATCACTTTTCTTGTGTCTCTGTGGTTAAGACAACCGTTAATTTTGTATAGTTGATCATTCAAGTCAAATAGTGCAACATCAATACAGGCCCTAAACCGATAAGGTTTCTCCGGAATGTAGTACATTGCAGCTAACTTTGTTTTCACATATATATGTTAATGGTTTATAGTTTTGCGATGTGTATTTGCAATCAATCGAACCAAACACACCAATTTATAGAAGGTTTTGTGTGTTATGGACCACATAAAATGTTAGTGCAATGTGGACTACAAAAAAATCTCGTGTTTGACTAGTTCGAATTATATAATCTGAAACGTGACAAACCCTCCAATGCTCAAGTTTTCCACATGTATGGACACATTTTCAAATGTTATAATCCAGACTAGTCAAATGTTGTATTCATATTATATATTATGAAACTCGTCCAAAATGTGGATAACGTCGTTCCAAACAAGGTTTGGTTGGTCATGAAAGTTTGAGTTAATCAGGTATAAATACCCTTTCTTTCTTCCATATTTTTCATTCTTTAACATCAACTTATTTCCTTCTTGTTTTTTTTTTGGGAATGATGTCAAGTTTTCATTGTTGGCCTTTCTTACAAAGGCTCAATAGAGACTTTCACAGTAGCAATTATGTGGTTAGTACAATTGATCAAATGATGTTGTCCCACATAAACTTGTATTTCAAATTTGTTTGGATATGTGATTGTTCAGATTAATTTTCACATTTTCATGCTCTATCATCTTGTGTCCCTAAATTCTTCAGAGGGGGTGCGAGAGGGATTATAATCCTTCTCCCTTTATTATTTTGTACAACAAATTTAGCTTTAGTTGCTTTATTTTATACTACATAGTTTTATGTTAATGTGTGTATGTATTATGAAATTATGTTCAATTAATAAACTGTGTTGAATTATTAAATTTTGTTGTTAATTTTAAATCATTTCATTTTAAATTATATCATTTTAATAAAGTAGTCGAATCTGAACAAAACTAAATAAATACATTTCAAATTTTATAATCAGAAAAACATCAAATAAATTTCACCCCCCTGAAATTGTAAGTTTCGTCAATTACCCCCTGAAATTAACAAAACTTCAATTACCCCTCTGAAATTGCACAACGTTAATCAATTTACCCCCTACGTCAAATTTTTTTGTTAGTCAACATGACGTTTTGCAAATACCTCCTGAAGTTTTGCACTTATGGGCAAAAGGCCCCCTGAACTTGAAAATTTATATATTTTTTTCTTATCCTTAAAAGTGACTGCATTATCACTGAATTGTAGAGCATATTAGCTAAGTTTTGACGGTATACAACCTTATATTGACAGTACATAATGGAGCACGTAAATGCATGACATACATAATGGAGCACGTAAATGACATATAATTGACATAACCAAGATGTCAAAATATATGGCTTTATTATTGCTAATTTTAACCACACCAAAAATTTCCACTTCCTTTATATTGTGAGCAATGCACACTCTACACCAACACACTTCTCTCACTTTCAAGAAAAAATACATAAACTTGTTACTTCTCTCACTTTATAAAAGATCTTGAAGGAATCATGGTCTTCTTCCCCGTTAGGATTGAAAGGAATGGTAATAATATTATATTATGTATATTTCATTATGTTTTTTTAAGAGAATAAAAAAACATGATAGCCACCATCATTTTGATCTCTAATAGGGTGAATGACAGCTTGAAAAAGAAAAAACAACATCTGATGTTGGAGCAAAGAAATGCTTTTATGTTTGTTTTGTAAATATTCTTGAGTTTTGAATTTTTTTTTTTTGAAGAAGCTAAACTAACCCCCTCAAATTGGCATCAGAGAGAATCGAACATGAGACCTTGAGGAGGAGCACACTCCCAGATCCCAAACCTATACCACTAGGCTTGAGTTTTGAACATTATTGTAAGGTTTACCAAATACTGCCAATTTGTTCTACCATATTGTCAATATAAGGTTGTATACCGTCAAAACTTAGCTAATATGCTCAACAGTTCAGTGATAATGCAGTCACTTTTAAGAATAAGAAAAAAATATATATAAATTTTCAAGTTCAGGGGGCATTTTGCATATAAGTGCAAAACTTCAGGGGGGTATTTGCAAAATGTCATGTTGACTAACAGAAGAATTTGACGGAGGGGGTAAATCGATTAACGTTGTGCAATTTCGGGGGGGGGGTAATTGAAGTTTTGTTAATTTCAAGAAGGTAATTGACAAAACTTACAATTTCGGAGGGTAATTGTCTATTTACTCAAATTTCAACTTATGAAATCCAAATGGGAATAAGATGATCAAATCAAA
>Ga0228710_1005468_pt1 | contig 19703 bp, 8 predicted proteins | sample MedpolnodulmetaG_FD_177995 | JGI IMG/M metagenome (GOLD analysis project Ga0228710, IMG submission 177995) | Root nodule microbial communities from Medicago polymorpha collected in Santa Monica, California, United States - pink nodules | ecosystem: Host-associated > Plants > Roots > Nodule... | reverse complement strand
GTAAATATATGATATAAATGCACATATTTCAAGAATTGAAAACATTAATATCACATATTTACTTCAAAACTATAGTAATTGACAATCTCTATTTATTTAAGAAATGGAGAGTATCTTCACCCCTAATTTTTTGAATTAAAAGCCCTCATGTCAATATTCTATGACATTACAATTAGTACACAAAAAAAAAACACCAATATTCTATGAAATTTCACCATGCCTTCAATTCAGAAAAAACCAAAAGGGATTTTAGTTGGAACAAAAATAAGTGCATTAACGTAGTAAGTAAAAAAAAGGGTGCATTAACTTTAATGCATAATTACAAAATAGAATGTCAATAAATACATTAAATTTCCACAATTATTGAATTAAAAACAGCCAATCAGTCATAAATGCCTTCCTATCATGTCATGTTTAGCTTCTCCACTCTAACAATTTCTTAATTGTTTTTTATTTTCTTTAATTAAATATCTATATTTGAAATATAATTATTGTTTTAATTAGAAAATAGTTTGCAAAAGCCACGAATCAAGATATTCTAATCATGTTGGCACACCTTATCGGTTAACCGTAAAATACTTCATCCAATCCTTTTTATAAGAAACAACACATAAATCATAAAGATCAAGTAAACACTTTAAAAATAGTTATTTTCATTTAACAACACTTTGTAAAATACTCTATCCGATCTTTTTTATAAGAAACAAAACACGTACATAATCAAAACCAAGTAAACACTTTAAAAATAGTTATTTTCATTTGATATTTCTATAAATTTAAATTTATTTCAGAAATACTCCTATATTAATTACTTTTGATTACATCAACTAACTTTTAATATTCTCTTTCATAATAGATAAAGTTACGAATGAAGTTTAACACATAATACATTTAAAATTGGTCAAAGTTTCTTATAAAATAAACAAAAAACTTAGGTATTAGGTTAGACAATTTAGGTACTGGTATCAATTATAAAATAAATAAAGACCCATTTAAACATCTTAAGAGGGAGCTCTATTGTCGATTCCCTTAGTAACTGATCACAGTTGATCATGATGGATTTGTGAAATTTTATTTCACTGTCATTTTTCTTTAAATTTATATTTCAAATTTTAAATTAATCTTATAATATATCATTGGCTATAATTATGAACTATAAAATATATGTTAGAGTATAAAAATTGCTCAATTGAAAAAAAAATGTCAAAAATGTTAATCGATGTTGTAACTAGGTTTCGAACCAGCCTCTTCATTTGTGTGAATTTCATTATATATTTGTCATTTCATCTTTCAATAAAAAATTTAAGGAAAAATTACACTTTTAGTCCCTTAACTTCATTTTAGTTAACAGTTTGGTCCTTTATCTTTTTTTCATTTCAATTTTGTCCTTTTGATCCATTTACATATGAATTTTTAAGCTTAAAATTCACGATTTTATTTTCTTATGATCTTTAAGTCTTCAAATCTATGTTCCTCGTCTATGTTTGTGTAAGAATATTAGATTTGAAGCTTGAAAATGTATATGAAAATGGACAAAAAGGACCAAATTGAAATGAAAAAAAAGATAAAGGACCAGATTGTTACCTGAAATTAAGTTAAAGGACTAAAAGTGTAATTTTGCCAAAATTTAATAAATTATAAATTATCACCGATTATAATTATGAATCGATGAAATACTCATCATTATCACCGCTAGTGTTCAATTTGAACATTCACTTTCGCAAGCTACTAAATTGGTTAAAGAAGCTCGATATAATATTCATCATTTTTTTTCTTCTTCTTCTCATAATCAATTTCAATTTTCAACACCGGTATTAATTTTAAGGGAAATGTTAACGAGTGAGCACTTTAAATGATAAATTTTTAATGAAAATTTGTGTATTGAATACATTGGAAATTGTAATAATTGACTTTTTAAAACAATACTCCCTCCGTTCCTTTATAAATGTCACTTTTGCATAAAAAATTTGTTTCTAATTAACTGTCGTTTTCAAAGTCCAATGTATCATTAAATGTGGCTTTACCTATATTACCCTTATATATTTATTGCAGAGAGAGAAATATATGAAATGAAGTATTAAATGATTAAGGTTATTATAGGAAAAAGATAAATTGTTGTATCAAAAGTAGTAAAAGTATTTGTTGTCTTGGTTTGTGTAAAAAGTCAAAATGTGAAAATTAAAAAGGAACGGAGGGAGTAATTACTAAATTTGGGATGCTTAAAGAGTGCTCCAAAGACACTCATTAACAAGACCATAATTTTAAAAGTTCAAATTTTACGAAATAAGGTATTAAATGAGTGATTAAATTGGAATTATTAAATGAGCTTGAATCACCATTCTTTGTTTTGTATCAAACACTTGCATTATATTCTACTTCATTTAAATAGTGAAACCATTTTGCATTAGTCGCTCCACACTTAACAAGTTTATATAACTAAAACTTCCATTCTTTCTTTTGATCAAATCTCGGGGTTAATGTTCATATCACATGGGTTAAAAAAAGCCATCAGACCAACCAAACATATGTATACATGGGTTTCAGTTTCTCATTGAAATTAAAAGGCAAAATGAGTGCTAGGGTGCTTATAATTACGGACGGATAGAATATGTACGTGAAGAGAAGAAAGAATACATGTTGGGTTACTATGAAATTATTTCTTTGTTGTTTCAGACGTGACTTTGTGTAGGGTCCGTAAGTTTAGGGTGATTACTCTAAGATCAAAGTGACACAAATAATACCATTCAAGGACTAAATTGTATATTTTATTTTAAACAACAAGAGTCCAAGATCAGATGAAAGCATGATTAGAATCCGAATAACAAGACTTCCACTTTGTTTGAACACACTCCATATATTATGCATAGCTTGTGACATAAACTACAAAATTAGCAGCACAAAGTTGTATACTTGTAGCAAACACAAAGCCCAACTCAAAGCTTGTTTGATAAACTATGCCATTATTCTGCAAAATCATTCTTTTAAGGTATTACTTAATCAGAGAATAGAAGTTTAAAGTAGCTTTGGAACATGACATTCGAATCTAACTTGAAGAGTATTTCGTTATCATCCTTCACTTGTACAATTTTTTTTTATTTTTATAAGTTTATATATAGTTTTGTTTATGAGAAGTAGGAGAACCTATTACATAAAAAACTCATTTATTACACAAATTCAGTCTAATAATAAAAACAAATCTTTAATATCGATGTCGCCTAAGTTCATATTTCTGTTTAATTACCAGTGTATGTCTGATGCAGAGAGTACAGTGGAGAGAAAAGACTAACTGATGGAAGAAGCTATATTTTCTCTCCAGTGTATATCCATGTCGCCTAAGTTCATATTCCTTGGTAGCCTTTATATGTTTTTCTCACATGTTTTGCTGGTTTTAAACTTGATGTAGCATACCAAATACTGCAGTTTTGTCACTTCTCAACTGCAGAAACTGTTACATATTGTTTTGAATGTTATACTTTATATGGATGACCATAATGATAATTTTTGGAAACATTTAGTGTTAGTTAACATTCAACACTTAGTTTAGAATTTAGAATTTTTATTGCACTGAAATTATATAAGTGACGACAATTAACTGACCTCTTTTCAAAGGAATCGAGGTTTAAAAGATCCCTTTCTGGTAAAGTGCGGTTGACTTGCATGATCATATCAATAGTTGCCAAAAGTGATAGTATTGACATACTTACCTGCCAATTTGACACCTGAGATGATTTTAGAGTGGAGAATTTACGAGTTTACGATAATGACAATAATTAGATGACAGGTTTCTTCTATAAACAATGAAACACCAGTTATTTGTGAACATTTTAATGGAAGATCCTCTTCCCCCATTTCAGGTTTGATATAATTTTGGCATCTGTATTTTGTTACTGCAATCTGTTTATGCCATCATTTTTCAGATGGAAGGGGGGTTCATACATGATAAAAGTCGAAACAAAATAAACATAAAAAAATTGTGCCAAAAAAACATAAACAAGACAGACTAATAATGTCTAGAAGCATGATCATTCATCACCGGCACCAACATCAACATCTTGATTTCCCCCCAAAGTAGAGTCATGATCAGAAGGTTGGGGGCGGCAGTGACGCCCATGCTCTTGCGCGAATAGTTTTCGCACATGTTCTTCAAATGCTTTTCGCTCCTCTTTCATTTCTTGCAGACGTTTTTTCAGCTCTTCTAGCCCCTGTGTCTGTTTCTTCAGCAATTCCCCCTGCGAATTCATAATCTCTTTTAGTTTCCTTAGTTTACGAACAGGGTTTTCACTAGAAGTCACTATTCCCTGTGACACCTCAACCAAATTAGGTGCCAACTCCCTTCCACTGCTGGATAATGATGCTCTTGCATTATCCAAAGGAATATTAAGGCTCGTGGCCCCTTTCTTGTGGTTAACGGCAATGGTTCCATCATCATATAAGCGACTCCTTTTCTTATCTCCAACTACACCCGAACAAGTGGAAAGAGGGGCAACAACATCCTTAGCAGGGTTACAACTCATAGATGGAGAAGTTGAATTATTTTGAGATCTAGTCTGAGACTTCCTCGCTTCACACTTCTCCTATAATGCATAACCATACAAAGAGGTCAAATAACAAAGATAAAATAAAACTTTTGGATTCTTCAAAAAATCAAAGATAAAATAAAAAAAATGAAAACAAATTACAACATATATTTATAAAAAATATAATATTACCTGATTCTTTCTAGAATGGTCATCTACATAATCACCAGTTTCCTTCATGATCTGAGTATCCTTATGAAGCCCGTTCAAGTTTGAACTCCTCTTGGACTTCTTAGTCTATAAAGCAAACATAAATGATAAAGAAACTATAATTATGATTACCCAACATAAATAAAGAAGAACAAGTTAACGAGTTTACCATTCGAGTTACGTGTTGCGTTGTGTTGATGGAACCTCTTTTCTGTAGGCTTTCACCTTTCTTTGATGCCATGTTTCTCTTTTCTTTGGCACAGGTCAACTGAAAACTAGCGGAACTCCAATGCTCCAATAAACTTTGCCACACAGTCTCGCCTATCCAATGTGGGCATTGACCCTTAAGACGAACTTCCCTCAACATATCAGACAAGTCACGCGAGGCTCTCACATGAAAGTTATTCTGAATCTGATCACTCTGCTTGTCATGCCATGTACACTTCTCCTGTATTTTTTATATGACATAAAATATAATAGGCTATGTTATATCAGAAATGAGTATAAAAAAATCACATGTTAAGATAATTATTTCAACTTACACTAAAAGCCTTGAAAACTTTGGCCCTATCGTCATCATTTAGGTCGCCATCCCTACATTTTGTCCGTGGCTTTTTATATTGGGATTGTATATTTGCTGAAATGCTCTTCGTCTTCGGCTTTGAAGGTAAAAGCCTTAACAATACCATGTTAATAAATCAATACACAGTATAATTAACAACAATCAAAATAAATACTAATTCACAGACCTACCCTTTAGTGGAAGGTTGAATAACGTGTCTTCCATCATCAAACATGTTAATCCCCTCAGCATCCGGCTCCACATCATCATGAATGCTATCTTGACCAGCCTGATAAGGCGGAGGCTGAGATGGCTTAGGATGGCTAGACTTTAATGGAGTTCCTTGTGTTCCTTGAAATCCTGGGTTGGGTATGGAACTAAATTGTGGTACCTTGTGTGAAGGTCCACTTGATAGTGGATATGTCGGCGGTGTGGATGTCGATGGTGTATACGCCGGTGGTGCATATGTATGCGGTGGATATACAAGCAATGGAAATTGGGTAGATGGAGACTGAGAACGGGTAGGTGGAGGCTGAGTATAGGTACAAGGAGATGGAGTCTGTGTATGTGCAGAAACTACTCGAGTTACCTTGCGAGAACGACCATTAGTAGTGGATGCGATATCCTCCTCCTTATCACTAGCTGGACGCTTCTTTGAAGGTTCACTTGATAGTGGATATGTTGGCAGTGCGTATGTCGATGGTGCATATGCATTTAATGGATATACATGTAATGGAAATTGGGTAGATGGAGATTGAGAACTGGTAGGTAGAGGTGGAACATAGGTATGAGGAGATGGAATCTGCGTATGTGCAGTCGTCGGCACAGGTATAAATTGGTCTGGAGAACTAGAAACTACAGGAGTTACCTTGCGAGAATGACTAGTGGTAGTGGATCCAACACCCTTCCCCTTACCACTGGGTGGCCGCTTGTGTAAAGGTCCACCCGATAATGGATTTGTAGGTGGTGGATTCACCGATGGAGCATATGCATGATGTGAATATGTAGGTGGTGGATAAATAGGTGGTAGCGTGTATCCCGATGGTGTAAGTTTCGGTGGTGCATATGCATGTTGTGGATACACAACTGATGAAGTATGGGCAGGTGGAGGCGGAGCATATGTATGAGAAGATGGAATCTGTGTATGTGCAGTCGCCGGCACAAGTATGCATTGGTCAGGAGCACTAGAAACTACACTAGTTACCTTGAGAAAATGACTAGTGGTAGTGGATCCGACACCCTTCCCCTTACCACTGGGTGGCTGTTTGTGTGAAGGTCCACCCAACAACGGATTTGTAGGTGGTGGATATAAAGGTGGTGTATTCGCCGATGAAGCATATGCATGATGTTGATATGTAGGTGGTGGATAAATAGGTGGTAGTGTGTATGCCGATGATGCATGTCTCGGTGGTGCATAGGCATGTTGTGGATACACAGCTGATGAAGTATGGGTAGGTGGAGGCGGAGCATATGTACGAGGAGATGGAGTCTGTGTTTGTGTAGACGTCAGCATAGGTATAGACTTGTCTACTCGAATTTCCTCGTGAGTAGGCCTAGTAGTAGTGGATGGAACATCTTTCCCCGTCTGTGTATCTTTTGTCGTCGGCATAGGATTAAGCCGGTCTAAAACATGTTGAGGAGCCACATAAGTGCGCCACTTGCGCTTGTGAGTAGGTCTAGTAGTAGTGGATGCAACATCCTTCCTCTTATCATTGGGTGGGTCAGTTCCTCCCTTATCATTGGGTGGGTTAGTTCCTCCTGATGACATGTTTATCTATTGTGCAATACAATGATAATGACATTTCAACAAAACAACAACAATAAGTCCAAATGGGGAAACATAAGATAACAGAAAAATAAAAATAACAGTTAAAGTCCACCAAAATGAGAAAAAAGATAAATTTTTCATCAACGTCATAATTTTTCTATTATTTAGAGTCATAACTTTCATTTAAAAAGATAGATAGATCACAGTAGTAGGTTTTGGCATCCCCATTCAAATAAGAGATCCAATTGTCTTTGCTACTTGAGTCAAGCTCATTCATGGGAAGCAAAATTAACTACATTAATTAAACTATTAGCTATCTAAACAAACAAACAGTGAACCACATTGAGACATGAACTTCAAATATTAATTAACATAAGCTCAAAAATATGATACAAAGATTCAACAATTAACATTTTTCCTCATAAAATGATTATATAAAAAAAAAATAGTACTAACCAGTGAGTGACGGCTACTGGAAGAAGGGGAGTGAAAAATGAGAGAGAAGAAGGAGAAATGGTGTTGGGCCAGAATTTATAAAGGCTAACCCTAAATTTTTCCGACGAGTTTTTCACATTTCCGAGGGGCATTTTCATTTTTGCGAGGGGCATTTCAATTGCAAAACTAACCATTACTTTCCAACTACTCATTTCCGAGGAAACAAAGTTCTAAATAATGATATTATAATCTTATTTTCAGATTTTATCTATTTCTTTCATTTCACGTTTTTTTCACAATTATTTTGCAATCTCTTGAATCCATTTTTATGTTCATAGCTTCTTCGCTTAGGAGGATTTTTTTCTCCATTCTCCTCATAAAAATTGAACCAAACACAAAATTTAAAACATTCCCTCCAAAAATTTCGAACCAAACGGACCCTTAGTTTTTTCCCTCCTTTGCGAGTAGTTTTTTTTATTTTATTTCTAGAACTAGAAAATAGAGATTCTCGAGGATCTGTATTAACCATAGAGGTTGGAGCTACTAATAGGAACAAATAACAATTTCTAAATAATGCTGCATCTTCAATGATATCTTATGTATTTTTGTCATTATTTGTGTGTTTTTGTCAATGATTCCTTTAGGAAGGAAGAAGCGGAAAGAATGGAAAGCCATGAGAGTGGAGAGCTTTGGGGGTTTAGTTTTCTTCATAATACAAAATCCCCCCTAATTTGGGGGAACTAAAAAATGGTATTGGAGGAGGAGTTTGGAGGGTTTTGGGGGGTTTGGGTAAGTTTTCAAATTCAATCTATGTTGTTATAATACTTTCAAAGTTAAAAATACATTAATCTATTCATTGAACTTTACAAAATATTCAATGATACACCTCTATGATCATTCTCCTATTTATACAAGATACTCTCTATGTCTCTATCACCTAGTGACACTTTTTTTAGAAATAAAATTGTCTTGAGGCTTGCATTCTTATAGGACTCTGTTTAGGCCTTGGCCCAAATAGAGTTAGTTGAGATATTTCCTTGATTTTAGGGATATTTCTAATATAAAAGAGAGGGCAGGGGAGTGAGTAAGGCATTGAGAAATACTATTAGAAAGATGGTTAGGAGAAATTTCTCTCTGGTTAGGAGCATTGTGCTATGGTAGGAGTGTTCACACTCTGGTTTATCCTTTCATTTCTGTTATTCCACCATTAGAGAGCCTTTGAGCTCACCATTATCATTCAATAAAATACAGTTTAATTATCTTGATTTTACGAGTTCTGTCACATTCAGTTTAAAATGTCCTAATGTATGAAAGAGATATGGAGCATAAAAATATAAGCTTCAAAATCTACTCTATTCTGGATGCAGAATGCAGATGATTTTGATTCTTGAGCTAAGCTAATTACCAAACTTTTATGACCTTTGAACCTTTTGTTTTCTCATATTTAATTACAGAGGAACTTTCTTTAAAATAATCTGGTAGTAGGAGCATAAATGAGATGAGACAATTTAGCTACAGAACCTAAACCTACCTCTTCCAGAATAGACCAAAATCAAGTTTAACTTGAAATATGTTTTGTAATCAAATCAAATACGGGTCATTACTATACTAGTTTGAAATCTTAAAAGCAACTGAAAATGAAAAACACAACACTAATAAAATTAAATCCTTATATATAAATTTTTTTTCAAATCACAGCTGCAATGCAGACATTCACAACCACTGTACCGCCTAAAAATTTCGAGAAATTACCTTCACAGCTATTGTACGACTATTGAATGCCTCCAAGTCAGTTTCAACTTTATGAAACCTTACATATCTGATGTCTTCAATTAGAGCACCTTCACAAGAGAAATAAGTTAAGCATCAGAAGAAAATCCTGCAGCATATTTCTGGAAAGTCAAACATCTTTGAACTCACCATGTATGCATCAGGAATGTTGTCACGTGCACTAAAAATAAAAAATAAAAGGTATTAGTTAATATAGTAAAATAAGATATTGAGCAAAACCATAGTAAGATATCATTTGTCTCTAAACTTACTGGTCAAAAAGAAGTCTTGAAATTTCTACATAATGAAATGGTAAATGCTCCAACATCTCTTGGGAGTTTCGCTCTGCCTCCAACACTTGTGTCGTCACAAAAGATGTTATGGAGAAATATTAAGTCTTTATTACTTAAACCAACAAATTTTAAACTGGAAAAAGATCAAAGCATCAAAGCACTACTGTCCACATGTAGACCACCAATTTTGAGATTAGGCACGATGTTCACAATCTCGTCCTCAGCTATGAATTCAAGCTAATTGAGAAACAAAAAACCCTAATATATGGAAATTATCATTCGTCCATACCTCCTCTGATGAAAAGAGTGAGAGTTCATGGTTCGACTGCCCAGCCATTTCTTTTCTTTCGACTTTGAATTCTGTTGTACGGAGAGGAATAAGACTATAAAGGCGTAGAATCACATTTCCCATAAATGCCATAAATACCCCTCTATAAACCATTTGTCTTTTCCTTCTGAAAAACCTTTTGGCATTAAGTAAAACACACGAAATCAATGATAGAAAAACTTAGATAAAGTGAAAGTACAAAATAATCATTTAGTCCTTGAATCAAAAATCAATATCTCCAAATTGAATTTTAAATCCATAAATCTCAAATTTTATCCCCAAATCTCTAAATCTCAAATCCTTGAATCTCATCTAATTCCATATTTTGTTCAAAATCAAATCTTCCATTAAACACCAGAATCAAATCACATGATTTTGTGCGGTGGTGCAAACTCGTTCCAACGAAGTGTTCTCATTCGTCAAACATTAGTCAACTTACCCCCTCTGATAGTTCCACGTTAGTCAACATGACATTGCCGTTGACTGCCTACGTGACACTACCACGTGGTCTGACATGTCATGCCACGTCATACGGGTGTTTATTTCATTTTTTTTTTTTACAAAAAAATCTGGATTTTTTTAAAACGGTTCTGAGCAAATACCCCCCTAAAATTTTATACTTATGCACAAAACGCCAATTGATAATAATCAAACAAATTAGTTTCTGTGACAAACAAACTTTCTTGTGCTTTTGGAAGATTTTCCTTTTATATAAACACACACTTATTTGCAATAAAAAAATTCATGCAATGTGATGTATCTTCATGTTTTTCATACCACAAGTTCATGGATTATGTTGCATACTTCTAGTTTTATTGAATCAAATAACTTCTTTCACCTCCACCATATAAAAGTGTAATTTATTAATAACATGAACCGAACATAATACTTTATTATGACACAATGTTTTGCCATAATGCTTATAATACTTTAAGGTATTGTAACACATGAAAGATTAATGCTTACATTATGAGACAATGCTTACATGAGAGGTTAATGCTTACATCGTGACAAATTAACTAATGATAGAAAACTAAGTAAACATGATGAGAATTAACAGGAAAAATACTCCCTGAAATTTGTCACTTATAGTCAATTATCTTCCTGAAATATTTTAATTTATGTCAGTCCCGTTGTGCAACTCATACCCCTGTGCGGCTGTGCAACTCATACCCCTGTGCAACTCATACAAACCGGAACACAATACACACATACCATTACAACATATCCAGTTAACACATACTAGAACACACATGTGTAATGAATAGTGATAGGCTAGCATAACAATTTAGCATGTCAATTTGTTGTTCTCTCAAATATGTGTAAGCATTTAATACTTTGTTATTAAGATCTGAAGTTGATATTAGAGATAATTATGGACCGGAGATCTTTGAGTGTGAGAAAGTTGATATTTGTTGCAAGTGCTCTTTACGATCTAAGAAGTGATGAATATGAAAAATATGAAGAACGGATTCATTTTCTATTCAAGAACTACCTCACATTGCATGAATTTTTTTAATGGCAATTGTATGTGTGTAAAAGAAAATTTGTTGTTTTCCAATGCATCTCCAAAAGAAAATTAGTATTATTTTTTAATAAAAACATACTACTTTTAGTTGTTTTAACATGTAAAATATTGCACATGTTAAACAAACCCTTTAATTATTAAGCATATTAATGTTGTTTTCAAGTGATATCTTCATGTAATACTAGTCTAAAAACACGTGGAAATGCCTTGACTAATGCCTAAACAGTGACTAAATATATAATGCGTTTGTTTTAGCTTGACTAATGCCTAAACAGTGACTAAATATATAATGCGTTTGTTTTAGCTTTTTAAAAAAGAAAATGCTAACATCATCATGATCCTAGTTAAAGAAGTAAAGATAATAACAATATTTTAAAACTTCTACCATCAATTCTTTAAAAGTATAAAAAATGTTCTTTGTAATACAAAAGTTATTTTTTTCTTTTAACACGTGGAAATGCCTTGACCAATACCTAAATAATGACTAAATGGTTGTTATTACAAAATATATGATATAAATGATGCATTTTTTTGGTACAATATGATGCATTTGTTTTACCTTTTAGAAAATGGAAAATGCTAAAACCATCGGTAAAAAAGCAAATATAATAACAATATTTTAAAACTTCTTCAATTTTTAAGAAGTTTATATACCTCCATGTTTTTGAAAAAAAAACCATACTAATAGTTTTTCATAGGTTTTTTATTTTATTTTAAAATCATTCTTATAAATATCCTAAACAAAATGACAATGACCCATAAACCTAAGTGGACTAGCTACCATCCTTGATAAATGATTTCAAGATTACATGAAATCATACAATCCATTCCAATAAATATATCAAATTTAATTTCTAAAAAATAAAATGAAATACTTTCATCCTTGGTTTATTTTTGTCCCTAAATATAAAGGTTTATTTTTGTCCCTGAATATATAAAGGTTGAAAATAATAAACATATAGATACAATTTTGGACATAAAATTTGTTGACTAAATGTACAACTTTAATTTAAAAGTGCTAAAGGGCCACACAACAAGGCACATCATTGTTAAGTCAGGTCCTCACCATTTGGATTTTGAAATAAAACATTGATTTATATTTTAAAATACATAATTTATTTTTGTAAGTTTCATACAATCCTTATTAAAACACTAGATACATATATGAAAAGAGAGAACCAAATAGTGTTCTGTTTCCATATAAACTTAACAAACCAACCAAAAGGTAAATAAAACAAGTTTCATAATTCATCACAACATTCATAAACATGAAATATTACAAATCACTTCTTTTTAATATCAAGTAGTCCCACACGAGTAACCCCTTCATCATCCAAACGTCCCACATCATTGAATGTCTGACCGGTCATCTGATCGGCCGCTTTCAGCCTTTCCGCCACCGCTCCGGGTCGAGTATCCTCCGTTCTGATCACCCACTCATTTCCACGCTTGCAAGTTTCCTCTCCAAACCCTTTACCTCCAACATTTCCACCTTCCATTTTCCTCCTTGCTTCATTATCCGCTTCACTCATCATTTCCTGTATTATCCATGTCCAAATTCCACAACCACTAATCAATATATATCTCAAACATCAAAAACATATACTACCATAAATTCAAATTTGTTAGATATATAAGTTTTTTTGTAGTGAACAAATTGAAGTTACCTTGGTCTTGTCTTTTGCTTCTACTGTCTTCTGTTTAGCAGCCTCAGTGGTTTCTGCAGTTTTCTGCTTAGCAGCTTCTGCTGTCTCTGCAGTTTTCTCCTTAGCTTCCTCTTTCTTGTCACCCAAGTAACCCATAGCCCGTTTCGCCGCATCAACGGCAGAGTCCTTCATCTCACCAATCTTCCACGCTGTATTATCCTTCCCTTCTTTCGCCTTCTCAGCTGTATAATCCTTATACTCACCCAACTTATTCATGGTAGCATCTTTCCCTTCCTTCGCCTTTTCTGCAGCATAGTCTTTGTACTCTCCAGCTTTGTCCTTAGCTTCCCTTGCTTTCTCTCCTGCATAACCTGCATACTCATTAGTTTTCTGCATTGTTGCGTCTTTCGTTTCCTTCGCCTTCTGAGCTGTTGCGTCTTTTGTTTCCTTCGCCTTTTGAGCTGCAGAATCATAGACACCGCGTGATTGGTTGGCCGATATGTCTCTGACTTCACCACCTGCGAGTCGATCGTCGTTGTCGAAAACATGGACTTCTGTTGTTGGGTCTCTTTTGCCAACTACGGCTTCTCTTGCATTCTCGTAGGTGTCATGAACAGCTTTCATCACCGATCCAATTACACCAGGCTTCTCCTGATCATGTTTTTCTGTTGTTACACTGATTTCTTCAACGTGTCTTGGTTGTTTTGATGCCATTGAATTTTGAAGAAGAAGAAAAACAATTAATGTAGCTTTTGTTTTTGTTAGTTGTGTATCTTTTCTAGTAAGATATATAAAGATTGAAATGAGCTTGTTTGATAAGTTTTGCTGTAATATAGAGCCTATATATAAAAATATATGAACTGTGCTAGTGCTTAAGGTTATATATTATTCGAGAATGTGATGACCGATGATGAAATGAAGGGGTGAGTGACACGTGAGTATAGAAAAAGCACCACCTGGCAGGAAATGTCGGTGGGTGGACACGTGGCAACCATGTTGAGGACGTGGAACACGATGTTATGAAATGCTACTTGGTGGTGACGTTTGGCTCACTTTCTTTGTTGACACTTGGTTCAGTCTTTTTAAAATCTGTTGAACTACATTCCGTACATTAATTGAAAGGTATTGTTTTTCCTACATTGAAAGACAAGGCCCCTAGTTGTGAAAAGGTTAACAAGATTCATTGATTTTTTTTCCTTAGTTCTCTAGTAGGAAATAGATGAATTTTGTATTTAGTACAGGAACATAGAAATTAAGAGAGGAGAAAACGCAATACTAATTAAACTTATGAAAAAATAAGGGGTTAAACAGTTCAACTAGATTAAGATAAAAGTTAAAAGAGTTGAAATTAGAAAATGATTTGAATTCAAACTTTGGTAGATGAGAAAATACTTTAAAAACTAATGTACTAATATTTATCTGTCAAAAAATTATTTGAAGAGAGATATAATGAAGTACATAATATTAAATCAAAAAGCTTGGATACAGTCATTCTAATACTTCTCTAATTATAAGTGCTTGAAGATGTTTCCAAAATAGAATAAGTAGACTTTCATATCAGTTTCCTACATTATAGTGTTGAAAAATGTTTATAAGCTACAAGTCTAGGAATAATTAAACAATCTAAATATATTTAAAAACTTTAGAGTATTGTAGTTTTCTCTGATACTTTACTATTTATTTTTTTTATCAGAACACTAAATATACATAAAATTTCAAAAAATTTGGTACAAGCTTCATGTCAAGTGGTAAGCCAGCAGTAACTATATATTAAATAACATGGATATGCTTTTAGTAAAATAGGAGTGCTCTACTCATTAACCTTTCAAGCTATGCTGTTCTTTAATTTGAATAGTTTGAGCTTGAACACAAACCATAACTTTCTTTCATGTCTGCCTGCAGCAAATATCAGTGTTTGGTGCAACAATTTAAAGGACTAACTGCACAATTTCCATAAGACTATAGTTTTCATACATAATATACCTGACAGAAATAGATAGAATCATTCCATATTACATTGGCAATGTGACAGTAACTGTATGAAGCAAATTGTCAAACATGGCCACAAGTTAGGACATAGGAGAATTTATTTATTGATCATCATGAACTCTGAAGTTCAATCTTCTAAGCCACACAGAATGGAGTATCATATGAAACACATCAAATCTTTTTGGTGGAGAATGTACCTCAAAATGTCTCCTAATCTGTACAACTCTTCTCTGCATTCTTATATACTGTGTTGAAGAAATCTTCATCAAAATATCCTTCAACTTGGGGATATCTTCAACCAAAATCTCAACAGAAAAAGACTTCCAATTCAAAACATCACTAAATGGAGGAACATAATGATCTGAAATAAGCACAGGAACACAGCCTGTGTAAATTGCCTCAACTATCCTTGGACTAGCCACCTCATAACCACTAGGACAGAGACAGAACTTGCTCTTTCTCAGCATTTCATAGTAAGAAACACCCTTTGGAAGATACTTTTGAATCATCATATCTTGATCTTTGTTGTTTTCCCAATGCTCAAGAAGAATGGCTCTAATATGACCATGAAGTCCTCCTGCAAAGAAAGCTAAAATCGGACGTTTAGATGCTGACGGTCCACCGAGAAAACCGTTGATTGAACCTGTTTGGAGATTGATTTCAGGGAATGAAACATCTTTTGCAGGGTTGAATTTTTCTGAGGTGTTGGCATTGCATAGCACGCGGATGGAGTTCTTGTGTAGGTATGGTACGGAGAATGAAGTCTCTGGTCCCTGAAATTAAACACAAGAAAAATATTTGACAAATTAGTATAACATTATTCATTTGTCAAAGTGTTTGTTCTTGTTATTTACCAACATTACATTCATCCAAATGAAATTGAACCCTGGTCTCTTAAGCTAGGTTTCGGGTTCTAGCCCTGTGAATGGAAAAAATGTGGTTACGAGGAGAGACTCAACTAAAGGTTGCCAACCAGGTTCTCAAATGAAGATTTGTCGTCGACAAAAGTTGGTGGATACTTCGTAGCTCGTACCAATAACATAATTAAAACTTTATCAATTAGTAGGGAGGCACTCACCCAGTCATGGCAAGCTAGCATGAAATGATCAGCTCCAAGGCTTCTATTCCAATATGGATATTTTCCAGCAATGACATTGATATAATCCGTGACAGTTTTTCTTATAGGTCCAAAGTCACGAGAGTCTCTTAAATAAACGAATCGGACCAGCATTACCACACTGAATGGAAGGAAATAGACATGTGCTTTCTGAGGATCTCTAGTTCTAAACTGGTCATTCAATTCAATAGCATGGATGAAGTTCCCTTCCATGGAGTATATGCTTTTGCAAGGTCCATTGTGAAAAACCGGAGGCTCCCCTTCTTCGTAGACGAATACTTTGAACTGTTTCTCCATTTCTAAGTAGCTCCTACCAATCATAGCAAATTTGTAAAGAGATCATGGTTATTATGATATTAAGTGCATATTTCTAACTGTCTTATATGAAGAGCGGGGAAAATTTGATGCTTGGTAAGTCAAATGTATAGAGTGAATAAGCAATTTTGTCCTTGAAATAGTATGACGTCAATCAAAATAGTCCCTTCATTAAATTCAGTTGTTGGACAATATCATGTGACGTCAAATGAAGATGTGGCAATCCACAAGCACCATATTACGAGTACGTCTCTATGAACGAAATTGACTGTTATAGTTTTGTTTGGTAAAACTGTAAAAGGCTCCGAACTACTTTTGCTTTCCCAAATCTTAAGGTCAAAGTAACTCATAGGCTTTTACCAAACAAAATTATAACAAGTAATTTCGTCCTTAGAGACCGGTAGTAGTGTGTAAAGTCTATATAGATTACGCATCTTCATTTAATGTGCCACATTATGTTTTTTAATGGCTAAACTTAAGGTAATGACAAATTTTATTCACGTGTTACATTTGCAATGACGGAATTGCTAATTCGTAAAAGTGAAAGGTGGATTTGACGGATGGTTACAATTTCAATAACGACATTGCCTATTCACTTTAAAAATGTAAAAGTTGATAGAAAATGAAAATAAATTGTGAATTATTTATGTACCTGTGAAATGCCTTAGCATTCCAATACATTGGACCTATTGGAACATAGTCTGGATCTTGTGTTTGGTCCCTATAGTTGGCTTCTCTAATAGCAGCTCGAGCATGCAATAGACCAACTTCTGTTCTATCTAAGATGCTGAAATTTCTTTGTTGCTTCATTCTTGGATGAGCTGCATAAGTTTCATTCAATGGAACAGTACTGTTGAGCCAAGGTTTAGAGATGTGGAGAACTTCAGCTTCATTCTGTTCAACATAAATGAGTCATTAACATTACTCAATGATATAATATTAAGATTTCTTTTTTTGGTACAATCAAGATTAAGATTTTAATTTCAATTAATGAATGATACAGTAACATATAACATGTAGTATAATCATGAATACATCTCCAAATTACCCCCTGAAATATTAATCCTTAGAAAAGAGGCACATGAAAATAAAAAAGAGAGAATCAAGTAATAGCACAATATACAATTGAATTGAATTTAAAAAAAAAAAATCTTATTCCTGGATAGAAATAGTTTACTAAACTCAAACTTTCAGGTAGTTAAAAGACTAATATTAAAAAGAATTTAGTTCAGGAAATCTCTTCTCAAATCATTATTCATTGAAAGCAAGTGGAGTTAAACCAATATTAAAAAGGTTATGTTAATTAAGCATTGCTTTAAGATACATATTAAGAAATTAAAAATAAGCAATTTTATCAAAAAGTTACCTAGTTTTTTTGTGTTAAAAAAGTTGCATAGTTAATAGTGCATCCTAAGTTAGATTATTTAGTAAAGAGAATAAAGAGAACTTGAAAACCAATCACAGAAATGGTGAAGAAAAAGAGTACTTACAGATTGTTGAAGTGTGTGTGTGGGATGAACAGGAAATGGTGTTGAAGAAGAATGGTTGAAAGCAATGTGAGTACTATTCATCTCCACCTGCACCGCTTGAGATCTCAAGCCCACAATCTCTTCTCTTTCTTTAGGACTCAGTATAGAAACAATTCCAACAACTGCAACTAAGATGAGAGGAAGCATGGACAAAAAGAGCTTCATTGATGAAGATGTTTTTGAACCACTTCTCAATGCACAACAATTCCTTTCACCATTACACATTTTGATATAAGATAAGTACCCCTTTAAGAATATGGACAAGAAATGCCAACTTTACCACAAGGTAGAATCATGCATGAAATTCACTTTTAGATGTTGTTAATTAGCACCAAAATTCATGCATGTTGCGTTGCCTTGTTTTGTCTTTTTTCTTCTTTTGCTTTTTCTACAACGTTAGAGTAAGACTAATAAAGACAAAGAACCAAAACAAAGAACTAAGGTGTTTGCTGGGGTTGGGTTGGCATATTATTAACACTCTTAATATCTCATTAATCTAGAGTTTAGTGTGATTAGTGATCAATTTATCTTACATAAAATGTATAACCATTTTAGTACAGTTACTTGATTTTTTTTGTTAGCATTAGTGGTTGAACTTGTCTCCAATGGATTAATTTTATAGTGAATATTCATTGAATTCAAAAACATTTTATAATTTTACCAATCTTAAACAGTCAAAGGAATTAAATTAATTACCTATTTATTCATGTAAAAAATATATTAGCTAATTTTTATAGAAAAAGTTATATATCATTAAAATTATTTAGTAAAAAAAAGTGTTTAATTTAATTAAAATAATGGAGTGGGAAAAAGGTGGCAAACTGGCATATCAACGTTCTTTATGCCAAGCGTCCTCACACTGCGTCCTTAATATACGAGTTTCGCATTTGCATGCAACTTCTTCAATTTCCGCTTCTGCCCTTGTCAACATAACTTGTCAAATTTCATTTACCCTGTATATTTTCGTCTTTTGATTACTCCACATGAATGAATTATCCACTTGCACGCACACTCTATTCTGTTTTTACTTTTTATTAGAAGAGAAAATTAATAAATATTAATTATTGTAATTTTCTCAACATTTTTACACATTTTTATAGAAGATTGTTGAACATTAAGTACACTCTTTAATATTAAAAAGACAAATATTAAATAAGGGGTAACAAATTATTTTAAACAATAGCTGCATTTTAAAAAGCATTGAATTTTTCTTATAGATGTGACCAAAATTTTGTTTGGAATATTTTTTTTTATACTAAAGACCGGAGTGATTATTAAGAAAAATGTATAAATAAATTAGAAATTGTCACTACAAGAAATGTTGCAGTTTGCCAGGAAATTTTGACAGGAGCATGAACCGCTGATAAATTTGTCAGGGACTATGCCAAGGAAACCCCTGGCAAAACGACATAGGGACCACTTACAATTACAGAGGGGTTTGCCCCTGGCAACAAAGACACAACCCCTGGCAAATGACCTTTATCTCCCTTTTCTCTCTCTCCCTCCCATTATTATTATCATGAGAACCAATTAAAAAAAAAAAATCTGACCCATTCCTCTTCTTCCTCTCCTCTTATGATACCAACCTCTTCTTCTCTCTTCAAACAACCCAACAACCACCACTAGCTTACCGGCGTTGCCTTGGCCGCCATTCTTACCGATCGACGAAAATAAAACCATTTTCTTTATCCACTCG
>Ga0228710_1005465_pt1 | contig 19722 bp, 17 predicted proteins | sample MedpolnodulmetaG_FD_177995 | JGI IMG/M metagenome (GOLD analysis project Ga0228710, IMG submission 177995) | Root nodule microbial communities from Medicago polymorpha collected in Santa Monica, California, United States - pink nodules | ecosystem: Host-associated > Plants > Roots > Nodule... | reverse complement strand
TTAATATTTATTATTTTTTTTTTTTGTTTTTTTTTTTTTTTTTGTTTATTGAGCTGTGTCGTTTTGACACAAAATGGAACAATAAAATTCGACTACAATTCAGATGGTTAATGTAATTCAAATACATGGTTAATTACATTTACTAGATGATTAATGAATACAACAAGGTGTTACAACTCATCAACCGCCCACATAACACAATTAACCACAATTCTCAGGTGTATATTTGAACAAAAGTTGTGGTTAATACATTTCATGTATATTTGAAAACCTCAGAATCATGTATATTTGAACATGATTTGGATGGTTATAATTAATATCATGTAGATTTTAACACCTGAAAGTCATGGTTAAGGACATTCAAAGTCGTGGTTGATTATGTTCAGTGGATGGTTACTGAGTTGTGACACCTTGTTATATTCGTTAACCATCCACTAAACGTATTTTACCACATATTTGAACGGTGTTAACCATCCAAATTGTTGTCAGTTTAGCTGTCAAATTCGTGTCAAAATGTCATTTCTCTTCACAATCGTATCAGTCACAGAGATACTTTTTTATTTTTGCATTTGCTAAATAAAATAATATTTAAGCTAGAAGTTTCCATTTGTGTGATTTTCTTACACATTATATATGACTGTTTACATGCATATTATAGAATAACCGAAAAAGGAAAGGGCCTACATCTTCAGGAGCTGCCAATAGTACTGGTACAGGAAATACACTTGGCCCTTCTAATTCTCAACCGTCAACTCCATCTATTCATACTCCTGGTGATGGAGTTGCTATGGCGGGTAACTTGCAGAATGTTGCTGTTGTATCCAAGGGGGGTTTGTTGATGTATGGTACTGAAGGAGCAGGGGGTCTTGCATCTTCCACAAACCAGCTGGTAAATCAACTTGTATATTTTGTAACTTGCATTACCCGGGGGAATTATTATTGTATTTTTCCTACATATGTTGCTTCCAAACAGCCGACCTCACTTAGTGGGATAAGGCTTGGCTGTTGTTGTATGTTGCTTCCAAATGAAACATTTGATGTTAAAAATGTTATGGTACACCACCCTGTATATTAAAGTAGGAGTATGGGGCTACCCAATGCCTTTCATTTTTGGTAAATGATTTATTACCGAAAAAGATTCCTGCTTGTATCTATAATGTTAGGACAACATGATAATGCTTCACTGCTGATGTAAATGATAATTTAATCATTATATAATATTAATGCTATTTAATTTTTTTTTACTCTGCATGGGTCATTAAATTAAATATATTAGAGTTTGATAATGTGTCAATAATATTCTTGATTTGCAAAGGATTTGAGACTTGAAAATCTGTGCACTATACTCTTAGAGTTATGTATTGTTTCCCTATATTTTTAGCTGAATTTTATGGTTTTTATGTTATAGAGTATAAATAGTACTTCATAGTTCATTTTGTTTTAGTTGCAGGATGGCATGGAACATTTTGGAGATGTTGGCTCCTTAGATGATAATGTGGAATCATTTCTCTCACAGGATGATGGTGATGGAAAGGACTTATTTGGGACGTTGAAACGGAACCCTGCCGAGCATGCTACAGATTCTTCAAAAGGTAATTTAATGTACGTGTGTGCCTATAGGTTTTTGTTATTTACGTTGACTGTATAGGTCCATTTCAGGCTTTTCCTTCAGTGAAGTTAGTTCTATACGCAAAAGCAATGGAAAAGTTGTTTGCTGTCATTTCTCTTCAGATGGGAAATTGTTAGCCAGTGCTGGACATGACAAGAAGGTAAAATGAATTTAATTCTTTAATTTACCGATTTAGAGGAGATTGCAGAGTAATCCAATAGTTATACTTAAGACTGAAAATATGTTTATTATATTATATTATGTGGGGAGAATGTACATTTATATAGGCAGGAGCTTCCTAGTTAATCCTCAATTAATAGGGAAGATTAATGATACAATAAACAGGGAAGATAAACCTAAACAGTCACAAGTTTTCAATATCTCAACAATTATAACACAATTTCAGAACAAATAAAAGTATTAGCCAATGAATTCTAAATTAAAGATCTAGATTGGTGTCCTTTTTATTTAATATTATTATTATTATTATTATTATTTATTATTATTAGGGTTAATAGTGTTTTATCCCCCCTGTAATATTAGGCGATTTCCGAGTTTGCCCCCTGTAAAAATTTTGTTTTGGTTTTCGTCCTTGTAATTTTTTTTTTCTTTCTAGAATACCCCTAATAGGCCATTCAAAAACCAAAATTTATGGAAAAAAAAAATTCTGAGAATGGCCTATTAGGGAGGTATTCTAGAAAAAAGTAATTTTACAAGGACGAAAACCAAAACAAAAATTTTACAGGGGGTAAACCCAGAAATGACCTTTATTACAGGGCTCTATTAACCCTTATTATTATTATTATTATTATTATTACACACACACATTAAAATCTTTACAAGATTAATTATTAACATGTTTGTAACAGTGCACTTTAATCAGCTGCAATCAGTGATTCCATATCAGTCTTATTATTGTCTGCTCCTATTAGGGTATTCATCCTTTTATTTTCGTTTGCTAACTTTATGTTTTGGATTAATACAAGGCATCTGTTTTTAATATGATTAGGTTGTACTGCTTTGGAATATGATTCCATCTTAACAGGCATGGGTAAAATTTAACTTGAGCTTTTAACAAAATTTAACTTGAGTTCTTAACGCATAGAAAAGGAACCATCATTAAAACAGTAGAACATACTTAAGTTGTGAACTAAAGACCAAAACCCTAAGGGTGTGTTTGGATGGAGGGTTTAGGAGGGGAAGAGAAGGGAGGGCTTACTTTTCTTTTTTAAATTACGGACATTATAAAATGATTTTTAGAAAATTGAATTAACAACATGATAAATGATCATATAATACTTCAAAAAACACTTAATTTATTTTAAAAAAACATTTTACATTGTTCGTAATTTAAAAAATAAAAGTGGGCCCTCCCCTCCCTTCCCCTCCTATACCCTCAATCCAAACAGACCCTAAGTATCTCGTGTCTATCCTTCTTTGGTCCCATATACTGAGTATCAAGAAGTAATTCCCCCAAAAGCTTAATCTAATAGGTGATGGTTCGTGAACAATTTATGCGTGATTCCTCCTCACACTGTCACACAATACATTTTTCCTCATGCTGATTCTTGACCATAGTTATATTGATACATTAAGTATGGTAAAGAAGGACCAGCACTGGGTCTGCTGTCTTCTTGCATGAATATAAACTTGTTATTGTTATTTAATACTAACAATTGAAGATACTAATACATTTATTTATGTTACAAAGGCCTATATTCTATTGTCTAACAATACGTCAACAATAAAAAATCCAATCTGTTATTTTGATTTCTATATATAACAAGAACAATTATCCAAAACAAAAGAATCCTGTCTAAAAAAAGTGAAACCTCAGATAAATCCAATCCGTTATTTTGAAGAGGAAGTGAGCAGAAAACCAAACCCAAGGTAAAGACGAAACCCTTACCAAAGTAGATTCAAAGGAAGGGAGAACCCTAAAAGATCCGTATATTCTACTCCCACCAAATGAACTAAAGAATAGTAGAGATTCAACACCATCAAATAATATTGGCCTCACTACTCCCTAGTTTTGCTAAAACTTTTAAAAGTAACCTGGTAGAACTTTTATAAAACAGAGGAAGACACCTAATGCTCTTAAATAATCAAGAATATATTCCATAGGTAGCTGGCTAGCTTGTTGTGCAGCGAACAATTAAGTGTCATTGTTTTTTAAGTTGAATTGCATAGAACACATGATTTAATTCTGTATTCATCGGACGTTGGCATGTTTTTCTGGTTTATCTGAAAATAAAAATAGCACCAGAAGTTTACTTCTAGTATCCGTATGGTATGTGGAGAAAAATTGGAATGAATGATTCATTGGTCAGTTTTCCATACCATTTTAAACTTATGAACAGATCTGTAAATTTGTCACTTTCATTTTTAACTTTGATAACAAACAGACTTTTATTGTGTAAAAGATACAAATGCTATCCTATCCCTTGTCATTAGGTTGTTCTGTGGAACATGGAGACACTGAAAACGCAGAGCACGCCAGAGGAGCACACTGTTATTATTACTGACGTTCGCTTCAGACCAAATTCAACTCAGCTGGCAACATCTTCTTTTGATACAACTGTGCGGCTTTGGGATGCTGCCGATGTAATTTTTCATTTTAATTGATTATCTTTTAACTGTTATTGTTGGCCTTTCCTTGTCTTTCCTGTGTATACGGGATTATAATATGCTTTCGTTCTAATTGAATTCAATTTTCTCTTCCCCATGGGAATTACAAGTTTACTTACTGTTAGACTTTTTAATTCTGGAATGACATTTGACAGTATGCCTGTCTTATGTTGTGGGTGGGGATAAACCCTCAACCTCCTTATCACTCCACTCCTTAACTCCCACCCCAACCACCAAACCAACTTTATATCCTCCCTACTCCACTGTAAGAAATGAATGCCAGTACTGTATATAGGAAAATTATATCTTAATATTTACTGATACTCATTATATATAGTTGATGGTGTAGTTGAGACACAATCTTCATTATATTTATCTTTTTTATGAAAACTTACTTGTTTTGGATGCTTAACCAATGCCCCTGGGGCACTTTTTAGCATTCTCCATTTACTAAAACCTATATTTCACGTCATGAAAAAAGGATATTTTTATGATCATGCAATTCACCCTCATTTGGCTAGTTTGAGTTGGTTTTTTTAAAGGTTTCTGAATCTGGTAGGATACCTGGTTTGGGCTTAATCCCAATAAAGGGGTTGAGTAGGGAAGTTAAGGATGAATTGCTTATGTGGCGGTTGGTGGGGGTAGGCAAATGAGTGTAGTGGAGGAAAATGGTAAGGGAATCATTCTGCATCATTTTCAGTTGAACCTTTTAGGTTGGGCAGAGAGAATCGTCTCTTCTTTAATGAGCAATAGTTGTAGGTTTACCGAGGGATTTTCTTCTGTAATGCATCTAGTTTTCCGAACAACAATTGTTGAAATTTGGGGCCTAACTCATCCTTACAAAACCGGCTTGTAAGGTGGGGAGTGCCTCCTCTTTATAAACTCTGATCAAGCTTCCTATCTAACCGATTTGGGACTAAATCAACCCCCTCAAAGACAAGCGAACATAAGGCAACTAAGGGCAAATCACAATTAAGGTGGGATTACCAACACACCCCCTCACGCTTAGATCAGCATGGCAATGTGGAATCCCAACGGTAGATCTTGGATAGGCTCTAATACCATGTTGAAATTTGGGGCCTAACTCATCCTTACAAAACCAGCTTGTAAGGCGAGGAGTGCCTCCTCTTTATAAACTCTTATCAACCGTCCTATCTAACCGATGTGGGACTAAATCCACCCCCTCAAAGACAAGCCAACATAAGGCAACTAAGGGCAGATCGCAATTAAGGTGGGATTACCAACACACCCCCTCACACTCGGGGCGGGATTTCCAACAACAATATATTTTTTTCTTCGATGATTTGGGTTCCTATCATTTGTTCCAACCTGCCGGATCTTAGAGAGTCTGTTATCGAAGATTGAGGACATGTGGGCTAATAAGGTGCATCAACGGGATATTATTGGAATGTATCTCTTTGGGTGGATCCCTAGAGCTGAAAGGTTTTTTGTAGATCAAGATATTATTCACATCATAAATGTAGTGGGTGTTCATGAGCATGGAGGGTCATACCATGCTTTGGTTTCAGTCTTGGTGCCAAGAGGACCTCGATGCAGACTGGGCATCATTTTCAATAGTTGTGATTAGAAAATTAAACAACAGAATATAAATGCGTCAGTGCATCACAATAAATTGACAATAGAGGAACACGAAACTAATGTATAAGGTCCAGGTGAGATGAATAGGAAGAAAACCCATAAACTGATGTAAAAGCTCTAGGTCAGATGAAGAGTAATGAAGCAAACTCAGATGGTAAATAAAGGGTTTGGGTGTCTGGAGATACATTCCCATCAGATAGGGGTAAAATCTTTGGGTATGGGTCTTGCTAAAGTAGAGTGAAGTAAGAAGGTTTGGCAAACATCTGATGTTTCTGTCTCAAACAATCTAACCCAGTAACCATATGCACTAGAATTGTCGGATGCCAAACAACATGTAGCGGTTGGAGAGAAGAAATAACTTAGAGTCTAGTTTGCCCCATACCCAAATCAGAACCCTAGACACTAGACCACTTGAGGCAACCTTGCCTCAAATAAATGCACCAGCCATTGGTTCACTTGTTTCCACCTGTGAGTCGAGGTTGAACAGCTCATCACGGGAGCATATTTTTTGAAGAGTAGAATCTGACAAAGGGCGAAGATAGGTAGACAAAATGGTATACTATGGTGTAGGTTTCACTCTAGACCTTATGGGCTATCCACATTGAGATAGCACATGTGCTCAAAAAATAAAGGTCACACAAGGTTTACTATCTTTGACCCAGACCCAGGTGAGAGTTATAGAGTAAAAGTGACGTGAACTTGCGAGCAAGATACCTCATGTTGCTTCCGTCTCCAATACTAGACGCGTGTCATTCCCACTACAATTTTGACCGGGGCACACATCGTCTTTGTTGCTGCAATCTGTGGTGTGTATGTTGTCCCTGCTGCAAGCCCATGTGGTGTGTGTATCATCGTTCTGCAAACCCTTTGGTGTGTACGTCCTATGATGCCCTTTAAGCAGCACAGTGTGTAAATAGAATTGTTGAGGGTGCCGCAAGTAAGATTGGAACAAGTGACGAATTACCAGAAAGAGGTTGTACGTTTTGCTTATTCTTTCCATTTGTGTAATTGTTTTGGGAGGAAAGTTCATGGGTTTGGTGTTAAATTGGTGCCACATGATCTGTATATTGTGTTGACTGCGGTTGTGGACTTGTATTCCAAGTGTTAGTTGGGGTTTTGTTTTAGTGGGCATCGGAGAAATGGAAAGGAAAAACTCAATAATTGCAGGTTTGAAGGTTATGATGGCACAGATTGGGAGGGTTGGGTGGGGTTACATGTGGATTTTACAGAAATTTCACAAAGATTTAAAATTTCAAACACTAAGTCGTAAACAGAAATTAACCACTTGGTGGTGTACGGTTTGGTTGTTGTTGTATGTTTTACAGTCCACGTATTAAAATTACAACTTCATACCCCAGTGGATAAAACTTCTATCAAAGGATATGTATATATCGATTATAAATATCTTGATTTTTCTTTTTAAATATTTTTCCTTTGGTATTTAGTGTAATCATGAAACCAGGTGCTCAATGCTTATACCTCTTATGTCTTAGACAATAGTATGACGTTTCTATTTCAAATGTTGGTTTGCTTAAAGCTGGCACTCACCTTTGGCTATTACTTTTGCAGCCAAGCCTTTCTTTGCAGGCATATAGCGGTCATACTTCACATGTTGCATCCCTTGATTTCCACCCTAAGAAAAATGACCTTTTCTGTTCCTGTGATGATAACAATGAGATTCGCTTCTGGAATATTAGTCAATATTCTTGTACTCGTGTTTTTAAGGTCATGTGCGAAATTCATTTGATTTTGCTCTCATAAATGTGATGGCATATTCTCTCTTCTGAACCTCATTAAATTTATCAAGCAGGGAGGATCTACACAGGTGAGGTTTCAGCCAAGGAGTGGACACCTTCTGGCCGCAGCATCTGGCAATGTTGTGTCTCTCTTTGATGTTGAGACTGACAGGCAAATGCACTCATTACAGGTGTAAACAAGGACACCAAATTTCAATAAATCTCAAGTTAAAATACAATTCTTCAGACTTTTATCATATTATCCTTATTTATATTTAGAATTATACGTATCTCTAGGGACACTCTGGGGAGGTACATTGTGTATGTTGGGATACAAATGGAGATTATTTGGCATCTGTGAGTCAAGAATCTGTCAAAGTTTGGTCACTTGCCTCTGGTGATTGCATTCATGAACTTAATTCCAGTGGAAACATGTTTCATTCTTGTGTTTTTCACCCAAGTTACTCCAACCTCTTGGTTATAGGAGGATACCAGGTATGTCTGCACATATCAAAGCTACGAGTTTACTACTATATTTTTCAGGTTTTTTTTCGTGAACTAGTCTTTACTTAACAGTTAGTAGAGTTAGTCTCTTCAGTAGATGAAAGTTATTGATGGTGCCAGTTTAGTGTCTCTGTTATAATGAGTTATCTGATATGTACTAAGATATTAAAAGATTAATTTTATCGTCTTCCAATGATTACGTTGCTTAACCCCTGGTAGTCCGATCAACACCAGTCCCCTGCCACTGACTGCTTATTTCTCGTCATCAATATCAAATAATGTAAAGCCATAAAGGAATATAGACTGGTTTAATTATGATTTCACATATTAGCTTGCATTTGGATGCTGTTTTTCTAAAGATAAAGAAGTTATTATTTAGGATATTGGCTTAACATGCTGCGAACATTTTTTGCAGCATATTACTCGATTAACTCGTTTTTCATTTGTTTCATTGATGATTTACAGTCATTGGAGCTATGGCACATGGCCGAAAACAAATGTATGACCATACCAGCTCATGAGGGTGTAATATCAGCTCTAGCACAATCACCAGTGACAGGGATGGTTGCTTCTGCCAGTCATGACAAGTCAGTAAAGATATGGAAATAAAAAGTGCGGTGCACGGGCAAATTTTGTTGAATTATTCTTGATAACTATTATAGTTAAAAGATTTGTTCATAATATATTTGATGTTGTTTTTGATAAATAATTGTTTCGAAAATAACACTACCAAATTGTTGATGTAGATTACTCGAAAAATAAATTGGGAACAATTAATAAATAAGTGAAATAGACCGCTTAAAACTTAGTTGTAATTAATTTTTGTCCCAAAAAAAAGTAGTAGTAATGCGTGTAACACTCAATTCAAAAATAAGTGAAGTGGGGTAAAAATAAAATATATGAAAAACAATGCAATTAGTATTGTTGTATGACAGCATATATATTCACCCTTTTCTTATTATCAACATCGAAGAATCGAAAACTTTTGTTATAATAAAAATCAGTCTGAACACAAAATAGTTCTTTTGCAGAATAACATTTAAGTATAAATTTAGAATGCATAACTAGTTAATCATCTAATGTTTTGATCTACCAATTTCTTAGCAAGGAAGCTTACTACATTCTTTCGAACAATACTCAATATCTCAAATTTTGACAAAAAAATATTTATTTACCAAATTTACAACAAAGTTTACTAGAAAGGTATGTAAAAAACTACAAGTGTGTGGCATAAGCCAAAATAAAGAACGAATAAGGTTTGGTGGAAAAACTATTATACTCAACCTACCAAACGATGATGAAACAATTATGGCACATTCGATAATACATTTGTCAACTGTATACCAGTATCGAGATGCAGGAGACTTGAACTTCAGTACTGTGTACTCAATAATGTGTACACAACTACTATGACAAAGATGATGCAGGAAAATTGAAGAAAAAAAATCGCTCTTTCACCGTACTGTGTCAAAGATGATGCATAACACATAATGTGTACACAACTACTAATGTTTAGACTCACTTTCTGACACAGACTACGAGCATCCAACTGACATGATTGTTTTATTCAAAAATAAATGTCTAGCCATCAAACAAGAGTTCTTAAGCTATCTGATGGTGTTGAAAACTATTGATCCTGACTTTGTACTTTATCAAAATGATAAGATCCTTTTCGAGCAAGGATAAAGGTCCAAAGAAATTAAGGATGGGAAGAGAATCATAGAGATTAAAATATTTTTATCTTCTTTATTATTCCTTTTTCCTTCTCCTGTGCTGGCCGTAAAAAACCAGATCATGAATGAAATATCTGTCGTTGTTGGGGTGAAAGGGGCTTTTCAAACTCTATCCCCTTTTGTGGCTGCAATAGGCCACAGAGCACGATTCCAGCGGCCGGAGCCGCACCAGAAAAATGCAATACACCAGTGTTTAGCGTCGCAGACGACCCCTCGGATGCTCCACGATTCTGCAACCGCGCCGTTATTGACAACATAGTTCTGGACATCTATGATGCTTTATCACATGCATATAGGTTAAAAAATATTAACAAAAAATCCTTGAAGAATTTACCATTCTTACAAATTTAACTCGTCTTGAACTAACCAAGGAAAGGCATAATGATATATTACAATGAGGAGTTTTGGAATGTTATGAAAATTGGTTATTGTTAAGTTTATTTTCATTCTTTCTATTCTATCTTTCCTTCATTCAGATAAGCAAATCCAAATAATAAAAAACAAAGAAGGAAGTAATTTATAACCAGTATTAGAAAGGTGATTGATATATGAAGATGTTTTTGAAGTAACAAGCCTAGAATTTTTCCCATTTATTACAAAATACTCTGTGTATGTGCACATGCAATCTTTATCAACTAGGTTAAATGTTGCATTGCATGCAATTAAATCATATCATCATTTAATACTTTCATGAGCTAGCTAGATACAAATCTACAACCATGTTATTAAGGAAAAGAAAAGAAGACAAATCACATGAGAATTCAGAATATTTTACCAAAAGCATCTTTAAAAGAGCACGTGTTCCAATATGAGCGAGAGAACTTTTGATATGCTCATGTATGACGAATAACACGAATCCATGTTTTTCTAAATTGAATACCAAAATAGTGAGCTAAAGGAGCCATAGCTATGCAAGGAGCGAACAAAACTAGTAAATACAAATCCCTGAGAAACAAGGCAAACATCTCAAGGGCATCCAAGAGAACTGAGGTTGAATATAAACGTCCATCTGTTGCGTGCGCAGTGACGGATCCAGAAATTTCAATAAGTGGGGTCAATATTGTTTATCATAAATATTTATACAAAATATATAAATTTATAACTAATAAAATAATGACATCATTATTATTAAGAAAAATTAGATATTACAAAAAATATGTCATCATATATTAGTCTCTATAAATGTTACCATAAATCAGAGATTACCAGATATATCGATGTCTATGAATGTTATCAAACAATAATTCAAAAATTCATATCCATAATTCGATTTTTTTCACAAAATTCGTAGCAAAGAAACTCCTTTTAACAATTCTCATCGTCGCATACAATTATAATGTTTGAGTATTTTTTGTGCTCGTTTTTAGTAATGCTAACTTCAAAAGTAAATACAATGTTGGATAAAAAATCTTTTATAGTTTCGAAAACCTTGCTTGAAAGATTGGTCCTTTCATCTAAATTAGAAAAGTGTTTAAAAAGATCAAATTTCCATTTTTTTTCTAGTATATTTCATCGTAAGCAATTTAAAAATAAATTCAATTTTAGACTTGCATTTGTAAATTCAGTTTTAAAATAAATCCACGTACCTTTTCAAAAAAAAAAAAATAAATCCACGTGATACCTGAATTTTCTTTTAACCTTTTGGGAGCATTTTCTTTTTGTTTTAATGAAAAATCAATTTTTGAAAGTTATAACTTAAATGCCAATGTTTTCCCAATTCACTAATTCACTTTTTATAAATGCAATGGAAAGTATGAGAGTTATACTACTATTTTAGCAAATATAGTTTAAAATTAATTTACAAACATGACATTGCTTTACCTTCAATGTATTAGTTTGGTTATGTGGGGTCTACATACAATTTAAAGTGGGGTCAAAATGCAAAATCATGCTATAATTGGTTGAAATAGAAAGCAAGGAGTGGGGTCAAGTGACCCCAATGTGGTACACGTGCATCCGTGCCTGCGTACAAGTACAATAAATCCCTTGTCGGGAATGCTTCTGCTTCTTCTAATTTCCCTTGTGTCCAGGCGCTTACTATGACAACAATCATACCATGAATAACAAAATTTGATTTAACTATAGCTAGACTCAAAGCATGGGCAATGTGACCTACTGGAGGTAGAGCTGGCCCTTTATGGAAACGCATCATGTTCCAAAGAACTTGACCATGCTGGTATTTTGCATTATTTGAGGGGAGGGTATACAAATTCCTCGCACTGCCGTTCATCAAACAACTTAACCTTTGTTTTATATAACATAAATGGAGTTTGTCCTTTCTGTACAACTGCATAGTATGCTAAATATTTGTAGGTTGAGTAAGGGATCCGGATTGGATGAAATCCTTCCAAGTTGCCATTGTTCTGTTTCAGGTGAAAAGAATGCACAAACCTTCTAACATTTCCTCTAGCGAGAAGCCTGCACATTTTATTGGATGTTTACTCTTCATATGCTCAAAGTCTCAAACAAAGCTAACATACAAAATAAAAATACAAATATCCTAGAATAATACAATAGCTGAGACCTCATGGATAAATACAAATTGATCGTAAGAGGGCATGTGGCAAATTACTTAAGTGTTTTTCCAAGAAGCTCTTATCAAATGAGAGATTATTTCATAAGAGCTAACAATCAATAATCTATTTACATTTAAAAGTGCACGTTGACAAATTATTTGCATTTTAAACATTTAATCACTGTATAGATAAAATATAGGTGTGGATACAAGTTTAACATTGCACTAAAATAAGCTGAAAACAGCTTATGGGCATTTCATAAGCTACGTTTGTGTTCTTTTCTTTCAAATACTTGCATAAAAATTTGAAAAATGAAAAGAAAAAACAAGAACCTTGACATGATGACGTGGGCTTTATGACAATGAGTTCCAATATTGAACATAACATCCTCGTCTTGTGTCGGTCAGGAGGAGGATCATGTCGTACAAGGTAGCGTTGACAACATGTTGTCCTGTGTCTCAGGCACCGCAGTTGGTGGGAGTCAATGTTTGTTTCAAATTGGGTTCTTTTCTTTTTGTCTATCCTTCAATTCATCAAACTAGTCGGTCGTCCCGTGCTATTGCACGGGTCAATAATGAGTGCAATATATTAGCAATGTGAGAGTATTACTTCAGATGACAAATGGAGGAGCAATACTTCATACGAAAGATACACACAATCTAAATGGCACGGATCTCAAGATATTGTGTATATGATGTCTCATTATGTAGATTTTATAATCATGACCATCATAGAAAATCTTATTACTTGCAAGTATAGGTTTCCTGAAATGAATAGCATTACACTTGTCATTAAAATTTGCACATTTTATAGGTTTTATAGACCTAGAACTATAGACTTTAATTGAGATACACAATTGTATAAAATTGTGGATGTCAATTAGTTGATGTTTTTAAGACCCAAGATCATGGATTGCATGACAAGAAAACTCGAGTAATTATTGCCTAAGTAATTATGAATTGATGTGTTCGAGACCTAAAACCATAGGCTTGCTATGAGATACACCATATCTAAATGGCATAGGTCTCAAGAAATTGTGTATATGATCGCATTCCTCTTGGCATTGGGCTAGTTTTTAGTATTCCTCATGAGTCATGACATTTGGTTTATTGCATGGGTAACACTTGACTTGTTGCATGAATTTCTTTTGACAGTTGACTTTTTGTATGTATTGCTCGTGAGTCATTACACTTGGTTTATTGCATGGTCACTTGGGTTGTTGCATGTATTCCTCTTGACACTTGACTTATTGCAAGTATTCCTCATGATTCATAACACTTGGTTTATTGCATGAATGACATTTGGTTTGCTGCATGTATTCTTCTTAACACTTGGATTATTGCATGTATTACTCGTGAGTCACGACACTTAGTTTATTGCATAGGTAACATTTGGCTTGCTGCATGTATTCCGCATCAGTCGTGAAACTTGGTTTATTGCATGGGTAACACTTGGCTTGTTTCATGTATTTATCTTGACACTTCGCTTGTTGCATGTATTAAAGAGTCATGACACTTGATTTATTGCATGGGTGACCTTTGACTTGCTGCATATATTCCTCTTAACACTTGACTTGTTGCATTTATTCCTCGTGTGGCGTGACACTTAGTTCATTGCATGGATGAAACTTGGTTTGCTGCATGTATTCCTTTTAACACTTGGTTTGTTGTATGTATTCCTCATGAGTAGTGACACTTGGTTTATTGCATGAGTAACACTTGGCCTTTTACATGTATTCCTCTTGACACATGGCTTGTTGCATGCATTCCTCACAAGTCATGACACTTGGTTTATTGCATGGATGACACTTGGTCTTCTGCATGTATTATTATTGACACATGACTTGTTGCATGCATTTCTCATGAGTCGTGACACTTGGTTTATTGCATGAGGGACACTTGCTTTGTTGTATGTATTCCTATTGACACTTAGATTATTGTATGTATTACTCAGGAGTTGTGACACTTGGTTTATTGCACGGTTAACACTTGGCTTGTTGCATGTATTCATCTTGACACTTGACTTGTTGCATGTATTCAAGAGTCATGACACTTGGTTTATTGCATAGGTGACAGTTACCTTACTACATGTATTCCTCTTGACACTTGACTTGTTGCATTTATTCCTCGTGAGTTGTGACACTTGATTTATTGCATGGATGACACTCTGCTTGTTGCATGTATTCCTCTTGACACTTGGTTTGTTGCATGCATTCCTCATGAGTCATGGCCTTTGGTTTATTGCATGGATGACACTTGGCCTTCTGCATGTATTCCAATTGACACATGGCTTGTTGCATGCATTCCTCATGAGTCGTGACACTTGGTTTATTGCATGAGTGACACTTGGTTTGCTGCATGTATTCCTATTGACACTTGGATTATTGCATATATTACCTAGGATTCGTGACACTTAGTTTATTGCATGAGCAACGTTTGGCTTGTTGCATGTATTCATCTTGACACTTGGCTCGTTGCATGTATTCAAGAGTCATGACACTTGGTTTATTGCATAGGTGACACTTGGCTTATTGCATGTATTTCTCTTGACACTTGGCTTATTGCATTCAATCCACGTGAGTTGTGACACTTGATTTATTGCATGGTTGACACTTGGCTTGCTGCATGTATTCCTTTTGACACTTGGTTTGTTGCATGTATTTCTCGTGAGTCGTGACACTTGGTTTATTACATGGGTAACATTTGGCTTGCTGCATGTATTTTTTTGACATTTGTCTTGTTGCATGTGTTATTCCTCATGAGTCGTGACACTTGTTTTGTTGCATGTATTAGACTATGGATTGCATGCCAAGAAAACTCGAGTAATTATTGCTTAAGTTATTATGAATTGATGTGTTCGAGACCTAAACCGTAAATTAGTTGATTTTTGTAAGACCTAAAACCATGGATTGCATGCCAATAAAACTCGAGTAATTATTGCCTAAGTAATTATGAATCGATGTTAAAATAAAACTTAGGTAATAATGACCATCATAGAAAATCTTATTTCTTTAAGCTATAGTTTCCCCAAAATCAACAACACTTCACTTATCATTAACATTTGCACATCTTAGAGACTTTAGAGACCTAAAACTATAGACTTTCATTGAGATAGACGTTATCATTAATATTTTCATATATTAGAGAACTTCTAGACCTAAACCTAATTTTTGCTACATTCATGTGATGATCATATTTGTATGTTGATATCTTACAAACAGTTTGGACATCAAAATATGAATTGAATAGAACAAAAGCGTATCAAATCATAAGTGGGGTAATAAGGATACTCTTGAGAAATGTTAACATGCACCAACAATAAATTTATTCAACTAAGATTAACTATTCATGCAAGTCATAAATGAATACAAAAAAGAGTGCACAACATACATCAAAACTTAGATGCAAAATTGGCCAACGACGGTTCTTAGTTCATATTACAGAGAAAAATACAAAACACGACAAAATAAGAAGTATAAGCAAATAAAGGAGTAGTACATATGGACCACATATATCACACTATCCAAGCTTGTTGGCTTGGTTCACTTCAAATCCTTAATCTTCAAGCAAACCGTTTTTGACTATTTAGTTGTAGAAATTTCTTCACCCTCAATATTAATTGAATATAGCCCTTCCAAACTCGCAGCTAACCTTTTTCCAGTTGATTTGCTTGTTGGAGTTTTGGTTGTCTCCATGACATAGGAACAACTCACATAGCATATGTCTTGTTCCATGTGAAAGGTTCGCATGTTAATCAAGTCCCTCCTAACACCTATGTCAATCTCTGGACCAACATTACCTTGAACTGTTAACATGAGATTAAAAGTGCACAAATAAGATGAAATACTAACATATACAATAGAAGCAACATAAACTTGAACATAAATTTGCAAAAGGAGATTTTGAAACGCGCACAAAAGCTAATCATACCTTTCATAAGATGAAACGCGCAAAAATAAGATTTTGAACATAAACTTGAACATAAATTTGCAAAAAGAGATTTTGAGTGCATGGTTCAAGACTGAGCCTATTCAAATATGTGGCATCCAACAACACTATGGAATAAACAAATTGCCTTACTAAAGTTTATGGGATGTACCTTGTAGTGACCAGATAGAGGGATAAAGTCTGAGTTTGTGAAGAGGATATTGGAAATGAGTTTGGAGAAGAGGAAGAATGAGCTTTGGCTATGAGAGAGATAGAAGGAGCTCTAGTTATGAGAAGAGAAACAAAGATGAAATAAGTTATGTTATGAGAGAGACTAAGTTCCATGTGATCATCTTAATATATACATCTTGGTTGAAGGATATACTTGTCATTTTATCATTCTAAAAATTATGCATTTTAGCGCTCAAAAGGGGGTATTTTAGTAATAAAACCTAGGGTTTTACTAGGTTTTGCTTGCAGCACTATTTACCTTTTATAATATAGATAGATAAGTTGCTTGCTACACCTATAAAGGGCGGATCCAGACATTTGATATTGGTGTGGCAAAACTTTCAAAGAAACTATATATATTAACAAAGTAAAGCATCGACACCTTAAATACTACATCAAAATTGTTTTGTTGAGCGCGTTTTACCTTATTGTTACAGGTTCAATTCCCTGCAAAACCCTTTTTTAATATTAATAATTTAAAAAAAAAAATTCAAAATAGCAACTCGGCAGGAATCAAACACAGGAACTGCGATTCATCCATCAAGCACATACCGCTAGGCCAAGAAAGGAACTATGATATGTTGACGACTTATATTATATATAATTATTTAAGTCAAGTATATGAAGACAAAAATGGGGAATAATTTGGTGTGGCAAGTGCCACACCATACCTTATGGTGGATCCGCCCCTGCCTAAAATGTTTTTTCCTACACCTTCTCCATATGTGATTCGATGAAAATACCCATATTCCATCAGAACTTGAATCATCCTCAGTACCAAAAGAAGAATCTCTTCAACTCGAATTTCAACAAAACAACAATAACGAAAACGAAGTTGCCGAAGGAGAAGGATTCTTCACATTGTACCTTTTAGCCTCTCTCAGTCCCCGTTTCAAAGGCAACATTTACATAGGGTTACTCTCGAATCTTCTCAAAATCTAATTTTTATCACACCCCTTTTGTTTTTTGTTCATATAAATTATGGGTTTGTGCTGTTTTTTTTGTTTTACGGTGATTCTTTTGTGGTGCTAGTTAATTAGTTGAATTTGAAGTTTTTCTTTGTTAGAAATGGTGGGTGTTTAATTTCTTATTTAATTTGTGTTTTTGTAGATTTACGGTGAATCCGAGGTAGTGGATTAGGCAACACAATGGAGAAATTGAGAATGGAGCTTGGAGAACGAAGAAGAAGATGCCTTGAGAGATGATTTTGTGTATATATGGCTTCCGAACAAACATGGCTGCTCTTTAGGAAATTTTTTCATTTTTTTATTTTTTTTATTTTTCTGCATTTCTATGATGAAGATGATGAATTTTTCTGGGTTTAGTGATGAAGAAGATGAATTTTATGGGTTTGATGATGAAGGGGATGAATGTTAACAATTTTCTTATGGGGCGGAAATTAATAAGGGGACCATATTGACACCTTATAATTATTCAAGGGATCATTTATGTAATTAAACCAAATAAAAAACATATTCTCAAATAAAGAGAACTGGATCCCCTCCATCAGTTGTCTGGTAGAAGTTGTCAAAATCGTTAGATCTATTAAGAGAATTTTATTTCTATCTAGACTAACGACATTCACAACTGTTGTAGGTAGAGGTGTCAAAATGAATCAGTGTTTTGTTTTTTAAGAGTGGATTAGACTTCACATATCTTAGTATGATTTAAGGTATGTGAGCCAAGCGGACCGGCCCTAATGGGTAACGAACTTTTTAGGACTAGGCTAAAAAAACCCTAAAAGTATATGAGCTAGTCTATTTTGACAACTCTACTTGTCGAGGACCCAAGTCCTAAATGAAACCCACAAATCTCCTTGTGTTCCTTTTCAATTCAGTCGTTGACTCCAGTGTATCATCATCGTTGGTTACTTTCCTTTGTACATCACTAATCATTAGTGAGAGTTTTCTTCTTTGTCAGCTTCATTTGTAAAATAACCATTAGTGCCACAAATGCAAGAAAAATAATGAGATAATGAGCTATTAAAAGAAACAAAAGCTCAATTTTGTCAAGAAAAAAAGGTATCCAACACAAATGCACTTCGACTTATATAATGTGTGCAAAACAAGGCAACTACATACTTGCAAGGTCACGACCTTGTTAAGAATGTTCACAGAAAAATACCTCCAAAGTTTGTATCTTGAGGATCGATTGAAAGAAAATTGAGGAACAAGGAACAAAAAAACACAATGTAATTACTTTAGCTTGAACAAGGTGCTCACAACTTTCAATTTTAATAGCCTTAACTTTGGACCGGCCCTGACTTTAATAAAGGGATAAGTTTCTAGACCAATTACCTCTACAATTTTTTGCTTTGGTACAGTAACAATTCCTTTTAGAGAGATATGTAAAAAAACAACAATTATAACAAGGCTTAATCCCCTTTTAAACTAAGGGAAATGTTAACTGGTGTCTCCGGGACACTAGTTAAGGAATTATAAAAGGAAAAATTTTCTTAGAAATTGTGTATTTTACTTTTTAAAACTTGAAAAGGTGCTGCTTTTAATGCTGACTTTGTTTTTCTTACCATTTTTAACTGTTTAACTAGTGCCCCAGGAGCACTGGTTAACATGACCCTTAAACTAATAAGCTCCAAACAATGATAAAATTTGCAACTAGGGAGAGCTTTTGTGATCATATAAGAAGAATTATGATTAGTTGACTCTTTCTTGACAATAATCGATCCTTTCTCGATGACTTCTCATACAAAATGCAACTTTATGTTAATGTGTTTCATTCTTGGCTCTACCATTAACCAACATTCTTCCAAGTGATCCTTCGATATATTTTGGAATCTGTTTCAAATCCTTCCAATGTGAACTTAGGGTTTGACATGAATCTATTGACGAAACTTACTGCATAAGTAGTGTCTAAACGAGTACACACAATTGCGTACATAAAGGATCCAAAAACAATTGCATAAGGGATGTTGTTCATCATAAAGGATCACAAGTTTTGCATTTGACATATTAAACCTACCAATGACTCTTTTGAAATACACTTCTTTAGACAATAGCAACAACTTTCTTCTTTTGTCTCTCTTAATTTCAATTCCTAAAATCCTTTTTGTAGTCCCTAAATCTTTCATTTCAAACTCCTTGTTAAGCTCAACTTTTACTTGTTAACAAAATGTCATCAAAATACAACAGTAGAGTTACAAATGAATTTCTAGGGACAAATTTGAAATACACACAATGATCAACTTACTTCTTTGAAATTCTAGGCGTGCCATGAAATCAT
>Ga0228710_1005461_pt1 | contig 19733 bp, 10 predicted proteins | sample MedpolnodulmetaG_FD_177995 | JGI IMG/M metagenome (GOLD analysis project Ga0228710, IMG submission 177995) | Root nodule microbial communities from Medicago polymorpha collected in Santa Monica, California, United States - pink nodules | ecosystem: Host-associated > Plants > Roots > Nodule... | reverse complement strand
AGCATTACTAGATGAATTACTATTGATCATTAATCAGTAATCAACAATTTAAAAATGAATCAAACATTAAAATCAAAATTAACTTTTTCAAAAAAGTCACTTTTCTGACTGCAAATCATGTCAATTTTGTCAAAAATAAAACATGTAATACACATACATACCCAAAATCTAATAAGCATTAATATTACAAAATTAGCAATTGCCAATATATATAACATAGCTTTTGTTCAGCACAATATCCTCAGCGGTCTAATTAAAACTGATCTACATATCATGCAATCCATAACCCTATGATTGAGATTGTTTTTTTCATCTGATCATGGGGATCATATGTAGTTTCCTTTAAACTCGGAATGATCTTCATCCTCTAATTTATAAGAGCAAAATCTGAAGGTACATGTTATCACTCACTATGCTACTATAACACATTTTGTATGCTATAAAAGAAATTTTAGAGAATTCAAAATTTGTAGAACAATCCACTGTAATTGTGTTTGATTTGATGTTCCAAAATGAAATCTATGATCTTCATATTCCTTGTAGCTTACAATAGGCATACAAACATGATCCAAAGAAGCCAAGTGTTTGACCAAGAACATTGAACTGCATATATACCAACAAAACACAAGATGTTATACAACGACAACAATCAAGCCTTATCCCACTAAGTGGGGTCGGCTACATGGATAAACACAAGATATTATAAGTTTACATAAAATAAAATGAATACAGTGTAAATGATGCACCAATCAAGAATTCAAGTCCTCAAAGGGATTTGTATTTACCAAATCATATGGAAGTCCTCCAAATAATGCCCAACCAATCCCACTAGTAAAGACATCCTGGCAAAGAAGAAATAATCATATTTCAGATAATAGTATTTACGGATTCTTCAACTATGTAGTGCAAACACTTCAGATTGAAGTCGTGTCAGACATGTGTTTGACAATTACTTCAAATTTTTAAATAGTGGTGCAGACGTTTCAATGTCGGTTTTTAGTATCAATATTTATGTCAATGCTTCATAGCTTATGGTTAGTACAAAATTTAGACAGTTGATAATAAGAAATACATAATGTAGAAACATAACTAACCTTTAAATTACCACAGATTGCTTGTGTAAGTGCTGAGTTGACAGTTGTATTCAAAACTACAATGTAGTTTATAAAGAATGTAAAAGCACATGACATAACCATTACAACCTGCCAAAGATTCCAATGCAGTAAATCAAATAATGCCTCCAAACTATCAATGAAATAAAAAAGATTGGCAATGCTCTAAGCATTTGGTATGAAGAAGCACCTGAAATCCAGGAGAGAACAGGTATGGAAAGTTGAGTGTTGATTGTAGGTCACCTCTAAGCAAGGACCAAAGAAACATTATTGGTCCACAAATCAACACTAAAAATGAAAAAGAAAGGGTTAAGTTAAGATGAGTCCAATTATTATAATGTTCAAAACCAATGAAATAGGAGATAAAATAAATAATACTTTCAAGATCATATTAAATCTTACCATTGCTCCATAGAAGACCAAATATATTAAGTCCACTAGCTTTACCTATGAAAAATTGAAGTTGTATATATGAGATTCAATGATAGACTTACAAAATAGTCAAATGAATGAGACATAACAAGAAACATTGTTCATCTTACCAACACGAGAGATAGAAGCAAGGTACACTGCTTTGCACATGTTTTCTATGAAAACAACTGTGTAGGCATATGCATCAAATGATAAGTCTCTAGCTCCAGCAACCAAAGCACCGGCTATGATAATCCCGACACTATTAAATCCCTTGATCCGTTAGGCAAAGTAATTAAGGCGTAATAGTCACTTAGAATTAATTAAGAAATTGAATAGCTACATAGAACTAAAGTGCTCATTTTCTTAAGCAAACTAATCGGTTAATTGATATCGTTAAGCCTCATTCAGATTTTTGGATCGAAGAGTGGTGATTTGGCTAGTTTTTTGTTGACGTGGCATAAAACAGGTATATTATAAATCCATCTGAATGGTTCTACATTAGGTTTTATGCCACGTCAACAAAAAAACATAGTCACTTTCATTATCGTTATCATGAACGATCCAAGTACAACAGTCGGATACAAGAACAACGAGAGTTCCATACCTTCCAAGAACAAAACTTGAATGTTTTTTCCCTGATAGAAAATACTCCATAACCATTGTGAATGCCACAGTAGTTCTTCTAAGAGTGGTATACATTGGAATATTTATGCCGCGCACAGCTTCCATGGTCACCACCTGAAAATTTATATTCTTATATAGTCTAGGAAGAAAGACCAAAAATTCATGTGTAGTACAAATCAATGTTTAGAAAGACTTACCATATACAACAGATATGTTAATGCTAGAGGAACTGTGTAGACTAATGTACTGAAGGACACAAATATTATTGAATTGTTAGACTTAGAGTTGTTCTGGGATTCACCAGTTGTGAAAGAAATTATCTTCAAGGATTTCAACACATAGAGAATGACAAATGCACACACCATCTGAAACCAACATGACATATATTAGTACATAACCTATTAGTTATCAACATGGGAAAAAAATGGTAAAAAGTAGTTACCTCTGTCTCTATTTACAAGTTTCACATATATATTAACATAAGTTGACATCCTAAATAATGTTTACCTATAAATGTTACTAAAGTGTTTAATGTGTATAAAAGCGCTAAATTCTGACTTTTCATCTTTCAAGAAAAATTAGAAGTACTAGTATTAATAAAGGGTACATTTAAAAAAAAATGTATTTAGTGATTTAAAAATGTGTTTCTATTTAGAGTCACTTTTTTGAAATTAAGGTTGAGTGATGAGAAAGTTAGAGTGAGACAACGTGCATTAACCTAAGGATAGTCACAAAACAATCTTGAAAAATGAATTTACCTGAGTAAGTGTGATGACATTTGTAAATGGAAAACTGTAAGAAGTGAGAGCTGCTTTATTGAACAAGACCAATAGTACTGTACATAAACCAATCATTACAATAAACTGTTAGTGCAAAATCATCCTTACTCAAACAATTCACACATGTAAAGAAAAACAACTACATTAACTCTCTATAGTTTTATAATCTTGTTATTATAAGGATGTTTTTTAAGTTGTGATGATCTTTTACAATTTTATATTACATTGATATTTGTCTATAAAATAATTTTATAGTCCTATGAAGCACAGACACTCATCCAATTAGACGTGTTCTGGTGTTGAGCACGTGCCCGACATCGACACATATAATTATCCTGAATTATTTAATTATCTTAAATTATTAGCAGTGTCGACGTGTCAATATCTGTTTTATGTCTGGTGTTCGTGTTCTTATTCGTGCTTCTTATTCTTATGTTTATACTAATTAATGAGAGAACTAAACTTTAAGTGGCGACACTAAGCAGAAAAACTTTATATGAGTGGTTACTTTAATTAGTGAGATATATATGACTTTTATATAGTATTATATATGCTTTTAACTTTTAGAGAAAAAACAATACTAAAGAAGAAAAGAAAGTACATTACCACAAGAAGACAACAATAGATAACAACTTGAACCTGAGACCCAATCATATAATATTTTAATGTAGTAAGCATGCTATTCTGTCTATACTTTCCAGCCATAAACACAAGAAAACAACAATGAGCAGCACTGACTCAAGATATGAACTTAGATTCATTTCTAAACCAAAATTGCACATTGCACACGTGGTGTGACACTATTGAGAGGTCTTTGCTTATATACAAGTGGTTGTTGTTAGTGTGCTTGAAAGTATAGTGATGTGAAAGACTAAGGGATAAATTGTTTGAAATTCAATTGTAATGGTTAGTCTCACATCGACTAAGGTATATCAAAGGCAGATAACTTATATTCAATGTCTTCAAAAAAAATTATAAGTACGTTGTTTTTAGATGTTGATGGTCCGAATATTTAGTCCGTTGTTGCTCTCGGTCCTACATGAACTTCTCAACCTAGAGTCCAAATTGTTTTTATCAATGATATGAGACATAAAAGTTTCTGCCAAATTGTTGCTCCCAAATTGTTTTATCAATGATAACACTAAAAGATAATATAATTCTCTAAATTTTATGCCCAAAGTAAGCACTAGAATGGAAAAAAGTATCAAGAGATGTTAGACAAAAAGGCACATTCCTAACTCTATAATAAAAAATAATTTTGGGAGTGGCAATCATCCCTAATCTATATTATATATAAACACTACATGAGTATTATGTTAGTCTTTTTCCACACATCTTTATCATAACATCTCATCACTTAAATATGCTTCTATCTTGTTGTATCTTACCATATTACTATCTTTATATTAAAAATGTTAAGTTATTGATCTTGGATTAAGATCATTTTTGGGTTGAAACATTTTAAAACATATCACTAAGGCACATGCAGCTAGTATTGGGCCATGACACTCCTTTGTTGATATGACTTATGACAATAATAGGCCTTGTTGAGTTGGGTCACTTCATAAAGGGGAAGGACACAAACATTTATGTGTTTATATCTAAACATATTTATATAAAAATAAATCAAACAATGAATTTGAGACTAAAAAGAAATCTTAGAAATTCTAGTGAATGGAGCACTTGTTACCATGACATTGATCATACAATTCCCAGTACTATTACCTTTGTATCTTACTGTAACAATTTATGGCTCAAATCCTAGAAGCATATATACAAACAAATTCTCTACTGTTTATATTGTAACAATATAGGTTGCAACAAGATCCTAATCCTAAACAAATTCACATCAAAATGGTCCCCAGCCAGCCACATATGCTTGTTTTGATTTGTTGTTTGACTTAGATCTTTGCAGACTAGTTATGCACTAAAATAATGTGACATTCTCTCTGGCTGAGCTTGAAACAAATTTTGTCTCCAAGGTAGCTAACTAAATATGATGAGACCCAACTTTACTGTAGTAAAAAAATAGTACCGTACTACATTTAATAAATTTGAATATTTGATTCAGTGATTTTGATTAATCAATCTTAAGAGTTATATGTTGATATGTATACACGGGTCAAAAATCAAGCATATGGTAACACAATTTTGGTGCATAGATAAATTTTTTATAATAATATTGAAAAAGACAATTTATCTAAAAATTTAATTCATATACATTAGTTTAAAAAAATTACACCGTCAATAAATTGTAATCATTCTATCATTAAAAATGTTTGACCGTAATCATAACTACTTATAAAATTAGACAAACGTGCATTATATCAAAATAATCTTTTGAGATTTTTTTTCAATTTCACCTAAGGCTTTATTACAGTAGATATGGTTATTGAACCACCAGACAGTGTTAATAAAAATAATCAAGAGAAATAAATAAAAAATTATAAGATGTATAATAAAAATGTGCATTGTAAATAAATAAGAAAAATGATGTTTGAAACAAACCTGAAGAGGCCATATAAGATAAAGCAGCATAGACTCCTTGTCTTGTCATGGTTGGAACTTTGTGTTCTGTCTCTTGGCTCTGCTTAACATCATCAGAAAGTGGCAACAAATTCTTTGTAGACTCCATTGATAATAATATGGCATGCACCACCTCTCTCTCTTTCTATCTCTCTTGTTTGCCTTTGAGAACTTAAAAGTGAGAAGTGATTATTATTTATAGCAAAGCAAAGCAAAGAGAAAAGGTGACAAGAAAGCAGTGTTTTTTAAGTGAGAAACTTAGGCGAACACAACCTCAAATCAAAAATATTTAAACATAATATGCAGAAAATAATACACATCTTTTAATTACTTTAAAAATATATTTTAATTATTTCTTTTTCTAACTTTTTTCTTTTATGTGCGTGTTCAAAGGGTGTGTTTAAGTCTTGTGACTGCTCAAGACTTTCTCATTTCATTGATTTTTTTTATATCATTATTGAAGATAGAAAACACACCTTTTCAATTAAAAAGAAAAACTTTAAGAACGCAATGCATGGAAATCATCTGCTATTGATATCATATTTCTTGTTACTTTTTTTAGAAGATTTTTTTTAATAATTAAATTGCTATTTATGAAATATATTACACGGCATATAAAAATCTCAGTCAAAAAAATATTGTTAGATAAAGAAAAGTAAAATAAATACTATATACAACAAACATTAATTTCAATTCATTGTGTGTTGTATACTTTCTTTTTTTGTATAAAAGTCAAATTCTTGAATCTATATTTATTATTGTTTGAAAAAGAAACAATAAAACTATATCAATAAAAAGAAAAAGGAAACAATGAAAAAGAATGTGAGACTGAATTGTGTTCAGAGCAGGGCTTCAAAATTGACTTCTAACGACGGACAAACAATGTCGCTAAATGTCAATTATTCTTATGCAAGTGTTCATTGATATTCAAGTTGTCCGTAGGTAAAGCTACCTACAATTTTGTCTGTAGATAAAAACTAAACAAGAAAAGATGATTCTTTATAAATAGAAGATGTCTTTTTTAAACAACAAAAAAAATGTGTTACTTTTTATTATGGGTCCATTTTTAATAGAGGAAACAAGCTGAGAGGCGAAGAAGTTTAGATGATTTGTCGATTTCACCGGAGGAAGGAAAGAAGTGGGTATTGTGTGGGATGTTCAGAGCCATAATGGTGAAAACACAACGTCGTTTACTTTATATCTTGTTTGGAGAACAAATGTTTGACCATGGTCATAGAAACCTTGGTTAGGTTGATAATTGATTCGCCGTGGGAATTCATTGTTCTTGATAGAAAACATAAAGAGCAAAAGCAGAGAGTGTTTGCAATCTATTTCGACTGCATGTTTTTATTTTTATAGAAAATAGATGACCAAGTCATGCAAGAATTATGAGCCAAATCTTGCATTGTTTTGCAAGGATATTTATTAGAGAATTTCTACGAATGTCAAGGTATCACTCAACGGTATCACAAAAAGATTAAAAGATTAATTTATATGGCGGAAGATTTTAATTATATTGAGAAATTTGTAAACAACGGCAAATAAGAAATGAGTTTAATTTTAATACAATATCAAGTGGAAATAAAAATTACATTGTCAACAAAATCACAATCAATCATATACATGAATCGACTAATTGTGATACTTGAGTCAGAAATAGAATTGTGCTGGATTCTTCTTGTTTTAGTTTCACTAATTTTCTTTCTTACTTTCTTGCTGCAACTTTTCTTTTGCAATGCCTTTTCAATTTTTTAGTTTAAAAACTAGTGTTCCGAAAACCACACCAAACCAGACAATTTAACAGACATTGTTTATGGTTCAATTATTTGAGCGAATCGATTAGAATTTCACCCTGGTTCAATCAGTCTAAATCAGTTGAACCATAACTCAGATCTCGCCGATTCAATGTCCAGATTTATTTTCGATAAATTTGAGGCTTAGCAAAACTTGAATGTTCTAATTTATATCATGGATAAAATTTGCAAGTAAATATATGAGGATTAAAAAATAACTAATAACTTATGAATACAAATTGTATTGTGTGCAAAAGGCACACACAACTGAGAACTCATTTCTTTCTCCCTTTCTTTCTTTCCCTTTTGAAAAAGGTAAGCAAGGATCTTGTCAAAGACAGATATTTACAGTTAAAACATAACAGGAAGCAGCATTTCTGAAATGGTATCATTGTTCAGAGCTCTTTGATGTATGTATAATTTGCAACAAAGAATGCATTTACAATTTAGAACCCCGAGTTAAAAAAAGTAACCAAAACCTCAAGGAGAAAAGATCAAGACTAAAATAAAATTTGGTTCATAACAACATCGTCTACTATTTTACGATGACGCTTAGAACCTGATCTCCTATCTCCTCTCCCGCGCCTAGGATTCTTCTTCACCGGAGGCTTGTTAGTAGTATAGAAAACAGGTGGAAGACGAGGACGCCGAATTACAACAACTGGACGAGGACGAGGAGGCGGAGGGGGAGGCATGTTCTCCAATACGTCTCTATGGTATGCCTGTCATTATTTATCACAAACCAACAGCATAAAAATTCTTCATTTCAAAGAACAAATGAGGAAAGAAAACCGAAGGTTGGTTACTATTCACAAGTGTGTGTGTGTGTGTGGGCGCGCGCGCAAAGAATTTATACTGAGGAATTAGCCAATCTCATGAGGGGAAAATGACTAGCATTATTCAATTTGATTCCATTTTCAAAGTTTTGTACATGAAATGTTCAGACTGATTATTTACTTTATTTGTTTCCAATTTCAATTTTCACTTTTAATTATAAAACAGTCTCCTGGTTTTCAGAGTTGTACAGAAAACAGTGGAAAGTGAAGACCTGTTTAATGTACAAAAGTTCAAAAAATATAGACTGAAAACAAAGTAGCAGAGTTGTATTTAGAAGTGAAAACAGAAAACAATTTCTCAAATCAGGTGGACATGGGAGTGACTTGACTCCTTCCCAATGTGCAGTGATTCAATAGAACTGAGGGATGTTCTAGTGCCAATTATTTTCAGAAAACTGAGAGATCATTCAAAATTTCCCACAGATCTCTGAAGCACTTGTTTAAAAGTGGAAAAAAAAAAGAAGCGAATCTTGAATTCCAAATCTAGTATCTTTTGTAAAATCTGAACTCAGAAAAATGGCAGCATGTAAAAACTAACCTGTATTACAAAGTTACGCCTCTCACAATCCAGAAACATATTGATACTCCAATCAACTTTTGCCATTATTTTGTCTCTTACCGTGGAAAAGCTTAACTGATCCCTGGAAGTAAAGCGATCAACTTCATTGAACCACAAGCAGGTAAACAGATTTGTAATTGGAATGTGTTCTCTAATGATAACACAACCTTCAGGCACATCTGCAGAGGCACAAGGCACATTTTAGATGTAGTATTATATGCAACCACAGGCACATCTCTCCGCACATAATAACCTATTTCGAACACACAGGCATGTAAATATCAAAATTGTTCTTACCACTAGTTATAGGAAGCTTAGCCCTGGAATAATGAGTTAAACCATCGTGGTATTGATAAAACTGAACTTGGCGATCAATGGAAGCATTCTCATATTTTCCAGCAACTTTATTAGCCTCTGCCTCAACAAAGACATCAAAGCGTCTATAGTGTCTTGAAATGGCAAAAGTAGCATTTGGGCGCCACAAGAACCTGGATGATATAAAAGGGAGTGGCAATGAATATATTTCTGATATACTATTAGAAATTAAATTACTGTTGACAAATGACAGGGAACAGCCCAATAAAGAGAGGCCTCATGAGGTCTATGTTTACAACTTGTATCTAATCTTGAATAAATTAAAGATAAAAGCTGGATTTTATATTAAGAAACCCTCTGAGACAGTGTATCAACAGAAGTTCATTTATTTATGATGACACACATGCAACAACACAACATAGGAAATTTCAAGAGACAGGGATGACGTAATGTTTGGTTTTCCCTTCCAAGTTTTGAGAGCATGGAATCTCTCCCTTCCAATTCCTTAACTAAAACCTGACAGACCTATTTTTCCCTTAACTGTCCTATTTATTACAAACTTACAAATACACAACTGCAACTTAATAAAAAATAAATAAACCCTCTAATTGTATGGCTGATTTTATAATATCTAAATGTGTCAAATAATACTATTTTTGACTCTAAAGTATAAATTACAGTTAACAGAAACTTATCCCATGCTACGTACAACAGGAATAAAAATATAATAAAAAATAGAGAGCCTTTTACCTTTCAAGAATTTGATATGGGTCTTTAACGAGCTCAAGCTTCCCATCAATCCAAATTGAATATCGGATGTTGGGGAAGATTCTGTGCAAAAGAAGTTTTGGAATCTGCAATAAGTTTAGAGGCGTCATAATTCATAAGAGGCCATACATAATAAGTTACACACCCATTATATCGTAGGTTGCATGATATTAGAAATAGGGAGCGTGACCAAAAATACTATCAAATTTCAATAGATTACTGTTATTGTAATAATGAGTAAGCAAAGAGAAAGCAGCCAACCTTTCCATTACGCCTGGAATCAGCATATGGAATATTCCGGACAACAATGATTCTCCATAATCCAACTCTCCTTCTGCTATCCAAAATACTGGCATTTCTCATATACATTTCTGTCTCTTCATCAATGAACATATAGAAAGGAATGTTCTTCCTTGCTTGTTTACTGATGTTCCTGGGCTGCTGTATTACATCATAGTTTCCTGGCATAGATGTGATGGAGAAATGAGAAACAGAAAACAAAGGACAAAATCATATGTAGATTGGAATAAATCATAAATTGTACCAAATATGGCAGATGCAACAATGATATCATGGTACTGATCCAACTCTAAGAGGTCTTCCTCATCAAAATCAAATCCAGTCTGGCGACCAGGTCTGCTTCCTTTTACAAATCTGTCAAGAGTGTGTGTCAAATGTGATAAAAGGCATGAAAAATGCACTCAGTATGCAAAAACTGGATCTAGATTCTGTGCAGTAAAGAATTCCTGCAGTCGCCACATCTAAACCGTTGAACGAAGATCAAATGGGTCATGTCTCTACTTCATCAAATTGGGTTTTAAACGCAAACATGAAATACAAATCATCTGATCTTTATCCAACAACTGAGATACAGTCACTACAAGAATTTTTACTGCATCAAATTCATTTCTGTAAAAATTAATTCTCATGGGACACTAATGGAAACTAAATTATGAATTCTTTCAAGAAGATTACTCTCCAAGTTATGAGAAAATTAAAAACAAATAACAAAAAGGAACTAACCCACAATGCACTTTCATGGTCTCTTTTATATCAAAAGAAGCATCCCTTTCTTCCAGAGGAGGGTATCCACCAAAATCAGAGCCGCCCTCTGGTTCACTTGGAAACATATTTTCATTATGTGCATATGTGAGAGTGCGAAGTACAGGAGACTCTGATGGGGAACTTGGCATACTAGCCATAGCTTGCTCCACAGGAATATAGCACACAGGACATGCTGAAAGGGAAAGAGTAAAAACCTGATCATCAAAATTCTAAAATAACTACAACTCAATATGCACTGTATTCGATATTTATATCAGATACTATTGCACAAATTCCAAACAGATACAGTTTTGTAAGTTAATAATTGAAAACAAGGTCAGGCAGAAAATACAACAAAACAAAACTTACGGCGTGGTCCAGTACGTCTTCTATCGGCCGGTGGAGGAGGAGGAAATGCAAAATGGTCACACTGATGTCCCACAGTAGAGGAAGATCCTTTTTTACCTTTCAAATTATATGAAGATTGTAAAGGGGAAACAGGAGGTTCCCTGAATGAATTTTTATGCCTACTTGTCAACAACGTAGAAGAACTACTATCCTTTAACTTAGTTTCTATTGTTCCATCAACGCCTATAACTTTATAGGTACTAAGGGCATAAGATCGTGTATCTTCAATTTCACTGGTGATGTTTCCACCTACAGTTCAACACAGCACCAAAAGCACACCATGAAACATACAGATTTGATAAACAAAAGTTTACAAAGTTATACACACAAAAAAGACATTTCAAAGTATGTCATAAGTCAAAACCAATATTACAAAACTAGTTTAATATATATATATGCACAGGCACAGCATAAAAAACCAATCATATCTCATCATAGTGTCGTTTAGTTATATTAATTTCTAAAATATCTCGACGAACATAAAACATCTATGGGACCATGATTTTCTGCAGTAGAAAAAAGCTGCAGTTACACGTAGTATTAGATCTCAGCTAACAGTTTGAGATTGGTCAGTTCACATTACACCTTCGTAAAATCAGTAGTACTAACCAATCTCTAATTCAACATCGGGCGGCTGAGACCCACTCCAACCACACACAGTAACTGCGTGCAATCCAAATCCACATCTATGTAGCAAGATATGATCAATGTTGCCAATCGCGGATCGTGGAAAATAACAGTTTGTCAAATTCTGTTACGCATTAGTGCTATAGCGCTACAACAACAACCAAGTCTTATCCCACTAAATGGGGTCGGCCACATGGATCAAGTTACACCATAATGTTCTATCATAAACCATATTTCGATCCAACTCATTAATCTCTAGATCTTTCTTAATAGTTTCTCTTATAGTTTTTTTAGGTCCTCCTCTACATCCAATTATCCTCCATCTGATCTACTCTCCTTACTACATATAGTGGCTAATGCGCCACTATATTCATAATTTGATCTGGCTATCCTCCATCTGATCTACTCTCCTTACTACATATAGTGGCTATAGAGCCACTATTTATAATTTGACAACATTTTGCACTAAATAGAGCCACTATATTCATAATTTGATCTGGCTATCCTCCAACCGATCTACTCTCCTTACTATATATAGTGATTTGTTCAAATTCTGCTACGCTATAGCACCACTATTTAACAACAATGGATATGATATAATGATAGAGACGCGCACACATACATTAAACTCTAAAAACAAATAGATTCATGAAACAATGCAAGAATAACAAACTACCTAACTAAACTAAAACACTAACCTTTGTAAAGTGTAAAGCAACCAAAGACAAAAATGAAAAGGCCACAAAGAAGCATGAGAAGCATAGCAACTTTGCCACGACCAAGATGACGACAAATATACAAACAACTCCTCTCTTTCTCTTTAGGGTTATAAAGGAGCGTCTTCGAAGCTCTACGAACAAGCACCGGAACCTGTGAAACGTTACCGTTTTGAATCAACTGCAGAGAACCATAGCTACCTGTTCGTAGACCCAATGACACTCCAGTCATCTCTCTCCTTTCAATTTCATCTCCTTTTCACCATCAAACCCACTGTAACAACAATCAAATCTAAAAATCCTAAATCTCTTGAAAACAATAATGATAATAATAATCAACAACTATTGATGAAAGTTTAAATCTAAGTAGAAAAATTTAAATTTTCTTCATCATATCACATTTTACAAAAATTCAAACCCCAGAAGCTACATTTGATTTCAAGCATTGAGAAGCGAAACCCACGAATGATTTCGGATTTTGAGTGGGGTGGAAGGGTAAAAATGGAAACTTGATCGGAAAAGGGGAAGTGGGTCCCACTGAGACTCCGGGGAAGGGTGAATGGGAAATCAATGAACGGAATCTCGGCGGTTGGAGTTCGAATCGGAGAATTGGGGAATTGGGATTTGGAAGGAAGATGGAAGATGAAGATGGTGATGGATTGAGGTGTAGCGTGAATGGAGGGAAGAGAGAATGGAACACACTGTTTACAAGAGAAACAACAAGATTTGCATTGTGTTTTATTGGGCTTTCATTGGCCCAAATTAATGTAGCTACCAAAAGGATAGGTTCCAATTTTCTTTTTCTTTTTTTTTCAATTATCAACGTGCAAATGCAGAGATTAATCTCTCGAGTCAGTAGGTCTGCACTAGATGGAAAATCTTTTCTAATAAGAGAAGAACTTTATTTACCTTGTAGTCCATTGCAATCCTAAGACATCTAGTAAAGGTTTTGAATTTTCTACGCATAAGGGAATAATTGAATTTGAGGATGGTACAATTTGTTAATAACACCCCATGGATCACGATTGTCTAGAGTCTAAGATCATATAGTTTTATGCATTAGTTAGTTTTGGTCTTTGATTTGAAATTGAGTGATCTAAAGTATATAGTCAATTTTAGATAGTGAAACAATCTCACTCGAAGATCTAGATCAAACGACTGAGAGTTCGTAACTATGTGATGTAGTGATAGCTAGGAATTCCCACCCAACATTGGTACTTTTCTTGTTGGAATGACATAGTGGGTTTGAGTCAAGGATTTTTTTATGAAATAAAGTTTAGGTGAGTTAAATTTCTCGACCTCATCTAAGTCAAAGTAGACCTCAAAATTCAAAGTATTTTTACAAAAGTACTTATAAATCTCCAATAAAAAAGATTCTCACATCGACAAAGGAATTCAACCCACATTTTTGTAGAATACGGGTCAACCACTTAAAATTCAACCAACCTCTTTTATTACCATTAGTTTACTTATTTATTTCAACTACCCAATCTAATCTCATAACCCTCAAATCAGACCCAATTTAGAGTATACTTTATTTTGATATTTGAAGTTGTAAGAATCTATCAACCTAGTCTCCCATTTTACCAATATCCAGGGTCGTTCCTATGAAATAGGAGGCTCGATTCTATTTTTAAAATAGGCCCCAGTAAAATCAAAACGTAGCTCTTTTTGTGTAGCTAAGCTTCATTAAAAAATCAGAATCAGAAAAACTTTTAAACATGAAACAAAACAAAATAAAATTAAGTGAAAGAGAGGTGAAATTTACCTAACGGTGTCGTTTGGAATGTCACTCCTACGTCGTAGGAAAGGGGAAAACAAATGGTTTATGCGAAAAAGAAATAATTGTTGTGATTCTTTTAATAAAATAGTTTTTCAAACTGACTGATTAAGTGATTATTCAAATTGATGGTGGTTTAATAGCATCAAATTTATGTCCAGAAAGTGGAACTAGAGTCCAGAAAAAACTCATACGTGTACTGAAGAAAAAAAAGTAGTTCAAAAAATAGTGCCTATAATGAGATTAAGTTGACATAAGATTCTGCCAATGTGATAAACTTATTACCATTTTGCAATTCTATGAAGCATTTTGTAATATTGACCTACTTTATGAAATTAATTTTGAGAATAAAAGAAATCAAATTATAGTTTTTTGTTGGGTTAATATGTCCTTACCCCCTGTAATTTGAGCGAGTTCCGGTTTATCCCCCTGTAAAAATAAAAATTTAGATTCCAACCCTGTAATTTGAAGATTCTTTCGAAATATACCTTGTAATTTGAAGATTCTTTCGTTTTAGACCCTGAGGCCATCTGACTGTGCAAACATGATGACGTGGCACGCTGAGTCAGCATTTTTGGATGATGTAGCGCGCTGACTGTATAATTAATTTTGTTATTTTCATTTATATTAATTTAAAAATAAAAAACTGAAAATTAATTTTAAAAATAGAGAAAAAAAATCAGATTATTTTTTTCAAAATTGAAAAAATCAGGAGAAAAAAAAATAAGAATTTTTTTCAAAATTTAAAAAATTCGAAGAAAAAAAAATCTGAAATTAAGATTTTGAAAATTAAAATAAAATCGATTTTTTTTAGATTATATAATTTTCAAAATTTTATTTCATATTTTAATCTGAATTATAAAAAAATTATATTAAGATTTAAAAATAAAAAAAATTCCAGAATTTTTATTTTTGGTAGAAAAAAATTTAAAAAACTTTTTTTATTCCAGAATTTTTAACTTTTTCTAGAAAATTAAAAAAATTAGATAATTTTACTTTTTTTCTAAATTTATAATTTTAATTTTTTCGGAAATTTCGAAATTTATTAAGTTTGAGAATAGAAATGGTAATACCATATGGATTTTCCTGTCATTGATGGAAAATATATTAAGTTAGAATTTAGAAAAGAATTCGAAAATTTTATTCCTAAATTTTTATGAATTATTTTTCCAAATTAAAATAAAAAAAATTCATGTTTTATTTTCCGAAATTAGGAAGAATTTTAAAAATAATTCTGGAACTTGATAAAAAATAAAAAAAATCATATTTTTTTCCGAAATTAGGAAGATTTTTTTAAAAAAATCGGGAACGTAATTTTCAAAATAAAAATCTGAACTTTTTTAATTTTTTGATTTATCAAATTTAATTTTTTTTATAAAAAAATCTGACTTTTTTTCGATTTTTATTTTTTTTCTTCTGTTCCACGTGTGCCCTTAAAAAAAATAAACAAAATTAATTATACAATCAGCGTGCCACATAATCAGATATGCACAATCAACGCCCCACTCAGCATGCCACGTCAACATTTTGTTCAGTCAGATGACCTCAGGGTCTAAAACGAAATAATCTTAAATTACAGGGTTGGAATCTAAACCTTTTTTTTTACAGAGGGTAAACCAGAACTCGCTTAAATTACAGGAGGTAAAGACATATTAAACTTTTTTTTTAAAGAAACAAATGTTAGTTTATGAGAAGTTCAAAAGTAGAGTCTAGGGCTGTGGATGGTATTTTAGAGAGAATTGCATTTTGGGCATCTTGTGAATGGTTGTGGCTTGTGGTAGACAAATTGTAGGGGACGAGGTAGGAGGTCCCTTGCTAAGGGCAGAATTTATTTGCAAAAACCTACCCAACATGAAGTTATTGTAGTGGCAAGTGAATTGTCATTGTGTGTGTTTTACGGAAAGGATAATAAAACAAGTTGACTATAAAGTGGAAAGGGCATAAATGTGCTTAAAAATGCTGCTTTAAGTAACAAAGAATCATCACCTAATTTACATTTAAATTAGAGTAGATTTTTACACAAAATTTAAGGTAAGAAACTGGAGTATAAGCAAAATAAAGAATACTGAAGTTTTATAAAATGGTTCTTACTAGTTTCTTTTTTTCTTAATAATATCCACCCTCTTGTCATTATTATTATTGACAAAAAATTACTTTTTAAATTCATTAAATGAATGATGTATATAGTCTATATTATAGTCTAGATTCATCACTTATTCAATGAATCTAAAAAGATATATATTTTAACCGCTAACAAGTGTTCCTATGGAAGTTTGATTCATTTTCTTAGACTTAGTCTGGTTGATAGGAAAATACTTTTTAAATCCAATATATCCAATTACTAGTGTAATAAGCCAAACACATCCTCAAGTTCAAAGAAAATTACTTTCAAAATTAAAAAAAATTATGTGAGTGCATGAGTGTCGAAATTCAATGTATTAAGAAAGAAGTCAAACCAAGAGTTGAACTCACACTCTTTCCGAAGTATGAAATATTATCAATTTGACTAATTTTTGTTTGCAATCAAAGATAATTATTAGAAACAATGAGATCATTTATAAATTAGACTAATTTTGGTTAGAAAACAAACTATTTGGATTAATTCATTTACATAACCATATAAAAATATACAACTTATAATTCAAAAGATAAAGGATCATGAATAGAGTTTAAAGGATTATGCATAACAATGTCATGTCTCTTAAATCTATAAATATCGTGTTTACAAGAATTAGGTTCACCATCTAAAAAAGTCTAACGACGTAGGATGTTGTCTGTTTATCTTCTAGGGTAAGTAATCTTTGATATGTATATATATAAATGAGAGAATTGATAAAATAAAGAAAGATTAAAAGTCTAATCTATCATCATAAAAAATGAGATCATCGGTGTCCGCCACTTTATAAAGCTATTCAAGTTGGTAGAAATAATTACATCATGACTAACAAGAGATGAAAAAGAAAAACATCTTTGAAAGTAATTTTTGGGGAACGTTAGATGAAAGACCATTTAGATGAAGTATAATAATGACCTTAGTTGAAAACATGGTTTACTCACTCTAATGGTCATGTACTTTGTCTCTTTCCCAGCGACAGATGTTAAACAAAAACACAAGATGCACATCATTTTTTTCCACATCATTATGATAGTCATTTTAAGTAGATTGATATTTAGCCAAACTATTAATTAGTCTCTGAAGTTGATGATGATTTTAAAGAACCAAATAATTCAAATTTGTTTTTATATACTTGCATATAGTGTGATTCCTAGACTCTAATTTAAGTGTGTTTGAAAAATGCACGAAGCATGATGGTTTATGCTCACCTAACTCTACAATCTCTATCTTTAAGAATATCAGTCATGAGAAATATCAAGAAAACCTAGATAATGGTCACCATAAAAAAGTACAAGGCTTAATTCCATTTTTCCCCCTTATCTTTTGCTAATTGTGCGATTTTACACCTCATCTTTTGTCAATTGTGTTTTATTCAAAATCATTATTAAAAGAGGGGGAAATGGGCAAAAGATAGGGTGCAAAATCGCTAAAAAAAAGAAGAGGGGTGCAAATAGCACAATTAGCAAAATGATAGGGGGCAAAAGTGCAATTGAACACAAAGATGGGATGCAAAATCAGAAAGGGGACAAAAAGATGGGGTGCAAAATCGCACAATTAGCAAAAGATAGGGGGGAAAAACGCAATTAAGCCAAAGTACAAATAGGGTAATATATGATCCAAATTGCTTGCAATCAAAACTTCATGTATTTCTGCATTTCTTCCTTTAAAATACATATGTTGTGGAATGGAAGTCTTAAAAGAATTTACTACTTTGAAAGTATTAGAAAATGTGGCTCCCTTTCTCCTTATTTGATTTCTTCAGTATTGAGGTTTGAGAGATTATTTCAAATGGTTTCTCTTGAATTACCAAAAACATTAGCAACTAAGGGAGGAATTGAGATTTCTCATTTAGCCTTTGGATGATTTACTTACTGCATGAGATACTATTGAACAAGTTGAGGGACAAAAGGTTTAGTAAAGACTAATACCAAAATTTTAAAAAAAGATTAGTAAAGACAAATCTAAAGTTTTTTTCCTTCATAATGTTGGCTGGGAATGCTAAGCAAAGTTTAAATGCATCTTTGAAGATCACGTGGACCGGTGATTTAGATAAGTATCTTGGTGTCCATATACTGCATAAGAGGGCACTAAAGATACTTATCAAAATATCCTAGACAATTAAGGTACATCAGAATCTTAGTTACTTGAAGTTTAGGGAACTTTCTTGAGACAGTTTATTTGGTTAAATTAGTTGTTGAAGCTCTACTTTCTATATCATGCATAAATTGATAATATTTGCATGGGATTTGATGGGGGTAAGAAAGATCAACCTAGGAATATTCATTTGACTTATTGGGATAAAATTACAGGTTTTGGTTCGAGAAAAATGAAGGGTTGTTAATTGGCTTAATTGCAGTTTTAGCCCCCTAACTTTTTCAAAGTTGTGATTTTGGCCCCCTAAGAAAAAAAACTACAAAGCAGCCCCCTAGGTTTTGCAACTGTAGCAGTTTTGGCCCCTAAGCCTGATATTGACTCGGTCTACGCTGACGTGGCACCCTAAGTGGGTGCCACGTGTTATTTTTTTTATTTTTTTTTTGCCTTGGGGGGCCAAAACTGCTATAGTTGCAAAACTTAGGGGGTTGTTTTGTAGTTTTTTTCTTAGGGGGCCAAAATCGCAACTTTGGGAAAATTAGGGGGTTAAAACTGCAATTAAGTCTTGTTGATTTGACATACATTCAAGGTCAAAAGTTGTGAGTAAGGTGGTGGTGGTTGAGGGATAAGCCTTCTACTAACAAACTATGAAAATAGATGCACTATGAATTTTCCATTTTGCCCTTGGGAGGGGCATTTTTGTAATTTCCTAATTTGTGGGATGTGGCACTCACCTTTTTTATGGCATATTTCCCATTTTACCCCTCACCAATTTTTTTAATTATTTTCTAATTTTTAATAACTTTTAACTATTTTCTAATTTTTGTGTTTTTAATTATTTTTCAATTTTTTCACTCAAATTGAGTTCCTTTAACATTGCCGTTGTGGAAGATTAAGGTATCGTTTGACCCGACTTTTTTCCAACCTCTCTACATTTTTAAGGAGAAGTTAGGTCAAACACAGTATCAATTATTTTAATTTCAATATTGTTTAATCATCACAATCTCACAAATATTTTTATTCACGCTGTCATTTAATGATACCAAATAATTTTATTTCCTTTCTTCAACCCCGTGAAAATATACACACACACACATTAACGTTTAGAGCAATATTTTTATGTCCGTCTGTTTGTGTTTTTGTTACACTGTGTATATAATTTTTTTTAGTGTTGCTTGGTTGAGTGCTACCTCACCGGTTTTTTTTTTTTTTTACTATTTTCCAA
>Ga0228710_1005460_pt1 | contig 19734 bp, 15 predicted proteins | sample MedpolnodulmetaG_FD_177995 | JGI IMG/M metagenome (GOLD analysis project Ga0228710, IMG submission 177995) | Root nodule microbial communities from Medicago polymorpha collected in Santa Monica, California, United States - pink nodules | ecosystem: Host-associated > Plants > Roots > Nodule... | reverse complement strand
AGTTTATCTGATCACTGCCCTATTCTCTTAACCATTGATGAGGATAATTGGGGGCCGAGACCGCTTAGGATGTTAAAATGTTGGGCGGATATTCCTGGCTATGTCGATTTTGTCAAGGAGGAATGGCAATCAATTCAGGTGCAAGGCTGGAGTGGCTTTGTTTTGAAAGAAAAGTTTAAAAGAATAAAAGGTAGTCTTCGACAATGGCACTTGAATCATACTCTCAACATCAATAGTAAAATTCAGGATGTTAGGGATAGGTTGGCGGTCCTGGATGAAATGGGTGAAGCTAATACTTTGGGCGACCATGAGGTGGAAGAGTTGCATATGTTATCAGCTGATATTATGGCTTTTTCAAAACATCAAGCTGGCATGCAGTGGCAGAAGTCAAGGGTAAATTGGTTGAAGGAGGGTGATGCAAACACAAATTTTTCCCTAGTATCATGTCTTCTAGGAAGAGGTCGAACTTCATTATTTCTTTGACGACCGATGGTGTTCAAATTGAAGGTGTGGATGAGGTACGTCAAACGGTATTTCAACATTTTCATGATCATTTTCAGAGACGCCCGCATGTTAGGCCAGACATAGGCGGTTTGGTGTTCAAATCTTTGTCTGATACAGAAGGGGCTGCTCTTATTAAACCTTTCTTATTAGAAGAGATTAAAGCAGCCATATGGGACTGTGATAGCTATAAGTGTCCCGGGCCAGATGGAATTAATTTGAGTTTTTTTAAAAGATTTTTGGGACCTCCTGAAGATTGATTTGCTAAATTTTTTTGGAGAATTTTTTTGTCATGGTAAGTTAACGAAAGGTCTTAATTCTACGTTTATAGCCTTGATCCCAAAGGTCGAGAGTCCTCAAAGAGTGGCAGATTTCCATCCAATTTCTTTGGTTAGTAGTGTTTATAAAATCCTTTCCAAAGTATTGGATAATAGGTTGAGAATCGTTGTGGGTAATGTGGTGTCTGCCTCTCAGTCTGCCTTTATTAAAGGTCGACAAATTTTGGATGGTATATTGATTGCCAACGAGTTAGTTGATGATGCGAAAAAAAATAAGAAAGAGCTACTTATGTTTAAGGTGGATTTTGAGAAAGCCTACGACTCTGTCGATTGGGGGTATCTTGATGAGGTGATGGGTAAAATGAATTTTCCCCCTTTGTGGCGATCATGGAGTGTGTCTCGACGGCAACAACATCAGTGTTGGTTAATGGGTGCCCGACTGATGAGTTTGGGTTTGAGAGAGGTCTCCGACAAAGGGGATCCACTATCCCCTTTTTTGTTTTTACTAGCGGCGGAGGGTTTAAAGGTAATGATGTCAGCGTTGGTTGCGAATGGTTTATTTACACCTTATGCAGTTGGGGCGCAGGTGATGATGGAGGTTTCCCATCTCCAGTTCGCTGATGATACTTTGTTGATTGGTGTTATATCTTGGGCTAATGTTAGGGCCTTGAAGGCGGTTCTGTTGTTGTTTGAATCGATCTCGGGGTTGAAAGTCAATTTTCACAAAAGCATGTTGTTTGGGGTCGGCGTTGCTGTTTCTTGGCTTCATGAGGTGGCTAGTGTGATGAATTGTAAACACGGTCATCTTCCTTTCTTGTATTTGGGGTTTCCCATTGGTGGGGACCCTCGGAGGTTACAATTTTGGTATCCCTTGGTGGAGAAGATCCGTAGTGGGATGACTAGTTGGAAGTGTAAAAATTTATCTTTGGGAGGTCGATTGATCCTGCTTAAGTCTGTTCTATCTTCCATTCCGGTTTATTTTCTTTCATTCTTCAAAGCTCCCTCAGGTATCATTTCTACCCTTGATTCTTTATTTACTAATTTTTTTATACTATTTGCTTAAAAAAGAAGAATGGAGGTTTGGGTGTGAAGAGTTTAAAGGAGTTTAACATCTCTTTAATGGGGAAATGGGTCTGGAGGGTGTTGGAGGAAAGAGATGGTTTGTGGAGTTTAGTGCTTCGGGCGAAGTATGGTGAGGAGTGTGGGAGGGTGCGGTTTGCAGAGGGGGTTGGGTCAATTTGACGGCGACATCTAAACCAAATTCGACTAGGTATTGGATTGGCGGATGCTACATGGCTGGTTGATAACATAGTTAGGCAGGTCGGAGATGGTAGCACAACATTGTTTTGGGTGGATCCATGGCTAGGTGATATTCCGTTAGCAACGTCTTATGCAAGACTTTTTGAGTTATCGAAAAATAAACAAGCTACGGTGTTAGAGATGTATACATTAGGTTGGGGGGTGGGTGGTGAGGTGTGGAAGTGGAGGTTATTTTCGTGGGAGGAGTTGTTGATGGGAGAGTGTGTGGAGCGGTTGTCTGTTCTTGTTTTGCAGGTTGGCTTGGTTGATAGGTGGGTGTGGAAACTTCACCCTTCCAACAAATACACTGTTCAATCTGCTTATTCTTACTGAGGATTTTCATCATTTTCTGTGGCATAAAGCGGTTCCGTTAAAGGTTAATATTTTTGTCTGGCAAATCTTTCTGAATAGACTTGCTACAAAGGACAATTTGCGAGCGAGACATGTTCTAGATGTTTCACAGGTATCTTGTGCGGCTTCATGTGGAGTTGTAGAGGATAGAGACCATTTGTTTTTTAAGTGTGATCACTACGGTTGTTTGTGGCTTCTGATATCCCATTGGCTTGGTATCGATACAGTTCTTCATGGCGACTTATATGCTCATTTAAATCAGTTTTGTGCTCTTGGAGGGTTCTCAAAGAATTCAAGGACAGATTTCTATATTATTTGGATTTCGACCTTATTTGTTATCTAGAAAGGTCGTAACAATAAAAAATTTTATAATCATTTTGATCAGCTTACGTGACTTCTTGAAAAGGTTAAACTCTAAACATATTGGTGGTTGAAAGCGAACTACACGACGTTCGACTTTGACTACACCTTTTGGAGGCAAAACCCTTTATGTTGTTTTCAAGCTGTAATGTAATTTAAACCCCTTTGACTTCTTTGGATGTTGGTAGCCTGACTGTTTTGTATGCAAATTTTTAACAGTTACCTTTAACACGCCTTATGCTTGAGGGACCGTTAGATATTCTTTTAATATAATTTGCTTAGTTTATTAAAAAAAACATTTGCACACTTTGCACACAAACATATTTGTATATATTCTCTTTTTCCTTCCATGAGGTGTTAGTGACCAAAGTTGGATCTTATAACCTTGATAAAATTGATAAATGATCGTTAATGTCAATTTAATAATAATGTTACTCCTTTTCATTTAAAAATAAATACAATTCCCAAAATCACTATGAATTTTTGCTTAATATTTTTAAGAATAAGTATTACACTTAACAAATTATTTAAAAAAATGAAATTCCAGAAAATTTTGAAAATAATAGAAAAACAAAGGTATAGTAATAGTAGTTGGTGAATATGATTATTTAATTAGTCGAAAAATAGTAGGAGGGGATGATGCAAGTGCCAGGTGTCTTACCATATCGCTTTTGTCTATCATCTTCTTCTTCTTCTTCTTCTTCTTCATTTATGTCATGTTAGGGTTCTTCCAATTTCAATTTCCTTTCAAAATCCTTTCCTTTTTTCCTTCCTTCCATACTTGACATTCATCATTATCAAATTCAACAATTTTGCCTCTCAACCTCAATTCCTCTTATTGGACACGCTTTCACCGCGTAATTCTCTCTTTTCCTTTTCAATTTTCATTTCGCGCATTTTCTTTTTCTGAATAAACTTGTTGTTACTCTTCTCACCACTTTCTAAAATGCCACCTTTTATGTTTAATTTTTTTTTCTGTAAGTCGGTTATGACATAAACTATCAATTTGTGCTATTTTTCTAGCTTTAGCTTAGTGTTTTATTTGCTTATCTTAAACTTAATTGTTACTGATTTCTGAGCAGGTCCTATTGATTGAGTTGATTTGGATAAAGTTTAAAGGCGGTTTAATAAAATGGCCTTTGTAGCCCATCAACCTCAGGTATATTTACTTCTTCAAGGATTATTAAATATGCTATTTAATTTTGATCTTCCCATTGCTATAAAGTTTTATGACTATTACTTATTATCTGGAAAACAAGCCTTTTAAATTTCTGTATAATAGTACTGCCACATAACATTCAAATGATGTTTAATGTTGTCGAATGGTACTGGAAAATGTTTGTCTGGTTTCTTAACATTATAGTGGTTCAGAATGAGGGTCTGGTCTCAAAGTTTAGTTTCAATGCAATTTGTATATCCAGTAGAGGGTTTGTACAATCTACAGATGTTTTCCCGTAGGCAAGGAGTCAAGAGTCGTATCAAATTAAACGATTGGATCATTAAATTTTCATCATTTATTTTAATTTTTTTATAAATATCCTGAGTTGTGAAGATCAATGCTTTATTGATCACTTAACCATATACATTTCTCTTTTTCACACGCCCGGACGTGCACGCACACAATGAGGGTCTGTTTGGGTTGACATATTTGAGTTTATATTACTAACGTAAGCACTTGTGCAACTATTTGTATGAGCTTATGAAAAAAACATATAATATGTTTAGTAAATTGTAGTTTATTTCCATAAGCTCTTCATGATAGATTTTAATTTTGATTTTGCAATCGCAACTATCTGTGTTCATATCTGTGGGGCTTGACTGTATGATTTATGAACTTCATTGGTGATTTTTTTCCTCCTATCATCAGGGTTTGTATGTGACATCTTCCACAAGGCATTTGTCATGGAGCAAAAGGATGAAATTGAAGCAGTGTTTGACAAAACATCATATGATTGGAAGAACAGACTGGCATCACCTATTAAAGCAAAATATTTGTTTAAGGTAGAGACATGTTAGTGTCCTTCGGGTGGAAATTAAATACGGTGTTGGGTTTGGTGTCAGGGTCACTTCAAGAAGTTTAGTTTGAAATTGCCTATTAGTAAACGTCAATGTTAGAAGTATCTTATAAGTGGCCCAATGATAAGATTTACGGAGTTAGTATAGTGAAATTTAAATGCAATTCTAAGGTGCCTCCATGAACTAAGATAAACAAATTACAAGTCTCGATCAACCGAATATATCTTTAGTACGTTTGAAGTATTATGCAAGGAGGTTGATTATACAAATGAATTTTGGGGAGAGAAAAACAGAACCGGCTTGTGAGCACTACTTGCAGCAAATGTTTGATGAAGTGTTTATGTGCTTTCTCTTTTTTGTTTTAAAATATCAATATTATAATTCATATTCATTGATTTTGATATTCAATTAATTTGTTCAGTTCCATTCCCTGGTGATTGATTCTAATGCAAAAACATGCATGAATCGAATGCTCACGACCTTGTATTTGTCTTCATATAAAGGGTTTATTTATTGTTTCCAGTGTAGGGCCTCCTTGCTTTTGTGTATCCAAGATCAAACCTTTGAGGATTTCATGCTTCAAAGGCAGAACTCAAAATGATGATTCAGGAAGCAGGGCTAATTGGTTGAGGGCACCTAAAACCTCTGTTGGACTAGAGGAGAGTGGGGACACTCACAACGTGCCATTCTCGTATGCATCTGAAGCAGGTGATAACCTTGCAACATCATCTGCTTTTCATGGACTCTTCAAAAAATGGCTGAAAATGCTGCGCACGCAATCATCACGTCAAGAAGTAGAGGGAGTTTTTGGAAGACCGACGACTCCCACAGTTTTACCTGAAACTCTACAAATGACTCATAGTAAGGATGGAAGTGAGGTTTTTAAGCTGGCATTGCCCCATTTTCTGGCCCTGGATGCGGCAATAACGATACCTTTGTTGATGTTGTAAGTATAATGGTATTTTCCTCTCTGCATGTTGTGATATATTTGTGAAAGGAAGACACGTGCACCTTTTTTTGGGGTACCATGTTTTATTGTTCAGACTTCAAGTTAATTCCATGTCTGCTCGTCAATTTTCTGATTTAATTTCATCATGCTTCAACTTCGATATTTTGGTTGTATCAAACTTTAGGTTGGAATTTAAGGAAAATAAAATGAGGGGGGAGTGGGTGACTTGCTTACTGCCTAGTCAATATATTATGTAACTAGTTTCTGCATCATTGTTCAACTTTTCTTGCATTTTAAATAATGCCAAATGCATTGATTGCACAATAATGCTTTTATGTGCCTAATTTTATCTTCCATCTGCAGTGTTCCTCTGTACCTGGCTGTTAATTTAAAATATGGTGCTGAAGTTTCAAAGGAACTAACTCCATTATGGATTTTTGGGCCACTAATTGTGGCTTTAAACATCATTATAATCCGTGGTCTGTGTGCACTCTATGCTTCAAGCTTCAATCGGACTGTCAAAATACTTAGGAAAGTACCTTCTTGGTGCATTTTGGCAAACTACTACATTTTTGGCGGCGGGCTCAAAGAAAAAATTGCAGTCTATCTTTTGCGGCCTATATCGAGCTTAAAAGACATTGATTATATACAGCTAACAAGAAGAATATTGAAAGTATTGCAGGAATGGTTAATGGACAAGTATCTTGATTATGTGGAGTCAATATGGCCATATTATTGTCGGGCAATCAGATTTTTGAAGACATCTAATCTTATTTAAGTTTGAATGTATTCTTAAAGGTAGTTGTCTTCAGAAAAGTTAAAGGGGGTTTGATTGGAGGTGATATTCTATAGCATAGAAATTTTCCAACGAGGTTTGGCCAATCCCATTTTATGGTCTGGGGTTTTGAGCAAGTTATTGATAATGAGGAAATAAGTTCCTAATTCATGTTGAATTTATATTGTTCTTAGATTAGGTTGTAATTGATTTTTGTCATTGAATGGCTGCTTATGTTACAAAGTTCTATATGAGATTGGTTCCATTCTGCAACCTGTCACTGAAAATTTGTCATTGTCTGTCTGGTCCCCACCTCTCCCACTGTCCTGCTCCTGCTTACACAAACTTTGTACCATGTATCATGTTATTTAACCTGGGAAAAGTAGTCATGAACAAAACTTTTTCTGGTTGAGGTGCGAATAGGCAAGGCTAGACTTAATGTTCACACATTGTTAACCATTGCAACAGATCAAAGATGATTTCTAACTGAATGTTTTGTATGTTGTGGGTTTATATTTGTCTCACTGAGTGTGACATTTGTCAGCCATAATCAGCAGATGAGTACATTGATTTGCATGGCGATGGCGATGCACTTTGTCGTCCAATTATCCCCAGACCTTTTGTATGGTATGGTGGTGGTGGGGAAGGAAATTGTAGATTGATTCATGATGGATGATACATTTTGCAACTTCAATATTAATGTTCAACATATTTACAAAAGTTGAAATTGGTTCTATAATTGAAGATATTTGTTGTGTATCATGGAAAGAGTTCGTAATCTGTGTAGTTGTGGCTTGCAAGGTGGTGCATCCTCAAACATTGAGTGGATTGGGGTGCCAAAAACCCTAATTATATGGTTTTCTAGCCAAAAGAAGTTTTACTTTTTTTCTCAATAACTATTTTTACCTATTCACTCTAAATAGCTGGTTAGCTTTCATTATAATGTCACCTTATTGTATTGTAATTCTTTTTGAAAGTTGTACTGGAGAGAGAAAAAAAAAACATGTTGATTCTTTCTTACAGTTCATTGAACTATAGATTATTATGGTCTCTTTCTCCTGAAAATCAGAGTGTTAACAACAATAACGAGAAAAAAAAAAAAACTTTGAACGAAAATAAAACTTGTATTATTGTATTATATTCTAGAGTATACTTTCTGCCACTAAAAAAAAGCTTTAATTGCTTTTTCATTTCCTCCTCATATTTAAAAATATACACTTCTCTATAAAATATACCCCATCTTTTATGAGATGGTTGAATTACACTTTACTCCATTGAAAATTAAATTTGTTACCCTTGAAACCGTTTTAACATTATTTTTTTTAGGGTTAAATATGTTTTTAGTCTCTATAAATATATCAACTTTTCGTTTTAATCCCTCTAAAAACTTTCTTCAACTTTTAGTCCCTATAAAAATTTAATCACCACTTTTGGTCCATATTTTTTATTTTATTTTTTAATAAAATTGTGCAGAAATGTGTAAAATATTCTAAAAAAATTCCCAAAAGAAAATTATCATTTTTTTAACGAAACACAAATTAAATATGAATTTTTAACCATAAAAAATATAAAAATTCATATTGAATTCATGTTATGTTAAAACATTCTAATTTATTTTGGAGAGATTCTTATAATATTAAGAATTTTTCTGCAAAATTTTATTCAAAAATATGAATTCTACATATGAGTTTACTTTTAAGGAGTGACCAAAAATGAAGATGAAAAAAAAACTAAGTGACTAAAAGTTGAAGAAATTTTTTAGCTGGACTAAAAGGAAAAGTTTACATGTTTATAGGGACCAAAAACATAGTTAACATTTTTTTTATAATAAAAATTAAACTTTAACTAAAAACTTTTTTTTCTTTTTGACAAAACTCAGAACTTTTCTTAGAATCAACTTCAAGCCATAATTTAAGAAATCAGTTTTCCTTTTTATAATAATTAAAATCTTTTTTATAGTTTTTTTTCAAAAAGAAAACTCCAAATTTGAATGATAATTAACTTTAAATATTTATTATTGATTTTATGATTCTATAATATAAAAATGAATTTTAATCAGCTTGTTTTATCAATTTTAACTTTAATTTATTATTACCTAAAAATATTTAGAATAGATGGTACGATCTCTTCTAATTTAATACCAAATGCGGATATTTCGTTTAAAAAAAAAAAAAACTTTAATTTATTACTAATTAATTTATGTTGGTAAATGCCGGGCGGGCCAGGGCTGGTTGTTTGCGTTGCGAAGAAAACAGTGAAGTCGGAGGCTGCTGCGATTATTCAATTTCAGCGTTAAGTTAATTCAACTTGTTTGCTTCTTCAGAACATAACAGAATTATTATACATAGTTATGGCAAATACTACAAATAATAGTTGTAGTAGTTCCTCTTTTCCATGTTTACCTCATTCTCCTTTTCAACGTTCTTCTCCCCACCAGGTACCTATTATCAATTTCAATTCAATTTCACCCTCTTTGTTGTTAATTGGTTTTTGTTTATGTTACGTACATACAAATCATGCCACAACCACTTCTGTCATGTTGGTGGATTGATGCATATGTTTTAATTTATTTTTTTCTTCTATAGAACCATATGTAAATCATCGGGATTCAAGAGATGTGGTTGAAATGGAGAAAAGCCTCCAGTGTTTTATGCGATACGAAAGTATCACTTAAGTTGAAGGGAATTTTTTACAGAACAATTGGAAGACCGGAACTGAATGTTGAGCGGTGAAGCACCAACACAAGAGTAAAATAAGCATAGCATAGATGAGGATATTGTGTTGGATGTGTGGTAAAACTAAATGGTATAGGATAAGAAATGACAACATTAGAGAGAGTTGGGTTAGCACATATAGTAGACTTAGGTGGTTTGGGCATGTGGGAGAAGACATGTAGATTTTGTAGTAAGAATAGTATATCAGATGGAGGATACTCGATCGCTAGAGACAAGAAAAACTAGAAAAACAATAAGAGAAATATGGTTTTTGACATAACACTATGGTGTAATTTTATCCATGTAACTGACCCTACTTAGTGGGATAAAACTTGGTTGGTGTTTTTGTTGTTGTACTATGAACAACGAACAATGTCTAATAAACGTGTCAAGCGAAAACAAATCAGGAATATGTTTTATTTTCACTTGCTCAAAGCCTTGAATTGAATTGAATCTCATACGATCTGGAATTTTTCTTATTTGTATTCATCATTTTTATGAAAATAGTCTAGGGCCTATACAGTTAAATTTTTATCAGTCAGTTAATGATACAGTTAACACATGTTAAATACTAATTAATGACTATATGCATAATTGTTTAATCTCGAAAACTGATGATGTTACAAATGACTTGTACTATTATTTTTTCTATTTTCTGTGAAATTGAACTTCCAATGAACCAATTTATTTGAATTTTCCATTTGAGTAATAACTCTAGGATTAGTCCATATTATACTGTTACTCAAAATTGTTTGGCGTTGTATCTTTGAGTATAGCTTTATTTACTTTTCCTCTTACATGCTTTCTTTTCATTTAATATTCAGTTGAGCTTTTCACGACGGTTGTTTGTCAACCAAATAAATGGTTCTCGGCTACGGATATCCACTAAAGGTAGCTTGCTTATTTATTGGTTGGTCCACATTCTGCATTAAGCTTCCAACTCAATCGCGCATATCTTCAAAAGATGTACCAAGTTTGATATGAATGATTACTTGCACATTTTTTTCAATAAATCTGTTGTAAAAATTTGGAAATATTTTAGCGTAACTTGCAACCTACACCTTTGAATTCTGGCCTGTATGTGGATTAGGCCTTAGAGGCTATTGACCGCTGAACATCACACTTTGTCAAAAAAAATCCTTCGTTAAAATAATCATGAATTATGGTAATGTTTGAACATTAAAATACTGAACGATAGCATTTAAGAATAGGTTGCATTTGCAATTTCCCCACTATTTTTGTTGTTGTAATATGACAGTTCCATAAATGTATAATCATTAGCTTGATGGAGGTTGTTTTTGCATAACGTGTGAAGTTCACAGTGGTCATAGCACAATTCAAATCTTAAGGGTTTGTCTGCACATGGATCCAAGTTGAAGGGTGTAAGTTACAGTTTGCCCAATATTTTATATGCACTCCATTGGATATGTCTTTGTTAACATTGTGTTTTTTTTGTATTAGTATCATGGTTAGACAAATCATGCCAGTTTAAGTTTATAAACAGAAGGCCACAGTTAAAAGGAAGGTTCCAGAAACAACAAAATGCTCTTTTTGTTGTCTCTGAGGATCAGTCACAAAACAATGAGCTCGAAATACCTGCTCCAGTGCCAGAAAACAACAATAATATTGCTCAAGACATCTATCCTGCTAGCAACCCATCTTTTCATTTATCAGGAAGTGATGGAAAACCAGGTTTCATATCATTTTATAACCGCCCATACAGAAGAGATAGTGAGATTCTTTTATTGAATTCAGAGAGGAGTCAAAACAGCATATTGTGGTTTGTGGGCCCTGCAGTCCTTGTGGCTTCTTTCATTTTTCCTTCACTCTATTTGCGTAAATTGCTTTCAATCATTTTTGAGGACTCATTGTTAACAGGTAACTTTTCTTCGGAATAATTAACTATTTTGTTTGTTTGTTTTAAGTATTTGGTGCTATATTTCCTTGTCTGCTACAATGTGCACAACTTACTATTTATTAGAATACACAGAATACACCCATTAGTTTTTATGAAGGAGTATTTTAGCAACATCCACCTTAGGGTGTATTTAACAAATGTTTAGTTAACACTTGCTAGCATACATACTCCTAAAAAATGAGATAGTATATTCTAGCAAATGCATATAGGAGCTGCTTACTTACACCCACTTATTTTTTAGGAGTATTTTAGTAACATGTATTTAATTGTTTTTTTAGTTATAACTTGTGAAAATACTCCTAAAAAGCTAGTTAGTATACAATTGCAAATCCCTTTATTGTTTTCTGCCATACGGATGCACTCCATGGTAAGTTAGTAGCATCTTCTTTTATCTGTATTGACTAAGCATCTGATGATGAAAACCTGTGGAGAAAAGAGAAATTGAATGTGTTTGGGACTATTGTTAGGGGATGATGCCAGGGAAGACATCTTGCATGTTCATAAATTGAATATGATGCTCATTGGTTGACTTGGAACTATTTGTTTCTTCACCAAATGGATGACTTCAATCATTGGATCATTGGGCAGAAATGGAGATTGATTTATACTGACACATAATGGATGATAAATTTTCCAACTTAAATATCAATGTTCAACAAAACATTTACAAAAATTGAAATTGGATTAGTAATTTAAGATATTTGTTGAGTTTCATGGGAAGAGTTTGTAATTAGCGTAGTTATGCTAGGACATTGGTAGTTGTGACTTGTGAGATTATATATTCTCTAGCACTGAAATTTTCAATTCCTTGCTCTACATAATAAGTTTTATGATGATTTCTTTCTTAGCTCTCAATTGTGTTGTCTTCTTTGAACCCAAACTCTAAAATATCTTCTTTGTTCATCTCCAGATTTCCTCATATTATTCTTCACAGAAGCAATTTTCTATGGTGGTGTTGCTGTATTTCTTTTTCTGCTCGACCATTTACGGAGACCCATACAATTAGACACTGCAACAAAAAATACTGATACACTGCCCCCTCAACTGGGACAGAAAATCTCTTCTGTTGCTACTCTGGTACTTAGTCTTGTCATTCCCATGGTCACTATGGGTTTGGTCTGGCCATGGACTGGCCCTGCAGCCTCCGCAACTCTTGCTCCGTACCTGGTTGGTATAGTTGTCCAATTTGCATTTGAGCAGTATGCTAGATATCGGAAGTCACCTTCATGGTCTGCAATTCCATTAATCTTTCAAGTAAGAACAATCCAATTCTCAGTTTGTCTTCCTGGTGAAAAGAATGAACATAATAAAGTAGATTTATCCAGTTTTACCTAATTGTTTGTCTAAATTCATATTTTGATAATCTGAGCTTATAAATTGTTATATTTAATTCAGCTTAGTTCTCTATCTTTTCTTGGATTGATTCTTGGATTGAATAAACTAAAACATTTCAAATACTTCTATGATAACTTTTTTCAAATTTCATATAACAAATTATTAAGTTGTTATTTACAGGTGTATAGGCTGCACCAACTAAATAGAGCAGCACAACTGGTGACAGCTTTATCATTCACAGTTAGAGGAGCTGAGTTGACCTCACACAACATGGCTATAAACAGCTCTTTGGGAACCCTTCTAAATGTCCTACAATTCCTTGGTGTGATTTGCATCTGGTCCCTGTCAAGCTTCCTCATGAGATTTATACCTTCTACTTCCAACCCGATGCAGTGAAGTCCAGAATTTCTTGTGAAGTTTGTTAACAGTGTCATCTTACATATCAAAGCACCCCGTACTTCATCTTTGGGCAGATTCTGTACATGTAGTTGGGATATTTTTTGGTGTAAACTCTTAACTCTAATTGGACATCTACTAATCTTCTGACTCGCTTAGATTATAAATGATGTTTTCAGGAATTTGTAATTGAGGATTTTGGATACTGGAAAAGCAAATGAAGGAGTATTAATAGTTTTACTTCTGCATGTGGCACGCGTGTGTTCTGAATGATGTGCTTGTTTTTCTTAAGTATATGCTCATAATTATGGGGATCAAAACCCCTGACCACTTGATTAAGGGGTCAAGTCCCTTACCACTTGGCTATATTTATTGTTGATTGGATTCAAATTTTGCTTGGTATAAGAATATCATTTGCAAGGGCATGCTTTGGTGCAACGGTAAAGTTGTTGTCATAGATTCAAACAACCTCTTGTGTAAAAAATAGGGTAAGGTTGTGTGCAATACACCAAAATGTTGAGACCCCTTCCTGAACTCTGCGTATGCGGGAGTTTTAGTGCACCGGACTCCCCTTTTATAATTGTGAGTAAAATATAAGTAAATTTTTAAGCATTTATTTTTTTAGGCTTTTTCTCTTCGTGAACCTTTAATATTCAATTTACTTAAAAAATTCAATTAAAAGTAAGTTTAATTTATAAAAATTGTACGTATAAAAAAGTTACACATACGATTTTTTTATTTATTAAGGAATACGATTATATATTAATATTGCCACATTATTTAACAAATATGACAAATCATCCTAAAAAAAAAACTATGACAAATCAAGTAAATAATAGTCATGTGTTTTTCACTGATTAAATTTTATTTTTTAGATAATTTTCACTAATTAAATGATGTATGTACAAAACTTGTTTAAAGTAACAAAGTATCGAAGGTATTATGGTTTGCTTCCCCACTTGGAATAACAAGTTCATGTTTGTGGAATGGATTAAAAATATTATTAAGCAGGGAGATAATGAAACAAATATGGCAATTTGCAATGAGATTTGGTTTGTTAAAATATAAGATATATTAGTGGAGCAAAAATCATAGGGGTTATAGCCACTTTGGTCCTTGGATGTATAATGAGTAGTCACAATAGTCTTTCAATATATCAAAATTTGAAAATAGCCATCGATTGTGCATGGTTAGTCAAAATAATCTCTAGAATAATATCTCAATTATTTACACACATTTTATCCCTAGATAATCACACATACACTTTACACCTAATTTTTTTTTGTCATTTAAATTGTTTACTTTTTATTAAATGTAGTTTGTAAGTCCTCGTAAACTTAACTCAGTTGGCAGAGACCATAATACATGCAAGGTTCGAGTTTCAAACCCCGGCCACCACAAAAAAGAATATCGTTTGTAAAAATTTACAATGTCGATGAATCATAATCAATTTTAAAATAATACTAATAATTATGAATCAAGTCAAACATTTATTGATTTAATTCCTAAAATTGAAAATCCACGTAGGGACGAGATGTCTCATTTTCGTCAGATTTCTTTACTCGGGTGCATGTATAAAGTTTTGACACAGATTGAGGCAACATGATAGTCATTGGTAGTGTTACTTCAGATTTTCAATTAGCTTTTGTGAAGGGTAGACAAATATTGGATGATATTGTAATTGCTGATGAGGTGGTGGATAATGCAAAGTATAAAATGAGCTTATTTGATTTAAAATTGATTTTTAAAAAGATTTGTGATTTTGTTGAGTGAGAGTATTTGGATGTTGTGATGCTTAAGATGATTTTTTCCAATCAAGTCAAGATTGTGGATGATGGAGTGTGTCAGATGAACAACAGCGTCAACGTTAGTCAATGGCCTGACTGTTAAATTCAAAATAGGGAGGGGAGGGGTTTACAGCAACGAGATCTTATTTCTCTTCCCAGTTCCTTGTTGCAACCAAATGTTCAAATGTTATGTTGAACACTTATGTTAGTGTTGGCTTATTCACGGGCTGTCATGACTCATGAGTGTGGATTTTGATTAGATTACTGCTCTTCTCCAACACAAAATATTTGCGCCCTGCAGCCATGTTCAAATTACCCCTGCACAACTTAAGTAACGCAGAGTTACTGTTTTCGTACAAAATCCATCAGTCCATACTCCAAACACCATTTTCTTTCCCTTCACCTTCAAAAACCCAAAAAGTGCGAATTTTTGGGTCAAAATCTGTGAAGCCCCGATACTTCAAAATGGATGACGTATCGTATCCCCTATGTATCCTGCACTGATACTTCCCGATACGTATCAGAAGAGTATCCAAAGATTAAATTTTATTTTTTTAAAAAAATAATTATCCGATACTTCCCGATACGTATTAGGAGAGTATCTGATAATTATCTTACATCGATATCTGCCCCGATATTTCCAAATGAATGTTAACTAAAATAACTTAACTCTCGAGTACTGGTGTGTTCTTTTTTGGATATAGTGCTTCTTTTTTTGATCGATATAGTATAGCACTAACAATGTTCCTTTTGGATATAATATAGCACTGATGGTGTTCTTTTTGGGATATATTGTGTATGTAATTGACTAGTCATCACTCTTTTAGTCGTCAATATTATTTATTTTTATGTTGATGTGCTACGAGCCTATGACTGGTTTCTTTTGTTTGTTAATATGGTTATAATTATATTGTACATTTAATTATATAATTTTAATTATTAACGTATCCTAGCCGTATCGTATCTTGATTTTTGAAATTTTTCTGTATTGGTGCAGTATCGTATCCGTATCGTATCTCGTATCCAGGCTTCACAGGTCAAAATCCTCATCCCAAACCATTGCAAATCGTCAGGAAGCAAGTTTCTACGCTCATCAAGCATCAAATATCAGGTATTGTATCATCAAAACTCATCTCATTTTGCTGGTTTTTATGCTTGGTTCGTCTGTTTTTCGTAGGTAGTAGGGCTAGGTGCGCACTTTAACATGCGCAAGTGTTAAAGGATGCGTGACTTAAGTCACGCAGGAGTTAAGGTGTTGCGTGACTTAAGTCACGCCACTGTACAATCCTGTTTTTTTGAATATTTTGCGCCACTTTTGTTTTAGGTTAGCTTGTTCCACAAGTCATTTATTTATTCTTTGTTTGTTATTTTTTTTTATTCAATAGATATATGGTGAGATGGATGACAATGGCGGGGGTGATGAAATTGAACCGAAACCGGGCAAAAAGGAAGCTTGCGGGGATGCTTCCGTTGCTCAACACTTTTCCGACAGTTTTGGTCATGGACTCCACTTACAAAACCAACAACTACCGAATGCCGTTGTTTGAGATAGTTGGTTGCACCTCTACAAAAATGACGTATCTCGTTGGTTTCGCCTTTCTTCACTTTGAACTAGAGGATAAATTTACTTGGGCACTTACTATGATGAAAGGTCTTTTGTCCTCAAAAGACAACATGCCTAAGGTGATTGTCACCGACAGGGATGGTGCTTTGATGAATGCCGCTGGCACAGTTTTCCCTGAAACATACACCCCGACGTATTTTTTGGTGGCCGGTTATGTAATTTGGATATTTGTGGCCGTTATGTAACTAATATTATATAAATATATGAAATAAAAAATTGGTGGCCAGTTATGTCACATCAATTATTGCTCGCATTACTTTGTCTCTAATTATTCAACTATTTATGTTATCTCATATTTGTTTTTCATTATATTTTTGTGAAGTGAAACATGTCTGAAGATGTACAAGATCCAGTTAAACTTGAAGTTCGTTATGTAGATGTGAAAAAGAGAGTTTGGTTCACTGTAAACCCCACCGACAAGTTGGACGAGTTGAAGGCAAAACTTGACGACTTCTTTATCCATATTGGTTCAAATCATAGAACACGTGATGTGATAGTAAATGTGTCAGGCCTGGACTTGGGGAAGGATAAGGAAGAGGACTTCTGAAAGACCGTGTATTATCCACAACTTCTTAAAGATGGTAGCGACGTTGATTACATGTTTAGGTTAATGGTTGAGAATAACACTTTGTATCTTTTTGTCCGATCTGTTGAAGTGTAATATTTATTTAAGTGTAATAGTGTAATGTTTTCCGAATTTGTGTCTGTATTGTTGAATTTTAATGAATTCGTGTTTATGTAATTTAACGATGAATTTGGGTAATTTTGACCGTTTATGTGAGATTATGTAATTTTAGAAATTTATGGACAAATTTGTATAATTTGGATCGTTTACGTGTCATTAAGTGTGTTTAAGTGATTACAGGTCATTACCGGCGAATTTGTATAATTTGGATTGTTTATTGGTGATTATGTGATTGTGCAAAAAACAATGCTTTTGTGTAATCTTGTTAAACTGGCGCAATTCGGTTCAATTATACGCGTGTAAAGATTACGGGATTGAGTGACACACTTTGCATTGAATGCATACTAGTACAACATTAAATGTTGTACTGCTATATCAGTAGAGCGTGAGTTAACTCACGCATGTGTTAATACTTTGCGTGAGTTAACTCGCGCAGTGTTTTACATTGCGTATCTTAAGTTACGCAGTATTAGTTTACTAACGCATAGGTTTACACATGCGTTAGTTAACTAACGCATGAGTATTTTGATCAGTTTGGCTGAGTGCGAGCGAAAAGTACAAGAGCAGTAATCTTTTGATTATCGCATTTCTCATTTGCAATTTGTTGACAACAACTTGATTCATGTTTAAAGGGTTTTTTTAGTGCTATATTAAAAGTCTTGGAACTTTATTCATGTTTAGAGGGTTTTTTTTTTTTGACAAATCATGTTTAGAGGTTTCTTTAGTGCTATATTATCAAATTTACCAGACCCGTTTAATTATCTGCCTTCACATTGGGGGCAATTCATGTTGGCTTTAGTTTTGGAATCCCTTGATTGGAAGAGAAATATTCATAAAGCAGATATCTGGCCGGAAGAGTTTTATTTATGGGTGGTCGTCTTGTATTGAATCCTTACCTACGTATTTTTAATGGAGTGGGAGTGAGTAACCGTGTGTTAGTATAAATTTGTCTAGTAATACAATCAAATTTGTAATCAAAATGATAATATTTTTTATTCAAATTTGATTTTTCTAGAGGAAATTAGACAATTAACATGTAAATATAATGACATTTTATTCAAATGTTGAAACATAATTATAATTAAATCAATAGTGTGAAAAAAATATTGTAGGAGTTCCCGAACCCCAAGAACTATAAACGAGTTCTAAGGAACTAAAAACTCCTAATAATTTATATAAGCATTGCCAGAGGGATCCACTTGACACATATGTATTGAGTCTGGGATTAATCAAGTAAGCATGCTAAAGGGTTTAATAATGTAAATTGATTTTATTTTTAATTATTGGTAACTGTATGGCATACAGTGTAAATTGAATTTTTACCACATACAAATCTATACATAAAATAAAATTGTCCTTGGAAAATCTTAAGCATTCAATTTGTAATACCTATGGGCTACGGCTGCCACATTCGGTGTACACAAATCTATCTACAACGCTTTTCGACAAATTATAAGATGCACGGTTAAAATATAAGAAAAAGTCTTCTTTTACAATGAAAACAGAAAATCTGATCTGAGAATATCATATCCAGTTTTTTTTTTTCCGCACCGGTTTCCGACCCCACCATTGGTGGGCGACGAATCTAACGTGTGTAAAGGCATGCGCACTAGCCAAGCGTTATTCCCCTGAGAATCGAGCCCGTATTCCCGGGATACGTCTTTGGAAGGAACTCCTTGCCACGGGAGCCCAAGCAACTTGGTTGTACGTAAATATAATCAAAGAAACCTTGCGTCAAAAAATTAAAAATCAAAGAAACCTAATTCAAATCAACCTAAAATATAGCAGAATCAGATAATTGGGGCCATAAATCTACAAATCTCACACTAATTTACAAAAAAAACAAAATGAGTGGGGCTCATCTCTCTCTAGATTGGACACCCTATGTTTTCGGTAAAGTGAAAAAACAAAACGAAGTTTACCAATTATAGAAAATAAAAAGTGATCCGTAAAGATTATAGAATATGCTTTTCTGGGTCATTTTCAACAAAAAAATCAAAAGTCAAATCTAAGCCTTTTAGATTAGAAAAGTAAAAAGGTACCCACGTTAGCACGTAGCCAATTACGTGTTTGTGCATATTCTTTCATATAGCTGAAAAACAGTCAAAGAGAACAAGATCTAAACAACTATTAAGAAAAAAAATGTACGCTTTCAATCTGAATGAGGTTAATGGAATCATGGAAGAACCAATCACAAAAACCTCTAAATTAGTATTGAAGCAGCTTAAAACACACAAAGGTGCTAAAAAACTTAAATTCAATTTGTGCAAAAGATGGCCGTCATACCCACTATGTATGTCGCATGCGGATGGAATTTTGCAACCATAGAACAACATAATAATAATAATAAAACAAAGATATAGTTATCTTAATAAAAAAAAAAACATGTAAAGCATTAGAAAAAAACATTCAAAGACTTAAACCAGAAAACAAAAGAAAAGACATAAAAACAGAAAATAAGGCAAAAAGAATGGAGGGCAACAGATCTAAAAGACTAAGACAGAAGGATAGGATGTGTTTGTGTGTTGATGATAAGAGAAGATGGGTTTTTATAGAGAGAGAAGGTGGCTACAATTAGGGCTACGTATTGTTGCCGCGGCACCGTTTGCAACTTTGTAATAGTTTGTTAGTTGGGTAGGGTTGTTGGCAACGGGTCGGGTAAGATGGCCAAAATAATTTATTCATCAAAATAATCTACCAAAAACAATAAAAATAATATACATATTTCCAAAAAAAAAAAATACAC
>Ga0228710_1005459_pt1 | contig 19735 bp, 11 predicted proteins | sample MedpolnodulmetaG_FD_177995 | JGI IMG/M metagenome (GOLD analysis project Ga0228710, IMG submission 177995) | Root nodule microbial communities from Medicago polymorpha collected in Santa Monica, California, United States - pink nodules | ecosystem: Host-associated > Plants > Roots > Nodule... | reverse complement strand
TTAACAAATGCCAAACTCATAATGCGAAAGCGGAGGGTTAGTATTTGTTAATTCATCATCTCAAATATCAATTCATAATGCGAAAGCGGAGCTTTGATATTGGAACAAGTGAATTTAGACAAGGGTTACGAAACATGAGAATAGTCTAGCAAACCTTGAGACACATAAAGTTTCGTTCTTCAAGGATTCTAATAGCAATCAACCATGAGAATATGCGTGGTTGCTAAAGGAACACACTCACTGCACCTCGAGCGAGGCTTTGATACGCTAAAGAGAAACTTGTCTTTAGAAAGTAGGTCGAATATAAAGTCATGGTTTAGGGTTTGTTTGTGAAGGATTCGTCACTACGATGAACCAATAATCCCAAGACCCTTTTTATTATTATTGTTTTTAACCTTTAAAAACCCAATCTCTACAATCAAACTTTCTTCTAATCATCTCTTAAAAGTCAATCAAATTGAACAACTCCCTGTTGAAACGATACTCTATTTTTACTACTTCGGTAAAACCGTACACTTGCGGTTTTGCTCATCAGACATCGAGAAGTTCACCGGAAGTAATGATTTCAGGTTATGGAAGGTTAAGATGCAAGCGGTTTTGACACAACAAAAGTGTGTAGAAGCATTGAAGGGTGAAGCGGCGATGCCGGCGAATTTGACACATGCGGAGAAGCGTGAGATGATAGACAAGGCCAAGAGTGCCATTGTTTTATGTCTCGGAGATAAGGTCTTAAGGGATGTCGCAAGGGAAGCTACCGAGGCATCGATGTGGGCTAAGTTGGAGTCATTGTACATGACGAAATCGTTGGCTCATAGGCAACTCTTGAAACAACAACTCTATTCATTCAAGATGGTGGAGTCTAAATCAATCTCGGAGCAATTGGCGGAATTTAACAAAATTCTTAATGATTTGGCTAACATTGAAGTTAACATGGAAGATGAGGATAAGACTTTGTTGTTACTTTGTTCATTACCAAAATCTTTTGAGCATTTTAAGGATACCATCATTTATGGTAAGGAGGGAACCACTATTTTGGAGGAGGTCCAATCGGCTTTGAGAACCAAGGAATTGACCAAGTTCAAGGACTTGAAGGTTGATGAAGGTGGTGAAGGCTTGAATGTTGCAAGGGGAAGGAGTGAGCATAGAGGAAAAGGCAAGGGTAAGTCGAGGTCCAAGTCTAGGTCCAAGGGCTTTGACAAATCAAAGTATAAATGCTTTCTTTGTCATAAGCAAGGTCACTTCAAGATGGATTACCCGGATAAAAGGGGCAATGGTAGTCCTTCTGTTCAGATTGTGGTGGCATCCGATGAAGATGGTTATGAGAGTGCGGGTGCACTAGTGGTCACAAGTTGGGAACCGGAGAAGAGTTGGGTTTTGGACTCGGGATGCTCTTATCACATGTGTCCTAGGAAGGAATATTTTGAGACTTTGGCTCTAAAAGAAGGAGGAGTTGTTCGACTCGGAAATAACAAAGCATGCAAAGTCCAAGGCATGGGCACCGTTTGTCTAAAGATGTTTGATGACCGTGAATTCCTTTTAAAGGATGTGAGGTTTGTTCCCGAACTTACGTGAAATTTAATTTCCATAAGCATGTTTGATAGTCTAGGTTATTACACTAGAATTGAGCATGGGGTTTGTAAAATTTCGCATGGTGCATTGATTACGGTTAAAGGGTTTAAAATGAATGGTTTATACATTTTAGATGGTTCCATAGTAATTGGTAATGCATCGGTGGCTAGTGTAGTACCTCGTAATAATTCTGAATTGTGGCATTTGAGATTGGGGCATGTTAGTGAAAGAGGTTTAGTTGAACTAACTAAACAAGGTTTGCTAGGAAAAGATAAATTGGACAAGCTAGAATTTTGTGAGCATTGCATACTAGGCAAGCAACATAGAGTAAAGTTTGGTAGTGGTATGCATCATTCTAGTAGGCCTTTTGAGTATTTGCATTCAGACCTTTGGGGTCCTTCCAAGACACTTACTCATGGAGTGTGGGTCTTTGTTTTGAAAAACAAAAGTGACACCTTTGAAAAGTTCAAGGAATGGCACACTCTCATAGAAAATCAAATGGGAACTAAACTTAAAGGATTAAGAACTGACAATGGCCTGGAGTTTGTTTCAGAGCAATTTAATGAGTTTTACAGGTTGAAAGGAATCAAGAGGCATAGAACCGTACTGAGAACACCGCAACAAAATGGTCATGTTGAACGCATGAATAGGACCTTTTTGGAGCGTGTGAGGTGTATGCTTCTAGGAGCTGGGTTACCTAAGAGTTTATGGAGTGAAGTAGTGACATCTGCTGCTTTTTTGATCAATAGATGTCCGTCAACGAGAATAGACTTTAAGACACCTATGGAAGTATGGAGTGGGAAATCGACAAATTACTCATCTTTGAAGGTTTTCGGAGCTTTGGCATATGCGCATATCAAGCAAGACAAGCTTGAGTCTAGAGCTTTGAAATGTGTCTTCATTGGTTATCCGGAAGGTGTGAAGGGTTACAAGTTGTGGAAATTGGAATCTAGTGGAGGATCAAAAATCTTGATTAGTAGGGATGTTACCTTTGATGAGACCCGTATGGGGATGAAGTGTAAAGACCTAGAGACTTTAGTACCGAAAACAATGGTGGAGGAAACTCAGTTTGAGGTGGAGCTTCCAATTGAAGAGAAAGATGATGTAGAAGATGAAGCTTCGACATCGGATACAAGTGGAACTCAACCGGTAGTGGATCCTGATTATCTTTTGGCTAGAGATAGAGAAAGGAGGACCATTACAGCACCTAGAAGATATGGTTATGCGGACTTGGTGTGTTTTGCTCTAAATGCGGCTGAAGATGTGCAAGGCTCGGAGCCTAGAAACTTCAAGGAGGCATTTGAGAGCAAAGAAAGCGAGTATTGGTTGAAGGCCGTGAATGAAGAGATGGATTCATTGGAAAAGAACCAAACTTGGAAACTTGTGAAGCTACCTAAACACCAAAGGGTAGTTGGATGCAAGTGGATCTTCAAGAAAAAGGAAAGTATTCCGGGAGTTGAGGGTCCTAGGTATAAAGCAAGACTTGTGGCCAAGGGTTTCACTCAAGTGGAGGGGATCGACTACAATGGGATCTTCTCACCGGTGGTGAAACATTGTTCCATAAGGATACTTATGACTATTGTGAATCAATTCAATCTTGAATTGGAACAAATGGATGTAAAGACCGTTTTCTTACACGGTGACCTTGAAGAGACAATCTACATGTTGCAACTAGAAGGTTTTGTGGAGGACAAGTCTAAGGTATGTCTTTTGAAGAAATCTTTGTATGGGTTGAAGCAAAGCCCTAAGCAATGGTATCGCCGGTTTGATGAATTTCTTTTGAAGACCGGTTTTGTGAGAAGCGGGTATGATTCTTGTGTGTACATGTTGAAGAGGGGTGAGAAAGTCATTCTCTACCTACTTTTATATGTGGATGATATCTTGATGGCAAGTTTTAGCAAGGATGAGATTATGAAGCTCAAAGAAAAGTTAAATGGTGAATTTGAGATGAAAGATCTTGGTCCGGCAAAGAGAGTCGTTGGTATTGATATCTTGAGGAATCGTGACAAAGGTGAACTTTTCTTATCTCAAATTAGTTATTTGAAGAAGGTGATGCAGCGTTTTAGAATGTCAAACTCTAAAACCGTGAGCACCCCCTTGGGACACCACACAAAGTTGTCCATAAAACAATGTCCTCAATCCGAGGATGAGAAGCAAGAGATGGAAAGTACTCCCTGTGCAAGTGGGGCTGGAAGCATCATGTATGGGATGGTTTGTAGTAGGCTGGACTTAGCCTATGCGGTTAGCATTGTGAGTCAGTTTACGGCAAATCCGGGTATTGTGCATTGGCAAGCTTTGAACTGGGTGTTGAGGTATTTGAATGGGTCTTTGAAGGGCGGTTTGAAGTACACAAGAGCAGCTCAAGAGGAAGACGTTTTGGTAGGGTATGTAGATGTGGACTATGCGGGCAATATGGACACAAGAAAATCCTTATCGGGTTTTGTGTTCACTCTCTATGGCACAGCTATTAGTTGGAAGACAAATCAACAATCCGTGGTGGCATTATCTACAACACAAGCGGAGTACATTGCCCTTGTTGAAGGAGTGAAAAAGGTTATATGGTTAAAAGGTATGATTGGTGAGTTAGGAATTACTCAAGAATGTGTGAAGATACATTGTGATAGCCAAAGTGTCATTCACTTGGCGAATCATCAAGTGTATCATGAGAGGACAAAACACATTGATATTCGTTTGCACTTTGTTAGAGACATGATTGAATCAAAAGAGATTGTGGTGGAAAAAGTGGCATCGGAAGAGAATTCGGCGGATGTGTTCACCAAGTCATTACCGAGATCAAGGTTCAAGCATTGCTTGGACTTAATCAAGTTTGTTGAAGAGTAATTCCCTTTTGGAGAGAGCAGCATGGTGGTTGATGGTTAAATTGACATCATCACCAATAAGAAGTCAAGATGGAGATTTGTTGTAATTTGCCTTCATATTTGTGATGCTGGAAACTCATAATCGTGGCACGATTTTTGAGTGGCGCGTCACGATTTTCTTGGTAGAATGGATGGTTTCTGCTGGAGGAAAATCGTGGCACGATTTAGTACTGGCGTGACACGATTTCTGGATAAGGCCGTTGTACCTTGTGTCGTACGCTTCAATCGTGACACAATTGTTCACTGACGTGGCACGATTTCGTCTGTTACTGTGTACTATATAAGTGTTTCTTTGCAGATTTTGAAGGAGAGCTTGAAGAGAGAGAAACTTGGATTACAAAGGAGGTAACTTTAGGGTTGAGTATCTTTGTAGTGAGGTTCTCTTGGGTTGGGAAACATTGTAAACACCTTGGGTAGTGAGATTTCACCATTGGAAGGATCAAAAGCTTCCTTTTGTGTTTTCTCTTAGGATTCATTGAGAGTGTGGGTGACATAAAAATGGGTAGAAATTAGAGTGTTCATTACAAGGTTTTACAGTCTTTTTTCAACAAGAAGTTTTTAATTGTAAGAAAGGAGGTATCTGTTAAAGGACAATTTGCATTTGCTAACATGTGGAACTTGTACGAAACAATATATTTTGCAGAATTAAATAACATATTCAATAAAAGTGACAACCCAAAAATGTTACAAACCGTTGAAATATACAAAACTTACTATAAACTACAAACAATTGTATGTGGTCCGTTATCATACTATCTTTGTTCAACAGAAAGTTTTTAATTGTAAGAAAGCAGGTGTCTGTTAAAGGACAATTTACATTTGCTAACATGTGGAACTTGTGCGAAACAAAATATATTTTGCAGAATTAAATAACATGTTCAATAAAAGTGACAACCCAAAAATGTTACAAACCGTTGTAATATACAAAACTTACTATAAACTACAAACAATTGTGTGTGGTCCGTTATCATACAACAGGCTTTCGCTTTGAACGCTTGCTTCTTCTTTCCCTAGAAAAACTTTGAACCTCTTGGGGAACTTTGGATGCATACACCTCTTCGGTAACTTCTTGTTCCTGTATAAAGTTGGTTTAACATGGGGTTTTTTGGTAGAAGAATGGAAATTTCAAACACCAACCTTAAATTATATTAAAATGACAGTGATAATTTTTCTCAAAAAAGTAAAAATAGGAAAAGTTGTTCAACATCTTTTCCATAGCATGGGAAATTCAGGAATAGGATGGTCAGATGGTTAGGAGGAGAGGGGAAACAAAGTAGGCGGAAGAGAGAATCAGGAAAGAAGTGGGTTGAGACAGAACCAGGCCTCTTGAATTTCCTGGGAAATTTGTATTTTCTTATATGGAAGCATATGAATGAGCCATTTCATCTTTATACAAGATTGGAAATAGATGGTAGTTGGAATTCAGAAATTGTTCCTTATACAAAAGTTTTAATTTTTAAGGGATTCTATGCAATATGAAATCATGGAAATATTGAGCTTTTCTTTTTGTCCGGAGTTGGGATCCGAACACCTTTAATTACTTCTTTCTCTCTCGAATAGACAGCTCTATTGTACTACAATTTGTGACTAGGAAACTTTATAAGTTGAATATTTACCTTCTCGTTTTTTACATCCGAGCCATCATCGGAAACAGAAGCCGAAGCCAGAGGTTGAACTTCATCCGCGGGCAGTGCCTTGCTTAACTTTTTCTTCTTCTCCTCTTCTTTTAACTGCGTAAACCTGTAAATCACAAATTTGCCATAAGTACATGAGGGATTGAAAGACCGAGGCTGCAACCTGTATCATAAAATACTGACCTTTCACCATTCTTTTCGGGCTTAGAAAATGATCTCTTAGCTCGTCCTGCCGTAATAATTCCACCAGCATCTTCATTAACAGCAGGCTTTGCACCTCCTAATTTGCGCAACCATATTTGTTGAGCTGTGCTCAGGACATTATTCGTAAACCTAGCAAAAGGAAAAAATATCTATCAGCAACTAAATTGTTTATTTTTCTCAGCACACAAGCAATGTCGTCACAGCTATCTCCCACATCTAATAGAGTGTGTGTGTGTGTGTGTGTGTGTGTGTGTGTATGTATTATTGAAAAATTATTGACTTGATGAACATGATATTCCTTCAGAAAGAAGTATCTAAGTTCTCGTGCATATGGTCTCTGTATACTTGTGTTTCACACATTAGGCAGTCATATCAAGGAAATGGTTTCTGAAAGAAAAAGGTGTATTACTTGATTTGCTGACCAAATTTGATTTATTTATAGAATATAAGATAAGTATAATAGTAACCCATAATAAAACATATAAAGAATGTATGAAGTTATGGCAAAAATTAGAAAATTAAAAAATAGGAACTTAATAACTAGAGAGGAGTCCATTGATATAGTTTGTGAAATACTAACCAGTAAATTGTTAGTCCTGATGGCACAGATAGTGAGAAGTAGCCGATCATGAGTGGAAGAAACTTGAAAATAAGAAGTGTATTCTTTTGAGTAGGATCATTTGTCTGTAAAAAAAAGCAAGTTAGGTCTGCTTTGTAAAATAATAAAGAAAGAGAAGGATACCTGACATGCTTACCTGAGGTGGTTTCATGATTTCCATTGAAACATATTGAGAAAGAATAAGAAGAACAGGTAAAACAAGATATGCTGCAGTGTCATGCCAACCCAAAGGTGGATGGCCATCCTGCATAACAATTAACAGACGTTTGTTATGTTATATTGTATAACGGAAGAAAAAACATAGAATCAACTAACAAAGTGTACCGCCTACTACATCTTGATAAATGACTGCAGTAGGAGAGCATTTCATCTAGAAGATTAAATGCTATTATCCATACTGATATAAATAAATAAAAAATGAAATCTCATAAACCACAACCAAAAAAAAATGTAGAAGAAAATTTTTCCTTGTAAAAAGAAAGTGAGAAAAGAGGGTCAACCAAAGAGAAGAAATACTGAAGTCATCAAACCGTAATGTTGTTTTCCCAGTACCTACTTCCTAGTTACATTTACCACAAGACTCAACCTACCACAACACAACCAATAAACACCGAGCTCCGTAAAACTATAAAGAAACTAATTGATGTGGTAATGACCATTGTAACAAGCAAACTGATTTACTAGGGGGTGTTTATAAGAGTGTATTTAGGCTTATTTATGATATAAACATTTGTGCAAGTGCTTGGAAAAACATACTAAAATACTTAATGATATGTTCATTTGCATTCAACTTATTTTCATAAGCTTTTATGGATAGGCTATAAGAGAACTTCATTTTGTAATGAAACAACTCAAAAAGAACTGTAGTGCAATTAACTCTCATTTCCTTTTTGATGGTAGAAACAATTTGTTGAAAAAAAAGGGCAGCTCGGTGCACTAAACTCCCACATACACAGGTCCAGGATGGGGTCCCACCATTTTGGAGTATCCTACGCAGTTTTCCCCTTTTTTTTACACAAGAGGCTGTTTCTAAGACTAACTGGGACAATAGTGCATATGCATAACTTATAAAAAGGAACCTTGCATATATTTTCACAAGCAGAGCCTACGCAAATAGCTACATTACTAACTATGAAAAGAATTTTTATCAGCAACTGTATTGTATGACATACAATTTAGAATTTTATTGTTTCAAGAACCATGACTGTGAATAAGCTCCAAAGAAAATGATTGTCAAGAGTAAATAGTGTGATGTCTGAAAATCATAACAAGTACAAGGAAAAAGAAATAGCCAAATGCAAAAAAATTATTTCGCTTATGAGCAAAGGATAACTTACCACAAATGGAAAAAGCCAAGAAATTCCGGATCCACTTTGTCTAGCAGCAATGCTAGTGGGACCACCGAGAGAAGGGATCCATAAGAAACCTTCTGTTAACAGTCCCTTCAAATTAAAAGTTTTCAATAATTAGCAAAAAACATGTAGTTGTAATTCGTCTATCAAAATCTAAAATTATAGTAGTTTATATACCATTGATTACCTCATTTGCCACATTAGATAAAGCTTGGTATAGACCAATCCAGACGGGAATAGTAGCCAAAGTCGGTAAACAACCTATACAAAATGATAAAATTATAAGTACAGCCCAGTTATAATATTGCAAATGTTTTGACATCATATTATCACATGTCAAAGCATTATTTTACAGAATCAGAGTTGAGAAGAAAATGATAAAGGCAATAGTAAGATATAAGTGTACCTGCCAATGGGTTAACCCCAGCTTGGGTATATAGCCTTGAAGTCTCAAGTTGTATTCTTTCCTTGAAATGAGGGCAATGAAATAAGTAGTTAGAAACAACCATGCTATCATTTCAAGGTACAAAATCAATATTTACTTTAAGATTAAATTGGATGCTTAGTAAGTAACAAACAGCAACACCCCTCACCTGATTACCGGCATATCTTTCTTGAATGGCCTTAATTTTAGGTTGAAGGTTTTGCATAGCTAGTGTTGATTCAACCTACATGTATTAAATAAAGTCAGAACTTCATTTAGTGATATATAGTATGTGTTAAATTTCATATAACTGAAAGAAAAATCCATTTATGTTTTTTTTTTTTTTTGGACTGGCAATCCATTTATGGTTTGTTTTTAATGTTTCAAACAAGGTTATCATAATTTCATGGTTTCAGTAAATTTGCCTATAGAAATTGCTGTAATTTGTACTAACCTGTTGCTTTGTCAAAGGAAGCGTAGCCGCCTTAACAATAAGAGTGAGCAATATGATAGCAAATCCATACGAATAAGGCACATGCACGGCAGACAAACCATCCTTTAATATCTGAGTAACAAAAAGCAAAACATTTCCTATTAAAAAATGCAATCCTTCAATTTTATTACAGGAACGTGGAACATTTGTAGGTAGTTTTGTTTTCCTTTTTATGGCTATTTTACATGATAACTCTAAAGCAAAAGGGTAAGGGCCAAGTACATTGAAACTAGAAAACCCTTTGAAACAAATAGCATTACTCTTTCCATTTATATGTATACATTTCCATATAAGCAAAAAACGCAAGTTTAACGTTTAATCTAATTAACAGAAGTAAACAGTAAGTCGTAACACTGAACGCTTTCCCTGCAACAAGTCATTTCAGGATAAGAACCTTACCATCATTCTCATTTAAAGTTCGTTAAAAACCAACTAACGGAGAGTATCTTAAGATATAAGCAATCTAAAGTCTAAACAACCTCAATAATACAAGTTTCATGAATCTCAAGGCAACAAAATTCTTATATAGTAAGGTCATGTTTGGATTGACTTATTTTAGCTTATTTATTAACATAATCACTTATGAGACTGTTCCGAAAATCACATAAAAAAAAATTTTTATGACATCTCCCAAACTGTTTTCAGCTTATTTTATAAGTTCGGTTTGATTTTATTTCATATACTTTCTTTGGAATAAATTATAAGCAAAAATTAGTTAAATTACGAATATTAAGAAAGATAGTTGATAAAATTAAAAAGCATAAGGTGTGAAGATTACCTTAAGAACAAACTCCATGCCATCGGAGATGAAGCCAAACCAACCACCGTTCTTCTGCACAGCAACATCCGTGGAAGTGGAAGTAACTGCATCGGCCGTAACGGCGGCATCGGCGAGTGTATAAAGAAGTCCTTCAGCTCTGGCGAAGACACCGGCGACATCAATAGAATGAGTTAAGGATTGAATTGGAGGAATTTGATGGAAACTGAAGTGAACTTTGGTGTATAGTCTGGTGCGGTTAGGGGAGAAGTTGCGGTGAAGTGAAGGAAGTGGTGTTCCGATGAAGGATGGAGATGAAATCAGTGTCTTCGCCATGGATGATGAGAGAGAGGCTTGAAGGGCGAAGGCTTCAGCTTCTCGTCACAGAATAGAGAAAAGAGATGAGAGGATATTTTTTATTGCTATTATCCGAATGCATTTTGTTTGCGAGGTAGAGACAAGTGCACGATATGGGTAGTGGAAGATTTTCAGCCAGCAACTGACTGACACGTCATTACATATTATTACCGGTGGTTATTTCGTTCTCGCAAACGGTGTACAATTAAAGAACGATGACTTCAAATTTTATCACTTTTTATTAAAGAATTTTTTTTTTTTAAGATTAATTTAAAAAAAAACATCAAGAATTTAAAGCAAAAATTATCAGATCTAAAAATAATGTTACAGTAGTTCATAAATATTACAGTAAGTAAATAATATCTATCCTGAAAATGTTAAGTGCCTAATAATACTAAAATTATGAGATAATTTTTCATTTTTTAAATATTCATGGATATAGAAAATATCACATTGTGTCCCCGTGAGTTTAGTTCACTTGGTAATGGATAATACATATACATATTATATACATGAGTCGGGATTCGAACCCTAAACACCCCACTTATTCACCTGAATTTCTTTAGCTGCTAGGCTACTTAAAAAACAAATATCACATTGTAAACTTGTGGAATAACATAAATCAATATACAGAAAATAATGAAATCTCAAAGGAACTTTAAATAGTTTGTCACATTGTCTTGAGCTACTCTAAATGTAAATTCAAATGTCAATCGCATAAGTGTTTGTTGACTTATTCATAACTAAACCAAACTTAAAAATATATTACGACGGCACATTGTTTATCATTCTATCACTTTGGAAAAAGAGAGAAATGCAAGGATAAGAGTGAGGAGCAAGTCTACAAGCAAGGTGGAGCATTAGAACTTGAAGAATCAACAAGTGTTGATGCAACATCCTCTCTCATTTTATCTCTTTGTTGTAAGTTACCATGATAATGTGTAACTAAACCTCTCATTATTTTGTGATTAGGTCTAGTTAATTATCATTTTAATGGAAATATTTGATATGACTAGTTGTATATAAGTTTTGTTTCATTATATCAACGTTGTTATTCCTGCACATAAGGCTTTTTCGACGTGAAACTTTGAATATGATTTTTTGATTTGATAAGTGCAAAACATAGACTTTTTTTGTCCAAGGACATGGCATAAGAGCATTTGTATTGTGAGACATCGATCTAGGTTTACAATCACACACACTATCAGAACACAGTGTCATTATATTAAGTAACTGAGCGAGACATCCAAAGTTAAAGGATGAAATAGGTCTCCCATTATTTACAAAATACTAAAATGTATGGTGAACGATAGATGAAAATATAACTGAAATACTACAAGTATATAATCAATCAATAAAATACATTAGACGATTAACTAACAAAACTTAAACCTAGCATGACTCTCATGTTGAAGTTTTCATCACTTGTTATTATGTTATCTGATCAGCAAATTTTTACTCAATATTGAACAGCTTGAATTTACCAAATCTCTTGTGGATCAATAATATATATATATAGTTTGGTACTGCAACTTGGCTTTATTAGGCCTCATGAAAAAAAATTCTTTTCAAATGCAGTTTAATTAATTTAAATTTCTTTTTGGATTTCCAAATTATGATTGTGAAAAAAAAAAAACTTTATTAATATTGCATACTATATATAAACCATTATTTACATTTGAATAGAAGGCAAGCGGCAACAAGCTACGCCGCTAGACCTTTTTGGATCGCAAAACCAATCCTCGTGAACACAACATTCATGGATCTAAGAGACATGACATTGCTAGGCATGACCTTTTGAACTCTATGTAGAAGGTCAACAGCCTCACCTCTGGTGCTAGGAAACCGAAAGTGTCAAAAGCAAATGGTATAAAAGCATGTTGGTTGTCAGAACACGTTTTCTCATGTTTGGCCACTTTGCTTGACACAGCTTTAAGGGTTGCATGTCCTACAGTAAAAGGTCTGACACCTAATCCCACAAGTGGTGAAACCTCAGTCAAGTCTACACAAGCATGTTTTCCACCTACCCATCCGTACACCATAACATCCGCAGGTCTGAGTGTTGATCTTCTATCTAGTGGGTCAGTCAGGAAGTTCACAGGCGCCTCCTTCTTCGCTAATATTCTCGCCTGTCTGAAAATATCAAAAAGTACATCTTTAACAAAGTCATGTCTGTACTTAAAACCGGGAAGCTCCTTACAATGAACGACATGCTCCCCAAAAGTATCCAGGCACGCCTTACGACAAACAGGGCACACCTCATCAATATGAAATAGGGGAATCATAAGGCAATATCTAAGGATAGTACGATACTCCACGGGTGACATATGCTGACTTAACCCATCAATTGGGATAGTTAGAAGAAAATTCTAAGTATGTGCTGCTTGCAAACATCCAAAAATTGCCTTCTGTCTCGTGGTCATGTCAAACTAAACTTTCATATCCTGAACACAAATTATTATGGAACAACAATGATCGATTGTACCTTAAAAAAACCATGATCAATTATGTTTGAAATAGTAAAAAAATATTAATCAAACCTATAAGCATTACCAACAAATTTCCTTAAGACATATATAGTGCGTTATAGACGAGCCCGTCATAAACCGTTCCATCGGGGGGTTTGGTTGAAAGTCCCATCCATAGGGAGTGTCAACAAAACCATCATACATCATTTATGAAGGGTATATAAACATGGGCAGGTGCTAGTAAAATCGGGTAGCTCTGGCTACCCCAATTTATTTTATTTTGTTTTAATACGTATGAGTATATGGTTTTTATGTTTTGCCACCTAAATAATATATATATTCAACTACTCTAAATAAATTTATTTGTTAAAAATTGGTTGAAACATGAAAATTAAAATAATATCAGGTAGTTGATAAATGAAAAATGATATTTGTACAATCATTATGTGGCAATTTTTAAGACAATTTTATTTTTTATTTTTTTATCTTTTTATTGATAAAAAACAATAGAGAAAGAAAAAAGAAATAGAGAGAACAAGAACAAAATTTAAGTATAAGAGGGAGGATTGTAAATTTGAATGTTTGAAGTATTGTTAAACTCGACATTTTTAAATAGTTATTTTCATTTTTTGTTTTTTTGGCGTTATTTTAATTTATATTTATACAAGTAAAATTATCGTGCTTTTTTCTTATAAGTTAATTTAATATAATAATTATAAAAGGGTTTTTTTTTCCTATACATTTAACCGTTTAGTAATTTTTATTGCTATTTTTTTTTCCGATATGTATACTAAAAAATTGCATTGCTAGTGACATGGGAGTATGCTCCTCCTCGAGGTCTCAGATTCGATTCTTCCAGTATCAATTTAGGTGGGCTAATTTAGCTTTCTGTCAAAAAAAAAAACACGCCGGATTACCCAGTTAGCTATGGCAAATTTCCTACACCTCCCCTACTCTCTATAGACCGACCTAGGCAGCAATACAATTTATATGTTGTTTAGTTCAAACCCCTCAAAAAAAAAGAAGACCAAAATTTGATCTATTTTTAAAAAAAATTGTACTGTTTCTAATTTTTTAAATTATAATAAAATTTTATTTTGATTGATCTTTTTTTTAGATGAATTTAGATTGATTTTGTATTAGTAATTTAGTATAGTCGTGAAGAAGAAGATAACATAAATTTTCTATCTCCTTCAAAAAAAAAATCTATCAAAAAAAAAACATAAAATTAATCCTATTGGTCCGTTATATAAAGCGCACGGTCGATAGCCAATGGCGCGGGAAAACCAATCAAAGAAAAATAAAAAAGATTAGGCAGTACGAAAACTCACAACAACTACAACGCGTGGCGTTTCATCATCAGAATTTTCTCGAACGTGCTAGACAATGCTATTCAAATTTATATCAAATCATCACCGTCCAAATTACTCATCCAACGGCTAAAAACAACTATACCGAACATTCCAGACATAAACTTGTCCTATATTAACACAAAGCTTCTCTCTTCAAACTCATTCAGTTTCAAAGAAAAGAAAACAAAAACAAAAACCACTGCTTCAATTCATTCTCTACTACACTATTTTCAAAACCCTAGTTTTTTTCATTCAAAACCCTAGATTTCATCTTTGAGAGATTATGGCTGGAAAAGGTGAAGGACCTGCAATTGGAATAGATTTGGGAACAACTTATTCATGTGTTGGTGTTTGGCAACATGATCGTGTTGAGATAATAGCAAATGATCAGGGTAACAGAACTACTCCTTCTTATGTTGCTTTCACTGATACAGAACGTTTGATCGGTGATGCAGCCAAGAATCAAGTTGCTATGAACCCTACCAACACTGTTTTCGGTAAGTACTCTTAAATCAACTTCTTAATCCTTTATTTTCCGAAGTTTTTATTCTGTTTCAGTAATTGTTTCTTAGATATCATTGTTTATCAGAACATGCATGATTTGAAATTTTTAATACTCTGTTTCGTTCTTGTTGTACAATAAGTAGAAAAGTGGATTTTATTTTTGATCTTGATTATTGCAAAATTGCGCATAACATGATAACATCAGAGCATGAGTTGAAATTTCCAGTAATCTGTTTTTATTTTTTAATAAAGAATTTGTTTCTGAATGTTTGTATATAAGGTAGAAACGGGAAATTTATTGTTAATAGTTGTAAAATTGTTGATAATAGTTTGTGCATTGATTATATAATTAGTTTGTTTATATGATTATGTTGTAGTATTAGAGCATGAGTTGAAATTTGCTTCTTTTTTTTTTTTTTTTTTTATCTAAATAATCTGTTTTTAAAATTCTTGTACATGTACATAGTAATAGGAAAGTGAATTTTATTGTTTAGTTTTGCATTGGTTACACACGATTAACAATTTTATTCATGCTCATGTTCATGCACATCAGAGCATAATAATAGAAAAGGAATTTTATTGTTTCAGTATTTGGTAAGAGTGATTGTGCTCCTTTACTGATTGTGTTCGCATGAATTGGTATTTTCAGATGCTAAGCGATTAATTGGTAGGCGATTTGGCGATGTTTCAGTACAGAGCGACATGAAATTGTGGCCGTTCAAGGTCATTCCCGGCCCTGCTGACAAACCAATGATCGTGGTGAACTACAAAGCGGAGGAGAAGCAATTTTCCGCTGAAGAGATATCTTCTATGGTTCTTATGAAAATGAAGGAGATTGCAGAGGCTTATCTTGGTACAACGATTAAGAATGCCGTTGTAACTGTGCCTGCTTACTTCAATGATTCACAACGTCAAGCTACAAAAGATGCCGGTGTCATTTCTGGACTCAATGTGTTGAGAATTATTAATGAACCTACTGCTGCTGCTATTGCTTATGGTCTTGATAAGAAAGCTACAAGCACGGGTGAGAAGAACGTTCTTATTTTCGATCTTGGTGGTGGAACGTTTGATGTTTCACTACTTACTATTGAAGAAGGTATCTTTGAGGTGAAAGCTACAGCTGGTGATACACATTTGGGAGGTGAAGATTTTGATAACAGGATGGTGAACCATTTTGTTCAAGAATTCAAGAGGAAGAACAAGAAGGATATTAGTGGAAATCCAAGGGCTTTGAGAAGATTGAGAACTGCCTGTGAGAGAGCTAAGAGGACTCTTTCCTCAACTGCTCAAACCACCATTGAAATTGATTCATTGTTTGAGGGTATTGACTTTTACACTACCATCACTCGTGCTCGTTTTGAAGAGCTCAACATGGATTTGTTCAGGAAGTGCATGGAGCCTGTTGAGAAGTGTTTAAGGGATGCTAAGATGGATAAGAACAGTGTCCATGATGTTGTTCTTGTTGGTGGATCTACTAGGATTCCCAAGGTTCAACAACTTTTGCAAGATTTCTTCAATGGAAAGGAGCTTTGTAAGAGCATCAACCCTGATGAGGCTGTTGCTTATGGCGCCGCAGTCCAAGCTGCTATTTTGAGTGGTGAGGGTAATGAGAAAGTGCAGGATCTTTTGTTGCTGGATGTCACTCCTCTCTCCCTTGGTTTGGAGACTGCAGGAGGAGTCATGACTGTGTTAATTCCCAGAAACACAACCATTCCAACCAAGAAGGAGCAGGTGTTTTCGACCTACTCTGATAACCAACCTGGTGTGTTGATTCAGGTCTACGAAGGCGAAAGAACAAGGACTCGTGATAACAATCTGTTGGGCAAGTTTGAGTTGTCGGGTATCCCTCCTGCTCCAAGGGGTGTTCCTCAGATCACTGTCTGCTTTGACATTGATGCCAATGGCATTTTGAATGTCTCAGCAGAGGACAAGACAACAGGGCAGAAAAACAAGATTACAATCACCAATGACAAGGGTAGGCTCTCCAAGGAGGAAATTGAGAAGATGGTGCAGGAAGCTGAAAAGTACAAATCCGAGGATGAGGAGCACAAAAAGAAGGTGGAGGCCAAAAATGCGCTTGAGAACTATGCCTACAACATGAGGAACACAATCAAAGACGACAAGATTGCTTCGAAGTTGTCGGCTGATGATAAGAAGAAAATTGAAGATGCTATTGAGGGGGCTATTCAATGGTTGGATGGAAATCAACTTGGAGAGGCTGATGAATTTGAGGACAAGATGAAGGAGCTGGAGGGCATTTGCAACCCTATCATTGCAAGGATGTATCAAGGTGCTGGTGGTGATGCTGGAGGAGCCATGGATGAGGATGGACCTGCTGCTGGCAGTGGAAGTGGTGCCGGCCCCAAAATTGAGGAAGTTGATTAAGCGGAACTTTTGTAATGGGATTTTGTGTGATTCAGGATTTTGCAAGGACTCTTTTGAAATAGCGTCCTAGTAATATGTATGTGTTTTGGTTTAGGTAGTACAGCAAACTCTATCTAGGCTATTTCAATGTACTTTTCCCTTCAATGTTAATCATGGTTTAAGTTTCTGTTGTTCATTTTTCTTGTTATGGTAAATTGATTATGGTTCTAAAACAAGGTTTCAATGCATTGGTGTTTATCTTTCTTAGTTGGGTAGTTTTTGTCAGGGTTTATAATCAGTTAGGAAATTTGCTCTTTTAAAACTGCATAGCTGGTGTTCGGGGGCTTAGTAGAAAAAGCCTAAAAAATGGCTCGATTGACTTTGATTTGCCCTTAGTTTGAAGGGGGTTTTAGTAACACCCTCTGCATAATTATGCTGTTCTTGCCTATTTTAGCAGGGGTTTATTCAGTTTTTATTCAGTTTGCTACAAAACTATCTGCATAAAATCAAAAGTGATAGAGATATAATTTGTATAGGTTGAAAAAGAAGTAGAGAAACAGGTTACCCAGGTCGTTTCGTCGGAAATGATGTTTGGTGGTTAATTAGTCAAGAGAGACAGAGTGAAGCTACTGTAAGTATTTAAGTACTCTGACTCGTTCAACCAATTTTCAACACTAGAAAGAAAGTTAAATTCATCTATGTTTGTCCTTTTTCTTCCCTGAACAAAATCTTTCTGCCTTCTTGATCAGAATATACATACAAACACTAGCAACAGATTTTCCTTATGTTTAGATTCTTCATAATTAGTATGTTCTCTCAAAATTCCTCAAATAGCTCCTGTAGTTTAAACAAGGGCTGAAAATAGCCTCCGTAAAGGGATATAATATAGACATCGTTCACGGTGGCTATTTGAGGCAATTAACCCTTTATAATATAGTTTTTGTTCTGTCTTGTTCGTTTTTTTTATCTTTTAAATTGTTTGTTCTGTAATTTGTTCAGTCTTGTTTCAAACGGTGATCCGAATGAATGATAACAATTATATGAAATTTAAGTGAAGATAACTTTGAGAAAAACTTGAGAAGCATTTTAGTTAGTGAGAAAAAAATGAAATCATATTTTTGTCCCTAAAAAAAGTAATTGCGACAACTTAGCCTTTACGTGAATTAAGTTCGTAACAATAATAAAAAAGAGACGAGTTAGTTTTTTATTAAAAGAAATGAAATAACCGGTATTGGCTAACCATTTTGTGTATTTTCTTGTCAATAGCTTGTAATTATTAGTGATTCTCTTGGTGTGTTAAGGAGGACTACTTTGTCATGTTCCTGTTAATATATTTCATATTTGATTGTTCAACAAAGTTGGAACCGTAGCCAAATAATTTTAAAAGAGAATGAGACAGAGATAATTTACCGCGCATTAAGTTTACATGAGGGACTAGAATATGTTTTTCAGGGAAATTCAGTTTCATTTTCAAGAGATAAAATTAAACTTAGGGTATGTTTGGTTCGACGGAGGAGAGGGATGGGGAGGGGTTTTAATAGTGGGGAGAGAAAAGGAAGATATACCGATTAAATATATGTTTGGTTTAAACAATGAGAGGGATGGGGAGAAATTTTAATTAAATATGTGTTTGGTTCACAAGGGGAGGAAAATGATTTTGAAACAAAATTACTTTTTTATCCCACTAATCTTTAAACAATATCTTGATTTTTAAATTATCTATTCTATAAAAATTAAACATGAAAACTCAGTAACCGAAAACTCCATAAATAATCAACAGAAAATAATCAGGTATTCATAATATCAAAGCACTTCTAAAATAATCTAGTAAAATATAAAAATATTTATATAAAAATCTGCTATAAATTTTATTAATAATGTTTTAATATATAAAGAATTAAAAACTATAAAATAAATATATGAAAATAAAAAAAAATAACGTTAGCAAAAAAATTGAATTCTCATTATAATAAATAGAAGACAAGAATACGTGGTTCTCATTAAAAAAAAATGACAATGACATGTTAAAAAAAAAGGGTAACAAGCAATATGTTGAAAACACTTAAATTTTTAATAAGGACGATTTTATCATTTAAAAATAAATATGAGGATAATTATGTCAATGTAATTAAAATTGCATTAACTCATATTTCTTTTCCTCTCCTCCCCTAAAAAAAACTCCAACTTGAGAGGGAGCAATAAATGAGCTTACGAGGGATTTTGCTCATGTTCCTCTCCCTTTCTAAAAATTGAACCATACACAAAATTTAAAATATTTCATCCCCTCCCCTTCAAAACCCGCGAACCAAACAGACTCTTAGTCTCTGTTTGGTAAAAATAACGGATAGTTAATAAGTTAGCTGATAGGTTATAGTTGATGACTGATAGCTTATAGCTGTTAGCTGATGACTGATGACTTATAACTTATAAGTTAGTTGAAGTGTTTGGTAAAATTAGCAGTTCAATTAGCTGATACATATAAAATGACATTTTTAATTTATAATAAAATTGGCATCTATTAATATCTAAGTATTTGAAATTTGGTAATTTAAATTTATTTAATATATCTTTTATATAACAGTTAAATATATCTTTATTTTTCTCTAAAAAAAATATCTTTATTTTATATTTTAGTGTTTATTTTGATTCCAGTATACTTCATAAAAAATATACATACACATAATGATAAAATATAAAAAGTAAAATGTTTAGGCTTAAAAATAAAAATTTTGCATCTTTGTAAACAAAAAAAAAAAAAA
>Ga0228710_1005457_pt1 | contig 19738 bp, 12 predicted proteins | sample MedpolnodulmetaG_FD_177995 | JGI IMG/M metagenome (GOLD analysis project Ga0228710, IMG submission 177995) | Root nodule microbial communities from Medicago polymorpha collected in Santa Monica, California, United States - pink nodules | ecosystem: Host-associated > Plants > Roots > Nodule... | reverse complement strand
CGATTTGGGTATCATCATGAGGTCATGCATCATATTACATAATATGATTGTTGAGGATGAACGAGATACATATGCTCAACGTTGGACCGATTTTGAGCAACCTGGGGGAAGTGGATCTAGTACAGCGCAACCATACTCGACCGAGGTATTACCAGCTTTTGCAAATCATGTGCGTGCTAGATCCAAGTTGCGTGATCCAGATGTTCATCACGAATTGCAAGTAGATCTAGTGAAACACATATGGACAAAGTTTGGAATGTATCGTGATTGAAGATGATTTGTATCGTACTAAATAAATTACTTGTGTGTTGTATGCTTAGTTTGTTGTATTACATTTTAAGTTATTTGTGTGTCGCGTGCTTAGTTTGTTGTATTGCATTTTAGGTTAAGAAAATAAAAATAAATTATTTTACAAAATTTTGTTTTTCCAAAAAAACTAAAAATTAAATAGTTAATTGTATTATTTTAATTTAATTATAATCGATAATTTATGTAATTATAAAAACAAAAATTAAATAAGAATAAAAGAAATAAAAAATGGTGGGGTAGAGTGTTGAATGAAAAACCATTGGAGAAAGTAAAAATTGAATGAGTGTTGAATAAGAGAGAAAAAATGATGTGGAGTGTTGAGAATTGAAAAAGTGGGTGTTGAATGGTGTTGAATGAAAAAACCATTGTAGATGGTCCAAGGCGGTGTTCAGATCTGCTTCAGTCCTTATTTCATCCAGTTTCCCGATTTACTCCACCGATCTGTGACATGTGGTGCAAAATAATTCAAAGGTTGAGATTGAAAAACACAATCAACATTCCATTGTTCTTCTTCTCAACGAAAGTTATTCCTCTTCTCCGCTTACACCCAACACGAGTTGCCACCACTGTGTCTTTGTTCTTGAAATGATTACATTGCATAACGAAATCTGCATTTTTTTTTATTTGCAACATTGCATAAAAAAATTGCATTACTTCTTGCTTTAATTGAAAATTGAACCCTAATTTGAAAAAGGGGAAAGATGCGATGGGGCTGGAGAAGCTAATTCCATAGTGAAAGCGGCATAGCGGTGCCGAGAGCATGGACAACAAGGAGAGATGGTACAATGTTGAATTTTCAGGAACGATTCTCTTTGAAACCCGTCTTGTTTCATTTTTTGTTAAACAAAGTATTAGTTATTTTCATATTTTTTAGAGAAATGATATTTATACAACAATTTTTTAACAACTTTTGTGATAACTTTCTCTTTCATAGTCGCATCTCTTTATTGTTTTGATTTTTATGTCAAGAGTAATGTTATTTGAACATCAATTTGATTGACAACCACATGGACAACCATATTTTTACAAAGAAAATATGAGAGAGAAAATAAAAATATAATGTGAGTATGAGAGAGAAAGTTGTCATAAAAGTTGTTAAAAAATGGTTGTACAAATATCATTCCTCTTGTGTCAATTGAGTAATGTTATTTGAACATCAATTTGATTGACAACCACATGGACAACCATATCTTTGTAATTTAATTTATGGTTGTCCCAAAAGTTGTCATACAAATGGTTGTTCAAATAACACAACTCTATTTTTTAATCTCGATCATTGATTTCCTGTTTGCCATGTGTCATGCATCTAAGCAAAGAACTGAAAACTGGATGAAATAAGGACAGGTACTGATCTAAATTCGTCAAGGCATATATGATCACTCACTTAGCTGAGTCAGACGCAACATGTATATTTATTATTTTTAAAAGTAAAATAAAATCTACCGCATCAATAAATTAAATATTTCTTAATTAATTTTTATTATCTTTGTCATCTTCATCTTCAAATTTATCAACCTTCTTCATTTGCATCTTCGACTTCAAAAGAAAAAAGAAATATCCATCATATTTATATCATCATCTTCAAATCTTAAATGAAAGAAAAAAAAACATAGACACTACCAAACACAAAAGTTTAGCACCTCAAATCGAATTCAAAGGTTGAAGATCCAAGAAAGGTGTTTATTTCTTGACTATTACTTTTCCCACCATGCTGCCTTCTCGCGCGCCCTGCAAAATTTCTAAAAATACCCCTGGTCCGGATTATATAATCTGGAATAGATTGTTAGTGCTATCCAGAAAATGAATTTCGGACCAGATGTTATGTGCTTTTTTTGTCTTTCTTTGATGTAAAGGGTCTTTGTTGACCGTTATATGAACCTCACACAAGCTGCAATGCAATTGCATGTTCATATGAACGGTCAACAATGACCATGACACCACCGACACCCCTAAAAAACTAAAAAAAATTGAAGAAAATGGAAGAAAAGAGGTGAGGTGAAGTGAAGAAAATTTGAAAAATGGAAGAAAAACTAATAAAATGAGTTGTTTTTATCTTTTTGTCTTTTTATTTCTGGTTTATATGTTTATTTGCATTTATTTTACGAATTTCAAAGCTTAAAATTCTGGTAAAAGACCTTTCCGGATTTTATTATCTGGATTAATCTGCAAAATTCTAACAATTTATTTTGAAAAACATAATCAGGGGTAAAATTGGAAAAAAAAATAGGGCGCGCGAGGAAAGGCATAGGGTGGGAGAAGTAAATCCCTTATTTCTTGATTGAAATTTAAACATTGTTTCCGATCACAACCTTAAAACACGATTTAATCCATCAACTCTAGGGTTATTTGGATTTTAAACCAACCTTCTAGCTCAAGCCCAAACCAAACCAAGACAAACAAATAATACCAATGTGAACATGAAATGACTTTTACAAAATTAAATTTGGAATCAAGAGAGAACCCTTAAATGGAATTATAAGTCCCTTTGCTCAAAAACAAAACCCTTAGATGTAATTGAAACTTGTTGTCATTTGAAGGATTCTTGTTGAAAACAAAACAATCAGATATTTTCTACAAAAGGTTTTGGTTCTTATTAGTTTCTTAATGGCTCTTGTCTCAACCCATCACTCAAATCCTTTGATTTCTTAATTTGAGATTTTGGTATTTTCAGGATTCTGGAATTTCTTGATTTGATTAATGTCTCATATGGAGATTTTTTGAATTTGGGAAGATCACTATTATCAAGGCTTTATAAAACGGTATGATATCGTGAAAAAGGTTGGGGTAAAAAGTTGTAACTAATTGTTGTTACCATTATTCTCCGTTTTTACATAGTTGACAAAAAATCACAACGAACTGCAGTTACAGCCGCAACGAAACACCATTACACCTGCAACAAAACATTGTTCATGAAAATAAACGAGAATCTTGTTATTTTTCAATTGAGACAGATGAAATCACATTTTTAGGGCATATTTTAACATAAAGGCTAAATTGGATATTTGGTCTCTTAACTTATTTATTGTTTTCATATTAGTCCCCTAATGAATTAACTTTACATTTTGGCCCCTCATGAAGGTGATAAAAACACAAAGGATGTTGAATTGTGTTAGACTGTTGGCTTTTTCAAACTTTTTCTAAGTGTTTGCGTTGTTCAGAGTCTAAAACTTGAGTTCATAGTATGATGTATAGTTATGAAAGTAGAGGTTCTAAGATCCACACACACACACACACACACACACCGCGCAATTTATACTAGTTCCTCTCACAAACCAAGAGTAGAGAGCGCAATTTATACTAGTTCCTCTCACAAACCGAGAGTAGTCTTGTCCCGTTTCACTTCTAAGGGATTTTCACTATAATCACTAAGATTACAAATGCTCAGGCACACAAACAAGAGACTTTTGATGCTCAAACACACAAGCAAGAGACTATTGATCATTAATTTTCTTGTACATGTAGTATCAAACGGTTTCACGTTGGATTCATTGCATTTCAAGTTTCAAACCAGCTTATTAACTAAGGTTCTTGTTAACGAGTGTCCCCGGAGCACTCTTTAAGCATTTCAAAAGAAGAAATTATTTCATAAAAAAGTCAAATATTTCAATTTACAATGCATTGATTACACAAATTTAAATAAAAAATTACTTTTTAAAGGTCTTAACGAGTGTCTTTAACATTTCACACTAACAAAAACAATGATATGCCATTTATTTTACCTACATAATTGTTGTTCTTGACAAATTGGACTGTGGTTCTAATATGAAAAATCTCATGTATAAGTTCAACTCTTGTTTTAATATGAAAAATCTCTTGTATAACTTCACACACTTAGATTAATATTGTATTGTATCACAAAATTTGTTATGCAATACTTGTTTTTTATTTCTTGTGGTGTTAAATTAAAGTTAATTATTAATTGATTGGTAGCGCTTTAAATTTATTAATTTATTCAAAAACATTTTATTGGTAGTGCTTTATTAATTATGGATTTGCTTCGAAAATTGCTATGAAAGTTTAGTTTTGGATTGCTGCGAAATTGCTATGATAAATTTAGTTGTGGTTTTGCTGCAAAATTGCTATGATCAGTCGTAGATATGTTGCTACAAAAGATACATTTTGAATACTTGTTTGCTGCGGAATAACTAAATATTTCCAACGATTTTTTTTCCTACTAACTACGGATTTACTAAGAATTATTTCCCTAACAATTTATCTCTCAATCCATGCTAAAACCAATTCAATAGGTATTTCGTAGCATATCTCTAACTAGGGGTGGCAAAACAGGCCCGGCCCGTCAGGCCAGTTCGTTTAACCTGCCATTTTAAGCGGGTTGGGGTGAGATTTTGAGCCCATCTCTCTAGTTGGCCCGCCCCTGTTAAGCCCGCTGAAAAAGCGGTCATAGCGGGTTGGGGCGGGCTGGTCCACAGACTTATTAAACTTTCTTTTTTTACTATTAGTGATCGAATTTTTAATTTACACACCCCATAAACAATTGGGCCAAATGATACCAACCCAACCTCAAATTGTCTCACTCTCTCTTATAGTGATAAGTGATAACTGATTCACCACTAGTCCACTACCTCTAGAAAAAAACTGATTCACCACTGCATTATATTGAGACTTATTTCATGTTGTTGGATTTATTTTGTAATTTGTTTTATGTTGGATGTATGATGGATTTATTTTGAGATTTGTTTAATGTTAGAGTCTTTATATTGAATTTATTATTTTTATAATAGCAGCGTATTTGTTAATAACAACCGACAAAAAACATTTTAAAAAATAGACGGGTCATCCCGCCAGCCCACTAGTCCGCCATTAGGCGGGGCGGGTGTGAGTTTGAGCCCACCCCCTCAAGTTGGCCCGCCCCGCCCCACCCCGTTTTTGGCGGGCTCATAGCGGGCTGGGCCTAAACGGGGCGAGCTGGCCCGTGTTGCCATCTCTATCTCTAACTAAGTTCATTTGCTAGTAATTAACTACGAATTATATGCAAGCTTCATTGTAGCAAATCACATATTTTCTTGGATGAAATGCCATGGAAAATATTAGAAACAAAGATTTACAAGAATTAAGAAACCACGTCCTAGAATAGAAGAAACTAAGCGAACCATATCAGAAGGCAACCGGAGGAGGTAAACCAAGCAAAGAGGAGACATGAAAAATTACCTCACCATAAGATTTGTTTTGAAAGAACAAACACTACAATATAAATTTAATCCGTAAAATTTCATATTAAACTTTACCTTGAGTGACTGAGAGGGTGTGTAGGAGTATTGGAGGAATTACTTGGCTGCATTAAGAGATTTTAGATAGTGTGTAACGTAAAAATTGAGTGAAATGATAGGGAAAGAGAGGGGGTTTTCATAAAGTGTTGGTTCCATTGTTTATTGTTACTACCTTTGTGTTATACCTAGGTGAGTGAGTCTCCAATAGATGAATTGTGATATGCTATGCAAAATCTTAACAGATAGATTATGATGATGAAGATACATATGCAGTATGAGTGGGTCTCAAAGTTGATGTTGTTCAACAAATTGAATGTGACTTTGGGAATGGCAAATTAAAAATGCAGTGTGTGGCAGCACAAATAATGGCAGTAGCTACGTCTTTCAATGTTGGGAATGGGGGATACGGAAGAAAACCAATTGGTCAGGGATGAGAGGAAAATAATGGCAGTAGCTACGTCTCATCACAAGGCTCTAATAAATTCTCACAACATCGTCTCGACGATAAATAAATTTCCTGAATGAATTTTGATGATTTTCAAGGTATATTCAAATTTTTATATTTAGTTCTTCCCGAAATCATTCAAATACATGAAATAAGGCCAAAACACATAATCATGACATATTACAATTTAGTGAACTCAAAACATAAAATGTATTCAACTATATTTTCATGCTTAGCAAACATACTTGTTTTGACATTGTACAAAAATTAACAGAATAAAATTTAAAACGGCAAAGGCCCTATTCTAGGTTGTCCTAAACTACGGGTCTTACAATGTTGGAATTAGATTCAAACAAGTTATCTTTTCTTTGGTTTCGAAGAGTGTTGTGGACTCTTTTATCTTGCGAGACAATGATGGAGGGGTAGGTTCCATTTTAAGTAGAAGTTGTTGTCCTTTATCATCATTCCTTAAAACCTCTTATGTTCAACTTCATTTTAACATTCCACTTTATAGTGATCCTTTGATTTTAATGAATTGCATTAGTTTTCTCTTGCATATATGAAAGGAACAAATAAAATCAATAATTTTTTTTAACTATTTGACATGAAGATAATTAGACCAAAAAAGGATCAATTGTTATAGAATTTTTCGAAACAATATTATTATTATTTGTACAATAAGTAGTTTTTAGAACCTTGATGAGTGAAAAATAATATAATGAGTTTTGTAAGTCCAATTCCAACGTGGCAACAGTTAACACAATTCCTAGGAATGTGCTAAGACAATTCACCGTAAAGCACCCATTTTGGAAGCTTAAGTGGGACTAATATATACCCATCACTTGTTATACACCATTTTAACGTTAATAATAAATAAACACCTAATTTCTCCGACCTAACTCCTCAAATTGTTTTTTTACTAAATCGACCCCATCAATAACTATAAATCATTACATTTCAAACAAAAAAAAATCATTTTAATACAATTTATTTATTGGGTCCCTAAGAGAGAAAGAACCTGCTTCTATAGTCATCCTTTTCTACAAGCATCCAATTTGTTCACTCCATAATGAGGGAGCCTATTTAGTTGTGTTAAGTAGGTGAAGCGCCCATCATTGTGGATTCTCTAATCCGTACACGAAATTTAGAGGTACAAATTTAATAGGTCATAAATTTTACAACGAAATGGTATTGTTGTCTTTGAATTTCCACAATCTGATGTCCCTAGTATTGTGTGTGGTAACAACCTTCTTCATTCCAACTGCTAGGCATGTAATAGAAGGTCGAGAATTCCTAGGAATGGCATCAATATTTATGTAGGTATCTTCAGGCAATCTCTTCCCCTTCCTTCTTTGGATGGAGCCTGAATGACTTTGATAAGTTGATAACAATCTATCCTCCGTAATACAACTTGAAACAATGTTGCCATCATTTTGATTTAGAAATCTTAAGATACCATCTATTCCTCCAACAGCCAATGTTGATTTGTCATTATGCATGTGCTGTAAGGAGGACACGACATTAGGACTCACTCGTGTGTTCCACAACAGTTTTCGTGTCCTGCATGATGTAAAAAAACAAGATTGTGTATATGAGTGATGAAATATATAAAACTTTGCATTGGTCAAGTAAAAAAGAATGATTGTTTTTTATGTGAATCAGGTATCCTCTACACGCAATTACAAAAGAGGCTAATCCCTTGAGCTGAATAGGACCACAATGGGTGGCAAAGCATTCCCTCAAGAGATTTAACATTGTTACATTCACAAGGCTGGAATCGAACCCAAAACCTCTGAAATAACTAATGGTTTATGCATGCAGAGCATTTATGTTCCAAATCAACCTAATCTTTTGACATCTAGAGAGGAAAATAACTAGGGAAGACTATCTAGCAAAAGGAAGGACAAATTAGGGAAGGCGTAAAGCTTCATCGAGCACCTTAATACCCGTCAGAATATACGAAAACAATCAGTTCCTAGAGTCCACATGTATTACAGGTGTGATGAAAATACTAATATGGAAAATCCATAAATTTCTACAACTTATCAGGGTTTTAAAATAGGTGTGATTATGGCTGCGACATGAAGTTTTTGAATGTCTTTGTTACTACAATTATGGCTGCACCAATTGCATTTGACCACAATTCTCGATAATATCAAGGATTGCAGTGCGACGGTGATTTAAAACCTTGGAAATGATATATCATGCTTTATTACACGCGTCTTAATTTGTTTAGGAATGCTTAATGTTAATGCCCCCTACCCCTAGCAATAACCTTTAATACACTATTGCAAGCATACCTCATGTCCCAACAATATGTATACCCAACAGCTGATCCGGCAAACAATAGATGAGAGGAGGGTTTTAAACACAGGGTCTTTATGCCTGCGAGGAAAACAGAACATAAAATAAGATTTTCACTTGCTGCATCAGAATTTGTAGTGCTTAATTTCCTACATTTGTCAAAACTGATTATGCCACTGCATGCAAAATTAATATTCTAAACATGTAAATAAATACTACTTCGTCAAGGAGTAATCCACCAAATAAAATAAAATCATATTAACTTAACCCCAGTTGAAGTGCCACAAGTACTGTAGTATATCTAATATATGTACAATCACATAGCATAGAGGACACACAAGTGCAAACCAAACACCGGTGAAATTATAAACTAATTCCAATGTTGAGTCAATATAATGTTGGCTCCATTATAGTATCCCAGGTTTGGCTACACAAACATTATCTCCCATTGTCTCAACAGTTTGCATAGTTCCCGCCTTTAGGCATGTTTTTTTTTTTTATGAATCAAAAGCGAAGGAAGGCATCAGGGGATAGCTTGACATCCCAGCTAGGTTGGCACCCCAAGGTTACCCCCATCCTCTACCACCTTGTTCAAAAAATTTATTAAAAAAGGGAAAACTGTACAAGAGGGGGGACCAAACCAAAACCCTCAGAAAAAAAACAGGAAAAAATAAGCCAAAAGACAAAGCAAGAGACCTAAGGAAAACGGAAAGTAGGAAGTCCGAATTTGTCTCTATAAAAATCACTAAGAAACGTGGGGAGAGAATCCCACCAAAAAGCATCATCCAAGCCGAGACCATCATTCGCTAGCTTATCCGCACAACAATTTCCTTCGCGAAAAATATGAGATGAAAGGATGGATGGAAATGCCTCCATGTGTACAATTATGTCACCTGTTGCGAAAAGCAAAAGGAACTAACGCGGGGAACTAACGGAGCTCTATTATTCAGACAATAAGAAGTAACTTGAATAGAATTCCAAATACCATCCAGGAATATTTGATAAAGGAACAATTGGTTTGGCCACAAACATCAACAAAGGCCTATGATTAAAGAAGAAATCTTTCAGGGCAATACGAGAATCCAAATTACCAATACCTCGAATGTTCCAGTAAAAAATCTTCATTGAGGAGTAGTTGGAGGATCACCCTTAGACCGGGTATTATAAGCGGACCTGTTAAGATTCTTTTCTGTTTCTTTGTCAAATTGTAAGGAAAGGCGCGTTATCATTATCATTTTGCTCAACCAAAATGTGAAGCACCAAATTCAAATCCTTTTGAAGAACGGAGCAAAATTCAAATCCTTTAGGCATGGTCAACAAACCATTTTAAACCAAACTGAATCCAACATAAACCAAACCACCTAGAACAATATTTGAACTAAACTGGTTTAAGTAAGTTATGATTCTGTTAGACGGTTCTGAGTATTGAAGGCAGTTATGCTATATTATATTTTAATTAGGAGGGCAGTTATATATTGTTTTAATTAGGACAGTTATGGTTGTGTGTGGCAGTTATGTATTTGTGTTATAAATAGGAAAGTTATGGGGCAAGGGAAAGGTGGGATTCTGTTACTTGATAAAGGATTGGGAGAGACCCAACTCTCGAACATTTGGGAAGGTAGAGATACAAGACTCTCGAATTTCTTGGGAATCTATTGTAATATTGATATTAATTTGTATTGTGGTACCGGTTTCTATCAGATTCAAATGCTAAAAAAAATGATTCCGACCAGACCACAAACTAACCAAACCAAACCCACATCCAAAATACAAAATCGTGACTGACTTTTATCAAAATTGAGAATAGATATTGCATGATGCTCATCAAATAAAAAAAGGAAACACGGTTTGATTCTTATGATTTTGTTGCATATCATGAATGAAATCATGCTAAGCACAATATTAATATTAATTAGAAGGGATAAACCATTACCTCTAAAATCACTTGATCTAAGTGTAGCTACTTTCTGAACAGAAGTAGGATCTGATATTGTTATATTCCCCGAAGTGGAGCCACTTAGTATCAGTTGATCTTCACTTAAACATAAACACGTTATAGGTGCAGAATGCATTCTGCAGATAATGAGTTTTACATACAATAAATGTTAGACGGCATGTTTAAGTTATTCATCAATCAATACAAATGAATCAACCTATACCAATGAGATTTATGATTTTATACAATATGCAGCTTGTGTTCTTTTCATGATAAATTTAATGTGCAGTGACAGCAGATAATTTATGGACAGAAATAAAACAGAAAAAACTGCAAGATACCTTATAATTTGAGAACATCTCCTACTATACATGTCAAAAACACGAACAGACCCATCATCACATCCAACCATTGCTTCTGGGTCAAAGTAACTGCAAGCACATAAGGGGGAAAAGAAAAACTTTCAGGTCAAAATCAAGATCCTATCTAGGAGTGGAAGAGGAATGTACACAATCTTAACACAGGTCACGTGATCGTATAAAAGTACAATATAATATAATTAATTAACAGGTGTAATAATATCACTAAGTTTGAGTAAGAATTTAGATGTTTGGTTTGTAGTTATTGCAAATGTTAATCTTTTTAATAGTAATTATAGAAAAATAACAGGAATAGAGCAGAACAGAAAAATCACGAAGGCTTGTATTTCACAAATGAAGCTTAGAGCAAGCAACATACTGCCTTATGAGACTCAATTTAGATAAATTTTCAACTTCATGCCAGCAAAGCATACAAGATTCTGAGTCTGACTGTCTTATGCAACAGAATTAGAAATAAACCAGAAGAAAGAGCATTGTTTTTGTTTACCGCATGCATGAACCTTTTATGAATTTGCCTTCAAGAGAAGGAAATACACTTCTTTTCCCATTCCGCCTCCATATGCATAAATGACTGCCAATTAGACCAACGATCTACAAATGAATATTAAGAGATATAAAGCATAAAGCATGCAAAACCTCAGCCAAACTTTTACAATTGAAAACAATTATACTTATTAATACTAACTTTTAGTAGAATGTGAATTAACTAACCAAACTATTTAAGGTTTTTCATTCCTAAGAAAAGTTTTACAATATTTCTTATGCTTTCACTGAACAAGATTAATCCATAAAACATTCAATCATTGACCTTGCTCTCGTCAAAATCAAAGTCCACTAGAGAAAGCGTATCAGGTATCGAGTATTCTTCTACACATTTATAGCGGTCTAGTGACCAGAGACGAATAACCTACATAATGCCAAGAGAATAGTTAGTACACATGGCTAATCAAGTTAAAAAATTATACCACATGAAAAAGAATAAAAATAAAATATCAATAAAAGGTAGATAAGATAACAATATAACATGAATTTGTACTGTTTTAAATGACAAATATGCTCCATTTAAATGATTAACAATACAGAGTGTTAAGAGTCCCACATCGGTTAGGAGATGGCCTGACAATGTGTTTATAAGTGGGGGCAATCCTCACCTCACAAGCCGGTTTTGTGGGGTTGTGTTAGGCCAAACCACAATTTCTAAGACAGAGAAAGTACACTTCTAAAAGCAGAATAAAAATCCATATTAGATATTTAAGGAATCTATTGATGAAGTTTTCTACAGCCACAAAAGACTAGGCAGTAACCCTTTGAATCGCTTGTCTTTTCTATGCTCATGTGAATTTAAAGTTCAATCATATCTTCTCTTTTGTCATACTACTTATGAAAAAACTAAATACTTCAAAGTTGCAAGATACATATATGGAATTGGTGAATAGTTACTATTGTGATTGTTCTATACGATTGTTAATTTACTGCTGCCCACAGAATACAGTTTTCTCAGACACTATAGGATCATTAGATATTGTCTTGTGAGGATGTGTAGATGCACATACATGTACCGTTCATGGTTCATGACTACCAACTCATAAACCTATTAATCATACTCGACAAACGATATGGATGTCTTGAGCGATAACTTAGAATATATCATGCAAAGTTAGTCATAGAACCACAAAGCAGTTCATAATCCACCGTAGGTTTAATATACCATAAAACAAACTTTATACCAGCTACCAGCTGCTCAGGGAAGAATGTCTTTCAGAACAGGAAATTGGAAATGCATAAGATATAAGAATATTGTCCACACCTTATCTCCCACACCAGTAACAAGCGTGCCCATTTTCATTCGGCACTGAGAAATCCTGAATGGAGAGGCAAAGATTGAACATCAGTATACAGTCCAAACGTTTATATGGTGTGTACTTATCAAACAGATGTACACAAAATAAGCAAGTAGTTAAGTGATCAGAGTATTGATTCATCATTGATATCTACATCAGAGTACTAATACTAAACAGTTTTTGCATATATAATCCATTAAGTTCTAGTTATGGGAAGCAGAAATAGTCGCACAGATGTCATAGGATTATGGGAATAATGCCGGCAGTTAAAAAATAAATGTCCATATGAAACCAGTAACTAAAGCCGTTTAAGCAAGAATTCAAAGACTATAGCCATGTACTTATCGAATAACATAAAACAATCATGCCAACTATCCTCAGCAGCATTAACATTTAACAACTGAGTTCAGTTCGAAATTTTAGCGAACATGGAACAACATTCATCATAGCTTTAAAATTTTGACATGCACATGCACATATCCACACTATTAAATCCGTATTATATGGCATAATATGGAAGTTGCGGCGTAATATGATGTGGCGGACTTTTTGACAACTGTCATGTGCAATTTGTGAAGGGATGCCCACCATAGGCTACAATGGGCGTGTTTAATCATAGATTTTCAGCCTTTCACTGTATTCCGCCATCAACAACGCTGGTATAAATAATTTACTTATCTGTACTCATACATAAATGTATATATAGACACGGACATATACACATTTTATGTCACACACAAACATTTACACAAATTGTAAAGTAAATACTACTAGTACTAATTATAAAGTAAAGCAAGGGATGGTTGAAAAACAATACTCCCTCCATCCCTATTTATAACACCATTTGACAATTTTTATGTGTATTACTAAATTACCCTTTCTATATAAATGTGTTCAATGTTGATTTTTTATATTCCATAGTAAATTGATAGTGGAAAAAGAGAAATAAATGTATCCAGTAATGTGTAGTAGAGAGGGTCTTATATTAAGCAACAAGCGAATGCTCCAAAAGGGTCATATAAGGTACAATGCTAACTTTAAAGAAACTTGTTAGTAACTTACGTTGTAGAATGACCTTTCCACTGATCAACATGAAACCCACCACATTGAAGCGCCAGTCTATGCTGCTCCATAGCAACATCCCTTAAAATCACCCTCAATGACTTTTTGGTATGTTCAAATGACCTCAAACTTGAAGCATTGTTCCTCAACTTCCTCTCATAAAACTCTCGCAGTGACCGAGACTCAAGTATTTCATTCCTTCAAAAAAAAATAGCAATTAGTACGAAGCAAGGACACATACGCATCACATACATGTAGGAATTGATAATAATCTTAGAAAATGACATTATTCTATGTACTCACACGCGTAAGTGTGTTGTAAGATGTTAAATGGGTTTAGATCTCATCCTAAAAGTTAGCTCAAAGGATGAAGGTACTCAAGCGTATTTATACACTCAACAACGCAGAAACCTAAGCAATGTGGGACTAGAAACAAACTACAAACAACTTCAAAACCAACTTCAACATCAGACACTGACACTTGTCAATCCTATCAGTTTTGTTAGTATTAATTAAGTTAGTTGTTAATTAGTTGCACTTAGTTGCTAGTTGGTTATATTCAATACCATAGAATGACTATAGAAAATGCATTTTACACACAAACTAATCAATCAATTTCATTCTATCACTTCCAAACTTTTTATTATTCTCTTTGTTGAGCTCCACCATGCTTATCAACATCAACGTTGGACGCTGACGTGTGTCAACTGTGTCAGAGTCGGATACCGACACATATCAGACACCAGATACCAGATACGTCTTCCATCAAAAGTGTCGGTGTTACAAATTAACTATTATTTTTGTTCAAATTGCAAACAAAAAAGGAAATGAAAGGGAAAAGAGAAGCTACCAGAATTTGCAAACGAGAGAGCAACGAGCAAGGTCGAACATGTTAAGGAAAACGAAGATGATAGAGAGGATGTCGCCGTCGAGGGAAAGTATTGTGGACGGAGTATTACAGCGGCGCTTATTTTTGTGGTCGGTGGAAGCGGTGGCCGGAGTAAGATGCATCTTATCCTGCACCGCCGTGAAACTTTGTTGTGGCGGTGAAAGGCAGCTGTATGAAGTCTTCTCTGCTCTCTCTACTATACTCAGGCAGCGTATGGCATCGACGAGAATTGTAAGGTTGGGAAATTTGATCTCTTTTAATAAGGAAAAATTACATCACCTCCCTGAATTCTATTGAAATGACAGAGACACCTCCTCTAATTTTGAAATTTACAATAACCTCCATGAAGTTTTCATCAATTAGATAAACACCTCCCTTTATTCTTAACACCCGTAATCTTTTTGTTTTATTTTTGAAAAAGATAGTGTGTTTTACATGAGGAATGAAGCCATTTGAGAGAATTTTTTTTTCTATCAAACCATCAAGCTAGCATAAACCGTTAAAAATACTTTTAGTTCACTTGAGAACATAGCAATAAAGGTTGTAGAAAGTATGAAAAGTTAGAATTCTGCTCTTTACCTAAACTGTTTCGCTCATTTTCAAGTGAAAAGATGAATATACCCCCACGCATGTTAACTTACGCTAGTACAAATGGCAACGTAAGTTAACACATGTTGCGTGACTTAACATGCGCTAGTGTTAATTGCAGCGTGAGTTAACTCACGTTGCCATTTGTACTAGCGTGAGTTAACTCACGTTCATAGCAGACAGCAGAAAATGCAACTAATGCAGTGCAATAATGAACAGGTAATTGGAAAGTCAAAATTGACCCGTAATCACGTCACATTCATAACTTAACCGAATTACTCCAGTTTAACAAGATTATCGGATAATACGACATAATCGAACAAAATTACACAAAACATCGTTTTTCTCACAATCATGTAATCACCGATAAACGATCCAAATGGTCCAAATTACACAAACTCGCCGGGAATGACCCGTAACCACTTAAACACACTTAATGACACGTAAACGATCCAAATTACACTAATTTGTCCATAAATTTCTAAAATTACATAATCTCACATAAACGGTCAAAATGACCCAAATTCATCTTTAAATTACACATACATAAATTCATTAAAAATCAACAATACAGACACAAATTCGGAAAACATTACACTATTACACTTAAATAAATATTACACTTCAACGGATCGGACAAAAAGATACAAAGTGTTATTCTCAACCATTAACCTAAACATGTAATCAAGGTCGCTATCATCTTTGAGAAGTTGTGGATAATACACGGTCTTCCAGAAGTCCTCTTCCTTATCCTCCCCCAAGTCCAGGCCTGGCACATTTACTATCACATCACGTGTTCTATGATTTGAACCAATATGGATAAAGAAGTCGTCAAGTTTTGCCTTCAACTCGTCCAACTTGTCGATGGTGTTTACAGTGAACCAAGCCCTCTTTTTCACATCTACATAACGAACATTAAGTTTAACTGGATCTTGTGTATCTTCAGACGTGTTTCACTTCACAAAAATATAATGAAAAACAAATATGAGATAAAATAAATTTAGAGACAAAGTCATGTGAGCAATAATTGGTGTGACATAACCGGCCACCAAAAAAATAATTCATTTCATATATTTATATAACATATAATATTAGTTACATATTGGTCATAAATATCCAAATTACACAATCGGCCACCAAAAAATATGTCGGGGTGTAATACCACCAAAAAATAGAACGAACACCGACCGACCCAAAAGTGTCATAACCTATCTAACTAAACTAGTGATAGTGCATAATCTTCGCCTTCATCCATGAATTCGAAATCTTGCTTTGGTTTTTTCGGAGTTGGAGTGTCACAAGTAATAGGATTGTGCTCATTTGTTGGTTTCTTTGGCTCCTTAGACATGAGATCATCGAAGGCGGCTTGTCTATCCATAAACTCAAAATGCCATTTCTTCGCCTCACCAATCTTGTGAGTCATCCACTCCTTACAAGGAGGTGGTAGCGGACAATCTTCTTTCAACTTCACATGAAGAAAGTGGTCCGGAATTAAGCAAAGACACATTATGTTGGAATGTGGCTTAAGTGGTGGAGCACTCCGGATTGGAAAATACGTCTCACATGAACCACCCATTTCGGAAAAAGTCAATAGAACAACCACTCTATTGTAGCAAGTAGCAATAATGTGACCCATATCCGGAGTGGTCAACCACTTCTCTGGAGGCGCAATACCACTTTTACTTGTTGGAGGGTGTAAACCATCCAAGATAAGTTTATAATGCCTCTCGGTAGCATATATCAGCAAGTAGTCACTCTTGTGATTTTTCAACTCATTAATAAGTGCATGACGAACCAAAAAATGATCTTCCTCGTTAAATCCCATGTGCCTAGCTATGACCCGGAAACCACAATTACCATCCCCTCTAACATTGATAATCTCTTCAATGTAAGGCCTCATGATATTTGGAATTTGTGAAATGTATGGTATTTGCAAATAAGGTTTTGGTTTTGAAGTAGGAGTCGAAGCTTGTGACCGGGAGCAAGTGCCAAGTCGTGAACCTTTACTCTTTGGAACATTACTCTTGCCATGTGAGCATTGACTATCGGGATTTTGAGCATCAATAGTCTCCCACCTAGAGGGGATTCGACCCGTGGACCTCGTTTTCGGTGTAGACTTCACCCTTTTAGGTGCTCCCTTGGTGGCCACTTTTCTCGGAGGTGGCTTCAACATTGTGTCCTCCAGAAATCCTAGGTCACGCAACTTTTCTTTGATGAAGAGTTTCATCTTTTAAGGGGCCCTCTTGACACGTTCTTGAATGGCGTTCCATTCCTCCATAATGGAAAAATTGGCATCAACATCTTCTTCAATTACACATAACCTTCGCCAATGAGGGTGTATTTCATCCAAAAGAATAGGCAATTTTTTCTTTCTCTTCTCTGCAAGAATACAAGCATAAGGCAACCCGAACGTTGCCATTTGCACACAACCACAATCTTCTTTAGCAAAGCCGAATCTCCTAGAGCGTTCAAATTCTTCATAGATGAAACTCAAAGCAGCCTTAGAGACATACCCCTCCAACTCTGAGAATATTTTTTTTTTTGTATTTGTGTACCATGACGGTTATGCTCCTCCCAAAACTCCCTTGTATCTCACCGAATTGGTTTTTCAACATTTTGTCAATTTCATCCCAACATGATGTCAAATCTCTCACACTACTCCTCAAGTATCTTTTCAATTGTGCATGAGCCGATTCAACAATGTTGGTGGTTCTACACCCTAAATGCAAGTATTTATTTGTCCATGCCCTCACAAAATGCTTCTTAAGGGGCAAAACGGTTTCCTCAACATATTTAACAAACAATGGGAACGGTCCGCATACCTCATCTTTGAATGTCAACCATGCAATTGCTTTCTCCGTAGGAGAGTTAACCACATCTCTCTAAGCCCTCATTATTTTCTTAACAAGCTCACAATGCTTGTCATCATCCGCTTCCTTCGCATCTTTGTCAACAACTTTTCCTTTCGAAGGCTTGGTTTTGACTCTACAATCCGTGACGCACCTAGATTTGACATTCTTCTCAATATGAAAATAGCAAACTACATGGTCCGTTTTAGGGAGAACTTCGGCAACGGCTTTCATCAAAGCGGGGTCCCTATCGGTGACAATCACCTTAGACATGTTGTGTTTTGAGGTCAAAAGACCAACCAACATCTCAAGTGTCCAAATGAAGTTATTCTCTCTTTCAAAGGAAAGAAAGGAAAACGCAACTGAATAGGTCATTTTGGTAGAGGTGACACCAACAATCTCAAATAACGACATTTGATAGGTATTGGTTTTGTAGGTGGAGTCCATGACCAAAACGGTGGAAAAAGTGTTAAGTATATCAGTTGAATCTCGATGAGCAAAGAATAAGTCTTTAAGAGTGGTTTCCTCGCTATTTGCTCTTGTGAAATAGACATATTGATGCTTCTCCAACTTTGTAATCAAGTATTGCAACTCCGTCTTGTCCTCTCTTTGCCCCTTGCGCCATCTAGTTTGCGTATTATACACTTGCTTGATTTGTGTCAAATTTTCTTTGTTTTTTCCTTCAAATCCATGAGAATATTCCTACGCTTTGCCAAGCTCTTTGTCATGTCGATAACTCTTTGCTTCTCCTTCGCTTTTAGTCGACCCGCAAGATGGTGGCCAGATAACTTTGGCGCCAAGTCATGGTTGTGAATTCCACAAAGCATTGCAATCCACCAATCTTGTGTTTTTTTTATCAAAGAAGCATTTCAACCTAAATGGTCAATTACATTTCCTTGTGCCCGTGCCTTCAAGCTTTGGTTTCTTCCTCGTCTTAGGTTGCTTGTATTCACCACTCCTCTCACATTGCATCGTCATGTATGACGTTATTGTACTAGATTTATCTATAGAAATAGTAAATTCGGCCTTTGCCGCTTGTCGACGAACCCAACCAAGTAATTCTTCACGATCTTTCCATCTTTCAATTGTTGTAAAAAATGATTCGGTGTTTACTTCAATAACACGAACACCGGTAGGTACCGGTTTAGGCTTCTCTTCAAAGTTACCGGTAGGTACTGGTTTTTCTTGGTTGTGAACTATGTGAGCTTGAAAAGGAATTTTTACTTTAAACTCCACTTGTTTGGTTGGTTTGACATCGCCGAATGCTATGTCGGAACCTACGCCTACGCCGGAAGCTTTGCTTTTGCCCGGTTTAGGTTCAACGCCATCCTCCCCCACATTTTCAACCATCTCACTCAATGTCTATTCAATACAAAAATAAAAAAGAAAAAAAAAATAACTTGTGCGGCAAGTAAAAAAAGTAGCGCAAAAATTCAAAATCTGGGCAACACAATAGTGTAAGACTCACGCTAGTGTTATCTTTCTGCGTGAGTTAACTCACGCAGCACTTACAACTAGCGTGAGTTAACTCACGCTCAGCCCTATCACCTGTTGGAACAAAGGGTGTTTCACAAAATCACCTATTGAGTTTTGATAATAACAAGGTATTAAAAATCATCAATTGGATATGCTAAACAATTTGGTCAAGTGTACAGGATCCATAATCAAAGTACTATTCATAAAGATTCTGAATGAACAAGTTCAAGAGCAAAGGAATGTTATTTGAAGCTTAGAAGCATCTGGAAGAATGCGCCTAAAGAAATGCGTCTGAAGAAGTGCATCTGAAGAAACGGGTCTGAAGAAGAGCTCCTGAAGACACGTCATCAGAAGCAATGGTCATCAGAAGCATATCTCGTCAGAAGCTACTTCACCAGAGTTGACAAAGGACAATGTACGAAGTGTACGGC
>Ga0228710_1005455_pt1 | contig 19745 bp, 10 predicted proteins | sample MedpolnodulmetaG_FD_177995 | JGI IMG/M metagenome (GOLD analysis project Ga0228710, IMG submission 177995) | Root nodule microbial communities from Medicago polymorpha collected in Santa Monica, California, United States - pink nodules | ecosystem: Host-associated > Plants > Roots > Nodule... | reverse complement strand
TATATATATATATATATATATATATATATATATATATATATATATATATATACACACACAACAAAAGCGTCGCATCTTCCGCACAAGACGTGCTAAAAGAAGAGACCAAAGTTACAATAGGAGTTCGATCAACAACAAGAACATTAGCCTATATCCAAGCAATTTAAAGGGCAAGCTAACCAATTATTAACCCCTAACACATGAACAACATTAGCTGCTTTCAGCCACCAGTAAGAATGAACCTGAACCTTTTCAACCAACTGAGCAATAGAACTTTCAGTGTTGTTAAAATGTCTATTATTACGTTCAAACCACAACACCCAAACACACAAAAGCTGCATAAAAGAACGCTTAGCAGCCGTCCCACCTGCTAAATAGGAAAACTGAACAAAATGATCAACAGTGTCAAACGGATCGGCACCATCAACCCCGATCCAAGCACGAACCTGATGCCATAACTCTCCGAATATAGGGCAGGAAACAAATAAATGTTGTGAAGTCTCCACTTCCCCACATCCAGAGACACACCAATGCGCATTTGGAGCAAGAATACCACGAGCCCCCAAATTCGCCTTTGTTGGTAATCAATTTCGAAAAAGCCGTCAAGCAAGGATAAACACCTTTAACGAAACATGTTTGTGCCATATCATGTCTGTTGTCGCGTCTACTGTGTCAATATGATCTGAAGTCATCAAATCATAAGCAGAACGAACAGAATAACATCTTGTATTATCATGTCGCCACCGCCAACAATCAGGGGTCTTTACCTGCAAAACAACATTAGCCAACAAAAGCCTACACTCCCCCACTAACTCCTCCTCCCGATCCCACAACCTCATTCTCCACTGCCACGCACCTCCCTCTTCCCCCCAACCCAAGCCAAACATATCCTCCACCGTGCAATATTTATTGACACTTAACTCAAACAATCGTCTAAATCGCACCGCTAACGCCACACCACCAATCCACGGGTCAGTCCAAAAGAATGTACTTTTCCCGTTCCCCACAGTTTTAGTAACACTGTCTCTAAACCAGCTTCCTCCTACCCCTCCCCCACCATCGCACACACGGGCAATCTCCCTCCACCAAATTGAAGATCCCCCCCATCCTTAAAAAAAACCATCCTCCTCGCCATAACAAGCTACCAACACCCTATACCACAACCCCTCCTTATCAAATAGCATCCTCCAACACCATTTACCTAAGAGTGCCACATTAAATTTACACATCCTCCTCACCCCCAAACCACCCTCCTCCTTACAACCACAAATAATGTTCCAGCTAATCCAGGAGATTTTCCTATGATCCTCACTCCCCCCCACCCCAAAAAAAATTATTAAGAAAAGATTCAATAGAAGAGATTAGATCTGCGGGGGCTCTGAAGAAGGAAAGAGCATAAACAGGAAGAGAAGATAGGACAGACTTAATGAGAACCAGGCGGCCACCAAACGACAAAAATATGTTCTTCCACATCGACAATCTACTCTCAATACGGGCAACAACATGATCCCAAAAAGACAACCTCCTAGAATCCCCTCCAACATGAAGGCCCAAACACATAAAAGGGCATCCTCCCCACCTTACAATTCAAAGCAGTAGTTGCTGCCTCCAACCAAGAGTCACTGATATTAATCCCCGACAACATGCTTTTATGAAAATTCACCTTTAAACCTGACACACTTTCAAAAAGAACCAAAACAGCCCGTAAAGCACGAACATTCACCCAACTTTTTCCCCCCAGCAGCAAGGTATCATAAGCGAACTATAAATGAGATACAGACAAACCGTCATGCGCCCCAAATTTGTAACCAGTAAACAGATTGGAATCAACTACCGCCTTCATCAACACATTAAGACCCTCCGCCACCAAAAGGAAAAGAAAAGGTGATAATGGGTCACCTTGTCTCAACCCACGCTTTAAAGGGAACTCCGCCGTGGGGCTGCCATTGACAAGCATGGATGCTGATGCCGTACCTATACATTCCTTCTTCCACTTCCTCCAAAGTGTTGGAAAACCTATTTGAGACATAACGGTTTCCAAATAAATCCAATTAATCAAATCGTATGCTTTTTCAAAATCGACCTTAAATAACATCAATTCCTTTTTCAATTTTCTAGCTTCATCCACCGCCTCATTAGCTATAAGGAGACCATCCATAATTTGTCTATCATGAACAAAAGCAGTTTGTGTCTCTGACACCACCTTCCCTATTACCCTGCTTAACCGATTCGCAAGAAGTTTAGCCAAAATTTTATACAAACTTCCCACCAAGGAGATTGGTCTAAAATCATTGAGTTTCTGTGGGCTCTCCACTTTCGGAATCACAACTATAAACGTACTATTGATCCCCTTAGTTAGCTTACCATTCCTGTGAAAATCACTAATAAAGCGCAAAACATCACCATTAATCTCCGACCAAAATTCTTTGATAAATCCAAAATTAATTCCGTCAGGGCCTGGACTTTTATAACTATCACAATCTCACACCGCCGCCTTCACCTTATCAATAGTGAAAGGGCGCACCAGGTTCACACCTTCACCATGGTTAATACGACAAAACACCAATCCGTCCACACAAGGCCGCACCGTTTCAGTAGCCATAAAATGATTGGAAAAATAATTATACACCGCATTACGAACCGGATTGACACCTTCAATAAGACTGCCATCAACAATAAGATGTGTTACTGAACATTCAAAGATGTGTTACTGAACATTCATTCATCTTCATTTTCCTAAACACAACTCTATATGCATGCATGGAGACATACTTATTCAAGTAATATATATCTTCACATCATCAACAATTCACATCATAATGAAACTCTCCCTGTTATCCACAACATCAAGACAAAACATATCATCATTATAAGCAGACATCATCAATATAAACATCATCATTCTCATCATCAATATGAAATAAACATAATCATTCTCACCATAAATATATAATAGACATCATCATTCTTGTCATCATTATAAAATAGACACCACCATTTCTCATTGTTTATCATAAAATTGACATGATCTTTTCTCATCTTATGTATTTATATATATGTATATGTCAATACTCCTCATCACTATTATTACAATCATAAATTCTTCATCATTACCCCCTATAAAGACGTTTATATCACTACCTTATCTCTTTAATTAATCCAATTCATAAACACGACTTATTTCTACGTCGAAACCCCTCTATTTTATTTTGTTGTTCTTCGTACGAGCATGCTCTTCCTTCTCATCCATTCTAAGCTCTCTAGACACTCTATCCTAACTATCAACAAGGACTCATTATTAATTAAGGGTGTAAGATTTCTTCATATACTATCTTACTTCACTTCTCACATCTCTCCTTAGTTCGTCTCTAGCATTCTTGCATTCAACGTTCACATTAGTTCTGTTACTCTTAAATCGAACAACTCCCATAAGCATGTTACCGTTTTTTTATGGGAATTATGTTTATCATCATTGTTTACTTGGTCTCCATGTCTACTCCTATCATCGTCCGTTACTCCCTATCGTTAATTACCTTTAACGTTATCCACTCTCATAGCCAATATCACCATATTACTTGGTCCTCTTAGTCCTATACTTTCCTCATCCTTAACGCATCATTACCTATCATTACTTGTCATTTTTAAACATCGTTTATTAACTCATTTATCATTGTCATATAGCCAATAGTATTTCGCCATCACTTATCTTGATACGGCAATAAATGTCATTTTTCGTTGCGTATAGAATCCTAATGACATGTCATATTACCTTATTCTTAGCATGTTTTTCAGTCTATTTTAGTAGGTTTTACCAACAAACTAGAGGAGTATTAGATCAATTGCCTATGATTTTCGGGACATTTGTAATATTTTCTATATTTGAGTATGTAATTTTATTCTTCCCAAAACATAGCAGTTTTTTAGGGGGTTCTTGAAGTAATTCACGAAGAAATCGATTAAGTCAGGCAAAGCAAGACCTCCGAAGATTATTAGGCCTTGGGAAGATGAAGAATGAATATTCAAGAGGCCTCAGAAGACTTTACAAAGGAAGGAATTTTGTTCCCAAGTTCCAAGACAACTTAACTATGAAGAAAACACCTCAACATGCGAAGAATACAGAAAAACATGAAAGTAATGCACTAAAGCGCCCGACGCACAACAGGAGGCGCGAGACACCCCAAAGTGATATACTAAAGCGCCTGGCGTATGCTTGTAGGCGCAAGGCGCCTCAAAGTCCTAGGCACATGCGCTTGGCGCATGACCTCAGGCGCTATGCGCCTTGTGACTTGCGAGAAAAGTCACTTTTCAAGACTTTTTCACCCCTGGAAGCGCATGATTTTAGCCCAAGTTAGGTGAAAACTTTCCCTATAAATACCGCCTTCCTCATTCATAATTTCTCATTCAGAACTGGAGCACTTCTATCTTCTCCTATCTTTTCTAGGGTATGTTTTTATCATTTAGTATTTTTGTCTTAGTTATCATGTGTAACTAGATATCTATAGGTTAGGGTTCTAAGATGAACCTCTGTATATTTTTGTTGAATAATTATTTAATTTAATGTCGTTTTATTTTAGTTTATTTTCTGTTCACTATTAAGTTTTATTAGAATTAATTTAATCTGGCAAAGTGCAACCCTAGATTAGATACTTAGGTTGTGACAATGATTAATATTGTTATCACTACAAGAAACATTGCATTTTTCCAGGGTCAAAATCCCTGAGAAAAGGACAGAATCCCTGTGAAAAGAGACGTTTGTGAGGGAATTTGTCAGGGGCGGAAACCATGGCAAAACAGCCTGTCGCTAACATTTTGTGAGGGGTTACACCCCTAGGAAAGAAACGAGGGGCTAAACCCCTAGCATATGTCCTTGCTTTTTCCCTGTCATAACCACTAACATATTCCTTCACTTTTTTCTGCAACTGTGTAGTCTACTCTGAACTATGTAGTCTACTCCGACTTGACTGCTGACTGACGAAATGTCAAATCAACAAGTTATCTTATACCAAGGCCTTTGCGAGGGATTTAACCCCCGGAAAATCGTATGTTAATTTTTTTAAAAAAAAGGTTTTATTTTATAAACCGGTTTTTTAATAATTAATAAAATGTTTTTAAAATAATTTTAATTAATAAAATGTATTTAAATTAATAAAAAAATTGTACTTTTTTCAAAATTGATTTTTAGAATATAATTAATTCTTTTAAAATCATTTTAATTAATAAAGTTTATTTAAAATAATAATAAAAAATCGTTTTTTTTAATTGTTTTTTAAATATAATTAATTATTTTAAAAATCATTTTAATTTACGCGCAAACATATAATTTTACACGCAAACAACAAATAACAATTTTACTCACAACTAACAATTTTACATGCACACATATAATTTTACGCACAAACAACAAATAACAATTTTACTCGCAAATAACAATTTTACGCGCAAACATAAACGAACGATTTTACACGCAAATAAAATTTTTACTCACAAACATATAATTATTATTTTGAATAAAATGCTTTATTAGTGTATTGTTTTTTTTTTATAATTTGTTTAAATTTAAAAACAGTTTTTAATTTATTAATAAAACAGCTTTATTTTTTTTATAAAAATTAATTTTAACATAGTTTTAATTTAAAATAAAAAAACTGATTTTGAATACACTATTTTTAAAAACTGTTTCCAACAATAAACCTTTTTAGTATATTATTTTTTTATCAAATATTTTTATTTAAAAAACAGTTTTACGATTTATAAAAATAATAATTTTAAAAAAACTGATTTAATTTAACAAACAATTTTACTTGTAAAAAAAAAATCAGACTTTTACTACACAAATTAAAAGAAACGTTTTATATAAACTGTTTTAGTAAATAAACAGTTTTCTAAAATAATTAAAAAAAATGCTATATATATTTTTAGAATATATATCAATTCTAAATTTAAAAAAATGGATTATACATTTTTTGTCAAGATCTGGAATCGGATGAGGAGGCAGATAGATTAACTATATGTGCAAATACCATAGAAAAATCAAATAAGTTGATAGATAGTAAAAAATAGTAACATATAAATATAATAAGTGGAGAGTTTTTTTTACCAAATTAATAAACTTTTGATAGAGGTGGAGAATAATTGATTCTATGATAAAAATGAAGAAGAGGAAGTGTTGTGCATTCTCCTAAAATATTACCAAGTGTTGGTTGTACAAATATCATTTCTGTTTACGTGAGAACCAAATATATAAGGGAAATAATGCCAAGGAAAAAACCAGGGGTAGCCCCTCGCTGCCACATCTAATCCTAGGCTATAGATTATCCTGCCAAACGGTAAAAAAAGAAGCCAAAAGCATAGAGATTCTCCAACTTTAGTCTTGTCATCTGAGCAATTGCAAAAGCGAGGGTCAATACCTCGGTTTTGCCTTGTCAAACTGTACCAAATCTTTGCCAAACCACGTGCATTCAATTCTCCTTTGAATTTGAAAATGGCGCCTAAAAATATGCCAAGGCCACATGAAATTTGCCAGGGCTATACCCCTGGTTTATTGCCATGCATGCGCGCCATTTTGAATTGCCATTTGTGAGGGGCACCCCTAGTTTAACCCCTCGTTTTTTTGACAGGGGTTTAAGGCCCTGTGTTAAAGTCCTGGCAAATGGCAATGTTTCTTGTAGTGTATTACTATTTGGATACTTATATCTTGATATTTATATCCTTATACTAATAACTACATGTCTAGGAAATAATTGATTAGTAAACTAGAGGAAAGATATCGAAAGCAAGTTGTCCCTAGTAGTGAGTACTTAGGAGGTAACATTACTAATATTGAGTAATATCTGATGAACCTAGGAAGTAGCTAGTGTAGTAATTAGGGAAACAAGCACCAAGGTGAATAAACCTAGTATAAGACCATTGCCCTTGATATCTAGGTAAGGTAGACGCTGATAGGGCTGCTCGTTTGTAAAACTATTCAGGGGGAATGAGAGTGTGCTATGAGTGTCCTAAGATTCATAGGCCTTCATTGCCTTTGGAAACCTAGGAACACCAATTTAAGTTTATGTTTCAATTACCTTTGAATTAGCAAGACCCCCACACTAAAAATGGCGGAATCCTATAGGATAAATAACCATATGTTGTAGCACGTGTCTAACCTTAGTGTGGACCAACAAGTGCAATTAGTCATCAGAGGGATAAACCTAAATCAACCTAGATAGTATAGACCCCACACGTAAGGATCACCGCGTGATCAACAGGTGCAACTTGACAACCGACTAGGTTAGAATGTCCCAACGGCCTCATCGCTTGTATAGTCTACTTAAGATAACTAAACGCGACACGACTGTTCTTTAATATCCAACAAAATAAATAAGGGGAATTCAAAGAGTCCTAACAACTGCTTACTTTTCTGTAACCAAAAATAGGTAACTTGCTCTGTTGCAAACAGATAAAAATTGCAATCTCAAACCCTTATGCTCTGTAACCAAAAATAAGTAACGCGGGCTGTTTAGAGGAAACAACAATCTCTATGGATACAATACTTTACTTATCACTTTATTACTTAGTAAACAATTTGGTACACTTGTCTAATTTGACCATCAAATCTCATACTCCACTTTTACTACACATTTCCCTCTAACAACATATTCTATTATTCGTCTTAGTTTAAGGTCCTTACCCCGTATTACCTCTACTTATTAATCCCTCCATCTTCTAAGTCTAGGTCTTTGTGTTTTAGTCCTATCCTCAATTATTTAATCCTTTTTGTGCCTTCATTCTTATCATAGGCCATTAACATCGTATACTCGATTTACTCATATTTTGTACTCTTTAATTTAACTTAATTTATTGGACTTAATCTTTACTCTAAGGTTCTCATATTATCTTCGCCATTTGTTTATGAACTATGTCTAAACAATCTTCTCTTACTTCATTTATCCACCTTTCTTCAGTTCAAGCTTTAGACTCACAAATATTTTGAGTTAATCACATTAGATTATGCCTAACCACACTTCCTCAACCATGTATATTTTGGGGAAAAAAATGTTTTTATTTTTTTTTTTTATAATTTTGGAGGGAGAGAGTATATAATATGAAAATGGTTCATAGTTCACTAATCTGTCGTTATGTTTATTAAGCAAAACAAATAAAGCAAAACGGACTGATGAGTTGACTCATGATTCATGAAATGCAAAGTAATTTGCGGGGCCACAGTATAACCAATCATATCATATCATATGCCAATAAACGTACAACACACAGATATTATGTCACATCAATATGATTTATGTGTGAACACTTTCTGCTGTATAATATTGATTGACTAATGCCAACGTACAACACACAGACGAAAAAACTCATCCAAACAAACAATATAAATACGTGACATAATTGCTTAACAATATTAATACTCATCAAATTAAAGATTAGCAAGCAAAACTTTATTTTTCTATATCCTTGCTTAATTTCCAATGGAACTTCCCTTATCATGCATTGAGCGTAGGGTTCAAAAGATAAAGAAAAACATATTCTCATCGAATTTTGATCTTTATACTTTTGTATGCCCTTCTACTTACGATACTGCATGGTTAGCAATGATACCTCATTCCAAATATCCTTCTCAACCTATGTTCAACGATTATTTAGATTGGTTGCTCAACAATCAGAAACCTGAAGGTTTTTGGGGAGAGAGTGACACAATTGAATGCCTTCCAGCAACAATTGTTTCAATGGTTGCACTCATAAAGTGGAACACTGGCAAGTCAATGGTAGATAAAGGTCAGATAAATGTTTTTCTAATACAAGTTTTGACATATATAGTGTTTAGGCACAAACAAAGTCTTTTATGGTCACAACACTAAATCAAAAATATTTGGACACAGTCATTTAATATGCAATATCCCTACTAACCGAAATAAACTCACTTTTTTTTATTAACGTGGTTATGATTTATTGAATCTGTAGGACGGTCGTTTATTCATGCAAATGCTGATAAGCTGCTAAATGAAGTGAAAGATGATTGCCCTCTTTGGTTAGCTATTGTTCTGCCTGCTATGATTGAACTTGCTGATGATATCATGGGTTTAGATGTACTCCCAGAGTCATCAAGGGTCACCGTGTCCTACATTGCCAACCGTCGGAAAAGTTTTCTTAACAAGTATACTTAATTATAGTACTTTATTTTATTTTTGAGGGAAAGTATACTTATATTTATTTAACACATTAGATAAAAGAAATCCACTAAAAACACTATCATTTCATTGCATGAGTAGGGAGGAAGTTGTGGGGGATTTTCATTGCTACCCTCCATTAATGTCATACCTTGAAGCTTTGCCTCCATCATATGTAAATGCAAAAGATATACGTAAGAATTTGAGTGAAGATGGTTCATTGTTCCAATCTCCCTCTGCCACTGCAAAAGCATTCATGGCTTATGGAAACCAAGAATGCCTTGCCTATTTACAGTCCTTGGCACAAAGATGCCCAAAAGCAGGTTTTCATAATAACCTTATATTATATATATTATTAAGATATAAATCAAAATGTTCATAAGTAGGTATTCTTCTTGTTGATTAATTGATACTTTCTATATCCTGCAGTTCCACAAGCATATCCAATGGATGAGGATCATATTAAACTCTGCATTGCTAACCTACTACTGAAGTTCGGATTGGGCGAGTACTTTGTGGGAGAGATTAAAGTATTTTTGGCACAAGTTTATAGGTAAAACCCATGTGAACATGAGAATCTATTCTATACAAATGAAATTTAATCAGGGCCAAATGGCAAATGCAATTTGGTACACCTGCTGCACAATCGTTAGATATGTGCAAATCTAACTATATCGGCTTGCTTAGATATCAAACGATTTTTGAGTGGATGTACCAGTAGAATAGTTGCACCAAGGTTTGAAATTAGAATGCTAACGCACAATTTTGTAGTTTATTGTCAGGTTTAGATCTTTCATACCTTGTGCACGATGTTGTGGATTGAAAAACCGTTAGATTTGAATCTGAAACCAAAATTGACTAGAAGTTAAAAATTAAACTACTGGTGTGTTTGGTTTAGCTTTTGCAGTGATAGACATGCGTTTACCATGCCACTTTGTTGTGAATTTTTTAAGCTAAAATCTCAGCTTTAAGTACACGTGCATCTACTACCATTCCTACCGTAGAAACAAACGTGTGCTACACAAAGCCTGGAGAGAAAAAAATTGCAACACATTTATAGGTGTTCACATAAAAAATTGCAAGCAAATAATAAAAAAATATAAGGAAATTTTCCAATTTATAGAGGTTTATATAAGAAATTCATAGGAATTTACATAAAAAATTTATGTAGTTTTAAACTCTATTAAAAAATATGAAACAACCCAAAATAAAATTAAAATATGTGAAAAATTACTAAAGACAATAAAGCAGGGTTATTTAAAAGTTAATTTTATACTCTAAATTATAAAATCAATAGCTAAATATTTAAATTTAATTATCATTGACATTTAAATTATAAAGAAATTAATTAATTTTTCCTAAATTGTAGTTCAAAATTAATATATATCATAAACATATGTATTTATGTTAAAATAGATTAAAGTGTAGTGCATATTTAATTATTAAGGGATGAGGTTGTAATTCAAACATCATATAAGGGAGGGGAGTATAAATTTTACTTTTCATGGGAGAGAGTGTATATTTTAACATAACAGGGAAGGAGAGTGTAATTTATTCTTTTTTAAAATAAATTAAGTATGATTGAAATATTGTATGACAATTTATCAAGTTAACATGTTAACTTTTTAAAAAATATTTCATAGTGTCCGTAATTTAAAAATAAAAAGTAAACCCTCATATCCATTCATCTTTTAAACTCTCCATCCAAACACACTTTTAGTAAATTTCAATAAAATAGTACATCTTTCGTAATTTTTAATTATATAAAATTCATTATTTTTACTAGAAATAATAAGAATCCACTTTGGGCCCCTTTTTTTGGGACATCCATCCAACCCAACCCCACATAACCCGACATGACACACATGGTGTAATACTAGTCATAGGTTATTTTTGAGACATTCATCCAACCCAACCCCACATAACCCCAAAGTGTGTCATGTGTGAAATATAAATAGTAGTTTGATATAAAATTACCTCTAAAAAAAGTTTGATATAAAATTACCTCTAAAAAAAGTAAATAACATAATTGATTGTATTTAATTACTTGTAGGAAATATAATAAGGAGCAAAATTCACGGGTAAAAGTATCAAATATGAATGCTTTGCAGCTTCAGAAAGATAGTCTGGCATTTGAGCTCCTGAGGACACATGGATTTAAAGTATCACCATGTATGATCTTAATTTTATTGGTGTTATTATTTTTATAATTACAGACGACAACGGTTTAATATATACAACAATACAATTTAGTAGCTTATTAGAAAAAAATTGATGTCTAAACTTATGTTTTATATATACATACAGTACGGTTTTGTTGGTTTCTAAATCATGATGAAATTCGAGCTGAAATTGAGAAAGATTATGAGCAATTCACAAGTGCAATGCTACACGTGTTTAGAGCCTCAAACCTAATGTTCAGTGGAGAATATGAACTTGAGGAAGCTAGAACTTTTTCTAGGAAGCTACTTGGGAAGATCGTTTCAACAGGAAAAGGATGCTTAGAACTACGACAGGTCAAATTGTCTAAACTGATCTTCGTGCATGCATGTGATGCATGTTCATGTTAAAATCTTTGCATATAACTTTTATAGTTTGATTTAAAATTTAATAATTCAATGTTTTTCTGGATCAATTTTTTTTTTTTTGAGGTTCTAGATCAAAATTTCTTTTGTAAACATTCTAATGTCAAATAAATTTTTTAAAAACAAATGCATAAGAAAATATTTTAAGCCAACGAATTAAGGTTGACCCAATTTATAATGATTCAACCCGTATTCCAAAAAGATTATAAAATTCAATAGGTAAATTATATATAGATTAGAATAACCCTTCAAAAAAAATATAGATTATAATAAATAAATAAATAACTAGCAATATATTTTATAAATAAAAAATAATAGTGATAATATAAATAAATGATAGCTATATATTTTGGCAATGAGATATATCCAGTAATAAAGGTTTAATTTAAAGACTTTCATGGTTAGCATTTCAGATAGAGCACGAGTTGAGTTTTCCATGGTTTGCTCGCCTGGATCATTTGCAACACAGAATGTGGATAGAAGAAAAAGAGGCTAATGCTCTATGGAAAGGAAAGACATCATATAATAGGTATACGCATGGTGCATATATGAATTTCAAAATTTCAATTGTATATATGCAGGCAATATTCACGTATTCACGTACGCATCATGGCTACCAAGATCAAACAATAAAGAAAAAAAGTAGGATTGAAATTTATTTTTTCTAAAATATGGAGTGTGAAATCTAAACCGTTTAATTTTGATCCAAAGTCACTTATGTACCTTGAATGCATGCGATTTTGAATGAATGCAATTCAAATTCGTGCATAGTGCATACTCAAAGTTCCTTCTACATAAAGGTTAGCCTAATCTCTATTTGTAGGGTATCATATCTTTATAAGGATGAGTTGCTACAACTTGCAACCCTAAACTTTGAGTATAAGCAATTGATGTACAAAAATGAGCTGAAGGAACTAAATAGGTATGATGCAATTTCCAATAATTATTTTTTACCATATTAAGAAATTAAGTTACTATTTTCGAAACTTGAAAAATACCTATTTGACTCTTGATGGATTATGTAGGTGGGCTGAAAAATGCGGCGTTAGTAACATGGGATTTGGAAGAGAAAAAACCACATATTGTTACTTTGCTGTTGCTGCTGTCACAACCCTACCTCATGACTCTTACATACGGATGCTTGTAGCTAAAAGTGCAATTATAATCACAGTTGCAGATGATTTCTTCGACGAAATCGGGTCTCTCAATGAACTAGAAATTCTCACAGATGCTGTTCAAAGGTACCATATTTCTTTCTATGAAACACGAACACATACATGATACACCGAATAGGTCAACTCCACTAATAAGTTGAAAAACAGAAGTAAATATATAATCACGTGTATCATTGTCATATTGGTGTTCAACATTGACACATATCGGATATCGGCATATGGCAGACATTGAACATGTATTCATTATGTCGGTGATATGCCTGTTTTCTTTATCTCTTGCACACGCATTCATAAATTGTGTTTCGAGTAATTTGTTTCAATCTTATTAGAATTTTTTTTATGATATGTGTTTATGAAAATAACTAACATGTTTATAAACTATTTTCAACTTATTTCAAGTTTCTCGCAATAATTTATAAAAACAACTTACAACAAAAAAGTTTAACCACCTTTTCTCTTTGATAATAGAAATAATAAACAATTACTTAATTAAGTTGTTTAGTCAAACACACCAATAGTCTAAACACTCAAGATGTGGTTCTTCAAAATGTTAAATCTCTTTCATATAAGCTCTTTCTTTTTGAAATAATAGATGGGATGCCAGAGGCCTGAGCAGCCACAGCAAAGTAATATTTGATGCACTTGATGATCTTGTGAGTGAAGCTACTACAAAATATCTCCAACAAGAAGGAACATATGATGATATCTCTGGCAGCTTAAAAGATCTAGTATGAATTACCAAATTTATCTATAAATCTCTATCTATATAGTTTTCAGAATATTTTAATCATAAACTTTATAGCAAAGCAATAACATTGTAAAATGTGTTTGATTTGTGAAGTGGTATGAAGTTTTCCTTTCATGGCTCATAGAGGCAAAATGGAGCAGAAATGGACACAAACCATCCATTGATGCTTACCTGAAAACAGGCATGACTTCAATTGGCTCACATATCATGGTACTTTCATCCTCATGTTTTCTGAAACCAAGCTTACCAACCAAGAAACTGGGGCTAACACCATATGAACACATAACAAAACTACTAATGGTCATTTGTCGTTTATTAAATGATGTGGAGAGTTATCAGGTAAATTAGTTAAGATACCAAGAAAAATAAAACTTGCTTCAAGTTAGTTGTAGTATTGGTGCTCCATTTTCACTCGTTCATGAGATTAATCCCCAATTTTAAATCTAGTTTTTTATCCTTTGCTTGGGTTTTTGAGCCTGGAAGTGGCGGTGTAACAAGTTTTTGATTGACGTGACATAAAACCTGCTGATTTGGAATCGTCTAGTCCAGGTGGATTTATAATACAAAAGGTTTTATGTCGTGAAAAAAACTTGTCACATCATTACTTTAGACCCAAAAATCTTATTGAAGGATCCAAAATCGGATTTTAAAAAGAGAGACCTACTCTATGAAGGGGTGAAAATATTTGTACCAAATTGTAATATTGATTTAACTTGTTATGTTTTTTCATGTGGTTCTACAGAAGGAAAAGGAAGAAGGGAAATTGAATTCTGTTTTGGTCAACTTGATAGACAACCCTGAATTTGATATTGAAGATTCAATTGCTTTTGTGAGAAAAATAGTTGAGAAAAAGAAGAAAGAGTTTCTTGAACTTGTTCTAACTGATGGATTATGTGATTTGCCTAAGCCTAGCAAACAATTCCATCTGTCATGCTTGAAAGTTTTTCAGATGTTTTTCAACTCCAAAAACAGATTTGACTCTAATACTGAAATGGTGGAGGATATAAACAAAGCAATATATCTTCCTTTGAATAGAACTACAAAGTGTCTTTCATCTCAAGCATTCCCAAAGAAGAAACATACTGTAGCAAACCTTGATGTAAATTTCCCATTCAAACATAATAGTAGGATAAATTTCACCGGAATGAGGTTCGTGACACCTAAAGCCGGGCTTGGATACATTTAAGTCAAATAAAAGAAGAGGGAATGATACAAGATAAATGTGGAAATTTGTTATTATATGTACTCATCTTTTGCTAGCAATGAATTTTGTATGTTTGTTTTTCATATAATGCAAGTTAAACCAAATTTATCACTTCAAATGTTAGGCTACTTGAAACTTTACTCATATCAAACCGGAGCTACCATATTTGGATTGGAATCTTTGAAGCATTGCAGAAAATGTGTGATATAGCTTGTGATTGATTGTTAATAATTTCAAGAGGAACCGCTTGTATTGATATCTTTGAAGCATAAGTATCAGTTTTGGTTAACAAATCTCAATAAATCCATCAGTTGAAATACATTCTGGGTCCTGGGATTGGTTAGATTCTATCGAAGTAAACGATGAACTGACAGTCTACCGATGATTTGACAATCTACGTAGATTTGAAATCACTTCCACATATAGAGGGGCTTAAATTGTAAACATTATATAAGATACTTGTTACTATTAAACTCACCTATCAAACAACAATTGTCTAAAGATTTCAAACATACACATAATCCCAAATCAAATACTTCAATATTTTCAATTCATTCACTAAGGATTCAAGATGGAATTGATTTGAAACCTACATAATTGCTACTTCATCGTTTAAAGTCACACAACATCATGGGTAACATCTGAAAATTCACCATATAAATACGGTGAATAGTGCAGGTGTCGCCGTATTGGTGTCTGATATTTGTGTTCCAATAGCAAGTTGTTTATTTAAATTGGCAGAGTGTGTTGAAACCAACACAAATCAACTTGTTGATTTGTTATTGCCTTCAATTTATGATCTATTACCTTCTTTTTATTGTACCATGGACTCCATAGCATTTGGCAAACCAAGGTTTAATCTGTATCTTCTAGCATAGTTTTTTTAGGTTAGTTTTTTATGTCTGAAATGACCAATACAGGTTTTGAGGTTGCTGATTGAGGTGATAATGAAAGGATTTTACTATTATTCATTTTATTTCTCACTCACTCATCTTCATCCTTATCCTGCTCCGTTCATGTTCATTCTTTGACCAGAGCCTCTCTTATACGAGCCTAATTAATTAACTCATCAAACACTGTATTTCTTATCCGTGACAAAATATTTCGTGCAACCAACAACATGCATCTTTGGTTTAGCAATGTTCGATTTTGAATCTACAGGAGGGTTAAACCATAACTACATATTATCACAATACAATACAAAAATCAATAAATTAAAACACAAACACTTAGAAGTAACATGAGAAAACAAGACATAGGTGTTTTTGGAACTTATTGAGAGTTAATTTCCAATTCATTAATCAAAAACTTATCGAAACGTCACTTTTGATACGTGTCAACAAGTTTTTATTTTTATTTTTAAACATTGACAATGTCGGGATCAAATTGAAAATGTGCATTTTCTTTGACATTCAAATGAGTATTGATCAAAAGACTTAATGAATGAAAAGATTGTGATTTTTTACCCAAATGTCGGTAAAAAAATTGAACTTTAGAGGTATGAGGAGGTTGAGTGTAGAAGAAGTTGTAGTATTTCCAAACATATATATGGGTCCCATCGAAACATATTTTTCAAACATAGCTTTCGGTGGGTTTCAGAGGAGAAATTTTGGAAAAATGGGGAACATTTGAGCAATTGAGGGAGCATAAAGAGGAAGATTTTATGTGAAAACCCACATATATTTTAATCAATTGAACCGGTAGACCCATCCATCAGTCATTCCCTTCTCCTCATCTTAAAAACAATTTTGAACCCTAAACCCTATTATTTTTAACCCTTGTCTTAAAACAGTTTTACACCCTCCCTTTCTTCTGAAATCCTACTGACCATTTAAGAAGAAGCAGAAGTGGATACCACAATCTTGATCCATGCATAGTGGTTCTACCTTTCCCTATCATACACTCAGATCATAACAATCATCATCGTAGTTTTTTTTTGTTTTTTACAAGAACCATCATCATATAGTTTTTCCAAAGTTTGCGATTCTACTACAAAATAAGTTTTCAACTGTTCCTTACGGTAATAGTTGTGATCATCCTCCTCTTAGAGATCGAACCTACTTATTGAAATATGGTTTTGCTTCCTATTTGCTGAATAGATTTAAACTAGCTGAATTTTGATACATGGTAACAATAGATGAGTACCAAACCAACCGACATGATAGTTTGAATGAGGAGTTGATGTGGGTCGGAGGCCTCTTCCAACTTCCTTTCTACAACCATTCGAAAGTAACTAATACAGATCTAACAATGGATTTACGTTGGTATTAATGATCACACCTATCTGCATTTTATTTTAGAACAATCAAATCACCATTTTACATTTGATTTGAGTCGTATCTCACTATCCAATGAACCCCAAAACAAGAGAAGACATGAATCTTTGGACCCAATATACGTCCTTTGCAAATCTTTGTGTTGTTATTTCTATCCAATCGGGCAAAATAGGTTCATTATATATTGTTTACTTGATTTCAAAACTCAATATTGATCGCCATTTTTATAATTTCCTCTTGTTAATGAGTCTCTTCACTTCACCATGATCTTACTTTTATGTCACGGTTGATGTTGCATATTCATCTTCATGACAAAGATCAAGTTTTGGTAGCTTTTAACTGTGATCATTCCAATACAGTAAGTGAAATGGTTTCAAAGCAAAACGTTCATGGAAGATAACGAGGATTCAATGAATGATTTTATTTGAAACCATTTCATGCATTGTATTAGAATTGTGGGGATGAGTTTCACATCATCATCATCCTCCATCATGTATTGCGGGATCATTGGAAATGATGCCAACACCATTCTCCCACATAGAAAATGATAACCATTAAAAGCTACTATAACTTATCTCTCTCTTCATGAAGATAAATCAACAATGTTCATCGCAACGTAAAAGTATGAGCATGACGAAAAGACTCATTAGTAAGAGAAAATGATAAAAATGATAACCAATATTGAGTTTCAAAATCAACTAGACGATAGATAACAAGCCTGTTTTTCCCCATTTGATTATAGGACCAACTTTAGGATTGGCGAAGGACATATAACATAGAGATCCAAAGATTCACGTCTTCTCTTATTTCGAGGGGGCTCATTGATATAGCGAGCTCCAACTCAAGCTCCAATGTTAGAACCATGAACTTATTGTTCCAAAACAAAATAAAATTTAGATATGTACCATCATTAACCATACTACAAACCCCATCAATAGGCATGCATTGATTACGATCGATCGACTGTGGGAAGTGAGTGGGAAAAAGCCTTCAACCCACATCCACTCCTCAAATGCTCCAAACCATGATGTGGGTTCAATCCTCATCTATTACTACCTTGTAACGAAGTTCAACGAGTTTAAATATATTCAACAAATGAGAGATAAACGCTTTTTTAGTAGGGAATTGCAAACTTTGAAGAAACTACGGTGATGATTGTTAGGATCATAGACACAAATACATACCAGGCCACTCTTTGACCCAGTGAGGTGATAATTGTCGGGTTTCAATAGTACATCAAACCTATACTCGTTGAAGTTGAGGTATGATGATATGTCTATGAGAGAAAGGCATAATCGGGACGATGCACGAGTCAAGATAAAACACTAATTTTTGCTTGCTATGTTGTATCCACCTTTGCTTCTTCTTCTTGGAGGAGGAGGAAGACAAATCCACTGATAACTTGTCTTTGATTTCACGGGGGACAAGTTGGCAAATGGTGAATGCTTATTTATGATTCCTAATATTTTGTTAGTAAAGTTCAATGTGAATGGTTTCTATGAAGGTCTTTCACGAGCAACGACGAGATGTTTAGTCATAAAGGAGGACTCGTCGATAATTTTGTCGACGGATATTGATAACACTCTTACCCAAATTGCATCCTTTGTCGATGCGCGAAAAAAAATTCACTCCAGAATTCTCATGGTAGACCTTCCATTGAAGGGTATGTAGGGTTCTGGAACAAGGGTAGGGTTGAAAAATGTTTCAAGACGAGGGTTTGGAAAAAAAAAGGTTTAGAGTTCAAAAATGTTTTTAAATTATTGATGATGTATGAGGATGATGAAGAAAAATCACTTGTTTATGGGCCTTCATTGATGGCTCGCTATAAGATACAATGGATCTTCATGATCCAACGGTCCTCATTTTAAAAAATAGATCGAATGGTTTAAATTAAAATCACTTGTTGATGGGCCTTCATTGATGGCTCACTATAAGATACAATGGATCTTCACTTCCACTTCCATTCATTTCACACGGTTTCTGCAAGTTCTTATAATGTTCAATCTAAAAGAGTTTATCTTCACAAGCAATGGTATAGAGATTCACTTCTTCCATCAAACAACAATTTTCGCATGACTTTCCTACAATCGGTGGTGGTTCTCCTCTTAGGCCTTTAACTGATGCACATGCATGACACTTCTTATTATGTATTTATTTTCCCTCTTATTATGTATTTATTTTCCTTTGATTATGACTTATGTTTCTACCTCAAATGATTCCAATACTTTAAATCTCAATATTCATAAAATGAACTAATCATGTTTATGTAAGAGTGTTGTTTCAGGCTTTTTTTATTTTGTAGTTTCTCTATACTTGATACATGAAATTCGTCTTTTTGCCAAAAATTCTTAACCATTATGTTTGTGTAGTGTTTGGTGGATAATTGTAATAGTTGTACTATATTTTGGCTGCTTGGTCCTTCTTAATATTTGCAATCCAAGACTAGCTAATATGAAGCATTGTTTTACCTTTAATTCCTTAACATGCTTATAAATTTAAAATATCATGATTGCCTTATTTTATTTGCATGCCATTTCGACAGAGGAGGATGAAATGGAGTCAATAACTTATAGATTTCTTTATGCTGCCATCTATG